>JADMIO011606033.1_pt1 | contig 24971 bp, 22 predicted proteins | sample 8958161 | NCBI WGS metagenome assembly JADMIO01 (sample SAMN16585339, study PRJNA669376) | soil metagenome | isolation source: Crop rotation soil | place: USA: Cullars Rotation, Alabama | collected 2011
TCAATCTTGTAGGTATCAATGATGTCGCGCCGCGAAAATTCGGAGAGCGTGAGAATCTGCGCCGCGCGCTTTGCCGTCGAACGCACGGTTAGACGGAGCTGCGCGCGACTGCGGCGTTTGAAGGTCTCAGGCAGATGCTCGAACGAAAGATCGTGAATCGTCGCGACGATCGGACAGCGCGCCAGCGGCGGGGCGGTGTATTGAACGTGCAGCACGTCAACGGGATTCTTCCGCAGCTCAGCCGCCAGCGTAATCGGAATGCGCACAAGCGGCGTGTGGGGCAGCGTGCGTTTGACGCTGAAGTTCGACCAGCGGTTGGCGAAACGATCGACGGCAGATTGTCGGGTGACGTAGAGAGTGTAGCGGTTTGATTGATCGATTTCAGCAAGCGCTTTGATCAAATTGACGGCGTAGGTTTCGTTACCGGCGAGTTGGGCTCCGACGGAATGCGCGTCAATAGCGATGTGCATGTCAGCATCCCGACCGTGAGGGAGGGCTGGTTTGACAACGAAGCCCTTGCTACGCGCGGGCTTCTGACGCTTCTATTCCTTGCCTTCGGCCGCAGCGCCGCCACCGCCGACGGCGGCAGCTTCAGCAATGTCCGCGCTCTGCCGCGTGTCGCGCTCGCGAATGCGCGCCGCTTTGCCGCGAAGATTGCGCAAGTAGTAGAGCTTCGCGCGCCGCACGTGCCCCTTCTTCACGACGTCGATGTGATCGACGATCGTAGCGTGCAAAGGAAATATCCTTTCAACGCCGACGCCAAAGCTCGTCTTGCGCACCGTAATCGTTTCGCGGGCGCCGCCGTGCTTGCGTGCGATACAAACGCCTTCAAATGCCTGCAGACGTTCTTTCGTTTCCGATTCTTTGATCCGGACGTGCACGCGGACCGTGTCGCCCGGCTGAAACTCCGGAATATTAGTTCGTAACTGTGTCTTCTCGACGGTATCTAAACGGTTCATGATCAACTCCAAAACTGTACCTGGTACTTTGTGCTTTGATCGCCACCGAGAGTGGCGGTTACTTCGTTCACAAATCAAAGCGCGAAGTACGAAGCACGCTTTATTCTTTCAAAAGATCTGGTCTGTTTCTTTTCGTCTTTTCTTCAGCCGCCTGCTGACGCCACTTGGCGATCTCCGCGTGATTCCCTGTCAGCAAAACTTCCGGCACCTTCATTCCTTCAAAGTCCGGCGGACGCGTGTAGTGCGGACAGTCAAGCAAACCATCTGAGAACGATTCGGTCGCGGCCGATGTTTCGCTCCCCAGCGCGCCAGGAATCAGTCTCACTACAGCGTCAACGACTACGAGCGCTGCCGGCTCGCCGCCCGACAAAACGTAATCGCCGATTGAAACCTCATCGGTAACCAACGCGTCAGCGACGCGCTCGTCAACGCCCTCGTAGCGGCCACAGATCAGAACGAGCTGCTCGCATTTCGCAAACTCAGCCGCTAACGATTGAGTCAGACGCTTCCCTTGCGGCGAAAGCAGGGCGACGCGTTTGGTCGGGGCAATAGCTTCACGACGACGCGCGCCGGTCAGTGATTCAACTGCTGCAAAGATCGGTTCCGGCTTGAGCACCATGCCGTCGCCGCCACCAAATGGCCGATCATCAACGACGTGATGCTTGTCCGAAGTCCACGCCCGCAAGTCATGCGGCTGAATATTTACCAAACCCGCGACCCTGGCCCGGCGAATAATTCCGTAATCGAACGCTTCGCGAAAGTAGTCCGGAAAGATCGTGATGATGTCGATCTGCATTGCAAAGCGCGTCAGAAGCCCGACCGTCAGGAAGGGCCACTGCCGCAACTTGCCCTCCCTGACGGTCGGGCTTCTGCCACCTACAATTCCAAAAGCCCTTCCGGCGGATCGATACGAACCAGTTTCTTCTCTTTGTCGATCTCAACGACGATGTCGCTCGCCATCGGAATCAATCGATCGCGGCCGGTTTCGTCAATCACTTTCAGAATCTCAACGCCGCCCGTGCGCATCACCCCGGCAACTTCTCCGACGTGCTGGCCGCCCACGGTTTCCACCCGAGATCCGATCAGCTCCCATTCATAGAAGCTGTCGGTGGGAAGTTCGATTCGCTCTTCCGCCGAAATGGCCAGATCGAAATCAACAAGTTCTTTGGCTTCGTCGATCGAATCAAAGCCGGCGAATTTCAGCACGAGCCGGTTGCCGTGAAACCACTGCTCTTCAATTTGCAAAGATCGATTATCGCCGCCCGGCGAAATGCCGACCAAGGTCTTCAGCTTTTCAAAACGATCCGGAAAATCAGTCAGCAGATCCGCAACGACTTCGCCACGCAAACCACGCGTTTTCACGATATGCGCGACTACGATCAGATCGTCTTCGTCAGGTGGCACAGACTTTAGTCTGTGATCGCTTTCCATGTTGATTCACAGACTTAAGTCTGTGCCACTTTACTCGACCACATCCAGAACGTAGCGCCGCTGCTGCTTCACGCCGGCAGCGTAAACCAGCGATCGCAGTGCGCGAACGGTGCGGCCCTGTTTGCCGATCACCTTTCCCATGTCCGTCTGCGCCACGCGAACTTCCAGGCGCGTGGACCCGTCGCGCTCAATCTCGCGCACATCAACCGCCGATGGATCATCGACGAGAGCTTTCACTACTAATTCGATCGTGTCGCGCATTCCTAGTTTGTGGCACAGACTTTAGTCTGTGATTCTCATCGAACAAAAATACGGACTGAAGTCTGCACCACTGATTTAGGCAGCCTCGGCCTGCGCCGCGTCCTCGTTCGCCTGGGTCTTGGCCGCCTGCTTAATCAGCCGACGCACTGTGTCTGTCGGCTGCGCGCCTTTGCTGATCCAATATTGCACGCGATCGCTTTTGAGATTGATCTCAGCCGGTTCGCGCGTCGGATTGTACGTACCGAGATTTTCCAGGAACGCGCCATCGCGTTTTGACTGCTTCTCTTTAACCACGATGCGATAGCTGGGGCGCTTCTTCGCGCCGGTGCGCATTAATCTAATTGCTAACAAGTCGTGTCTCCTTCAAGTACTTGGCGGCAGTAGCCCGCCGCTAAACAAATTCTGACGATTCTTTATCGTCTTCGCTTCTTCTTTTTCTTTTTCTTCCGTGACGGACCGGCAGGCAAGCCTGCCATCATCGGATCGCCGTTGCCCATGTCCATTCCGGGAATGCCGGCCATGCGGCGCATCATTTTGCCGCCCATGCCGCCGCCGCCGAACATGCCGGAACTCGAAAGCTGCTGCATCATCCGGCGCATTTCGGTGTACTGCTTGATCAGCGCGTTCACCTGCTGGACCGTGGTGCCTGAACCGCGAGCGATGCGACGACGCCGGTTCGCGTTCAGAATCATGTGATTCACGCGCTCTTCGCGCGTCATCGAATCAATAATCGCTTCGGTGCGCCGCAACTCTTTCTCCATCATCTCTGACTGCTCATCAGTCAGATCCGGCATGCCCACGCCGCCGAGCAGTTGATCCGGCAACAACTTCAGAATCTTTGAGAAAGAACCGAGCTTCTTAACTTGCCTGAGCTGTCCGCGAAAATCGTCGAGCGTGAACTGGTTCTTCTGGAGCTTCTTGAGTTGCGCCTCAGCTTCATCCTGATCGACTTTGTCCTGAACCTGCTCGATCAGCGACAGCACGTCGCCCATGCCGAGAATGCGCTGCGCGACTCGATCCGGATAGAACGGCTCGAGCGCGTCGTACTTCTCGCCGACGCCGACAAACTTCACAGGCTGTCCCGTCACCTGTTTGATCGACAACGCCGCGCCGCCGCGCGCGTCGCCGTCCATCTTGGTCAACACGACACCGGTGATGCCCACGCGCGAGTGAAACTCTTCCGCCGATCGCACCGCATCCTGGCCCGTCATTGCATCGGCGACGAAAAGAATTTCAACGGGATGCGTTTCGCTTTTAATCGTGACCAACTCTTCCATCAACTCGTCGTCGATGTGCAGACGGCCGGCCGTATCGATCAAGAGCGTGTCGTAACCAGTGTCGCGCGCGTGCTGCAGCGCACTACGCGTCAACTCCAGCGGATCGTTCGTCTCAGGCTTTTCAAAGATCGATTGGCCAGTCGCCTTGGCGATGACCTTTAACTGTTCGCGCGCCGCCGGCCGGTAAACGTCAGTCGAAAGCAGCAGAGGCTTTCGTTGCTGATTCTGCGCCAGCCAGCGCGCAATCTTTCCGGTCGAAGTCGTCTTGCCTGAGCCTTGCAGGCCGACGATCATGACCGTGTTCGGCGCCGTTTTCGTGAAAACCAGGCGCGATGACTGCCCGCCCAGCAGCTCAACTAACTCGTCAAAAACGATCTTGACGACTTGCTCGGACGGCTTTAATTCGAGCCAAACCTGCTGTCCTTCGGCCTTTTCCTTGACCGAAGCGATGAAATCTTTTGCGACTTTGTAATTGACGTCTGCTTCCAGCAGCGCCAAACGAATCTCGCGCAGCGCCGCGTCAACGTGCTCTTTCGTCAGGACGCCTTCGCCGCGGAGGTTCTTCAGCGTCCGCTTGAGTTTGTCGGAAAGCGACTCGAACATACATCAGACAACAATTCCGGCAGACGCGGAAACAAGCATGATAAGTGGCGGTCTGAGGGGTGTCAAGGAATCGCGAAGCACCGCTTTTCACGACGCTAAATCACCTCTGGCCTTGAGCTTCGGCCGCGAACCGAGTCCAGTAACTTAGTGACGCACACGGAAGTCTGTGTTATTTTCTTGCCGTTATTTTTGCAGTATGGGTGACTCTCGCACCCAGCATATCCTTCCCTCGGGTTCGGAGGTGAAAAGCGATAGTCATTCCGTGTTTATTGAGTCTTACGGAATAGTTACCAACAAAGCCACGGGTCGTTGTTCGCTTTCACAGAAAGTCCCCTTTTGAACGAAGCCGGTCACAAAACGGACAATGCGGTCGTCGATATTGAGCGTGCGCGCGCCCGTTTGCGTTCGCGCGGCAAGGCATCGCCGGAAGAACTCACACGCGAACTCGAGTCGATTCGAGAGTTGCTGGACCGTGGTTTGACGGGTGAAGCACGTGCCCAACTCGACTCAACGCTGGCCCGCGCGGCCAATCATCCCGCGATTCTTGCCGAAGCCCGTTGCCAACTTTCAGTTGCGCTTGAAATGCAGGGCCGCTTTCGCGACTCGCTCGCAGCGGTGAGCATGTATGAAGACCCTGACACGCGCGAGAAACTCGATCCTTCACTGGTGACGAAACTGCGCGTGCAGATCGCGCTTGCGTACAACTACAACGGCGACCACCCGAAAGCGATCGCGCTATTGAATGCTGCGTTGCGGTCGCTGCCCGAAGAAGGCCCGGAGGTCGGTTCAGTTTATGCGGGACTGGCACGCGTCTATCGACGCATCGCGGAAAACACGATCGCCAAGGATTATTCACGCCGCGCGCTGGAATGCTATCGCCAAACGGGTGACTGGAGAGGATTGGCTGATGCTTATGCGGGCCTGGGACTGGCTGACATGCACGAAGGTCAGCATGAAAGTTCGCTGCAGAATCTGGAACAGGCTGCCAAGCTTATCGGCGACCGTCCCGCAAGTTATGTACTCGGTCGCATCTACATCAACATCGCCGGCGCCTGTTGGTTTCTGAATCGGCCTCACGATGGCATTCGCTATCTCGAAAAAGGCATCGCCTATCTTGAACGAACCGATCACAAAACCAGCGCGGCGGATGGCTACAACAATCTCGGCATCAATCTGATTCTGATTGGCCAATGGGATCGCGGGCAGGAGGCGCTCGAGCGCGCGCTCGCCGTCGCCACGGAAGTTGACGAAAACTACGCGCGCATTCCGATGATTCTGGATTCGCTTGGTGAACTGCGAATTCTGCGCGGCGATCTGGATGAAGCGAAAAGCTACCTGGATCGCGCCGTCACGCTGGCCAACGAGCACGGCAATAAATGGTATGAGGGCCAGGCGCGTCGCACGCTGAGCCGCTGTTATCTGGCGATGAACGATCTGAACAATGCGGTGGACTGCGCCAAAAGCGCTCTGGAAATGGCGGAGAGCATCTCTGATCGCCAGGCCATCTGCGAATCGCGTCTGCTGTTAGCTGAGGCGACGTTGGCCCTGGGCGACGACGAGGAGTGCGCGGCTAACCTCAAAGAAGTTGCGGAACTCGTAACCGATTCGGATTTGTTGCTCGCCGGCGAAGCCCAGCGCATGCAGGGCCTCGCCGAAATGCATCGCAACGACCCCGAAGTGGCCGCGCAGCATTTTGGCCGCAGCGTTTCGATTTTCGATCTGCTTGGCGATCGCTACCGCGCGGGCCGTGCCTATTACGAACTCGGCAGGGCTTATGCGCTCAGCCAGCCCGAACGCGCCGCCGAACAACTCGCCCGCGCCGTTAATACTTTTCGCGAACTGGGCGCGAAACTCGATCTCGAGAAAGCACAGGCGGCAACACGCGCACTCGAACAGGTCGGGCCAACGGCGCGCCAGGAGCACTCAGCAATTTCGCAACTGCTGACTTTGCGTTTGACGGAAGCGGTGGCTTCGCGCGCGCTGCTGCTGCGTGAACTCGCGGCGGTGATCCATCAGGAAACAAACGCGAAACGCATAATCGTCGTCGAAGCCGAAGACGAAGCACGACAGCGCGTCGTAGTCGCGCACGGCCTGGACGCGAGCGCGGCTTCAGCTCTGGCGGACGAGTACGCGTCGTTGTCGACTGACGCCACTCGCGCAACTTTCGCGAAGAAACACGACATGGAAGTGATCACGCTGGACCCGGCGGATGCCATGCCGGCAACTTTACTGATTGCTCCAAAGGATCGCGTGAAGCTCTCGGGCGGATTGGCTTTGGATCCATTGCTGCGCGTTGTCGAACTTGGCATGGATGTTTGCGCCCTTCGTTCGCGCACGCAGATGAGCCAGCGATCAGACGACGGGAGCGCGTCAGCCGGAGCCAGCCTGATGCCCGGGTTTATTCATTCCAGTCCGGCAATGACGCGTCTGGTCGAAGAGGTGCACAAGATTCGCTCGTCAGACGTCACGGTTCTGGTGACCGGCGAGTCGGGCACAGGCAAGGAGCTGGTGGCGCGCGCCATTCACGCGCTCTCGTCTCGACGTGAGCGGATTTTCGTGCCGTTTAATTGCACCGCCGTGCCGAAAGAATTGTCCGAGGGTTATCTCTTCGGCTATCGCCGCGGCGCGTTCACCGGCGCGGTAAAAGACTCCGACGGCGTAATCCGCACGGCCGCAGGTGGCACGTTGTTCCTCGACGAGATTGGTGATTTGCCCTTGGACGTGCAGCCTAAACTGCTGCGTTTTCTGCAGGAAGGCGAGATTCAACCCCTCGGCGAACAACGCCCTTGTAAAGTCGACGTTCGGATCATCGCAGCCACCAACACCGATCTTGAAGAGATGGTGGCACAGGGTCGGTTCCGTGAAGATCTTTATTACCGGCTGAATGTGATCCGGCTGCGCGTGCCGCCTCTGCGCGAAAGACGCTCGGAAATTCCGACGATCGTTAACTACTACGTGAATCACTACTCTGCGAAGTTCGGCCGGCGCGACATTCAAATCGCGCCGCAAGCGGTCGATCTTCTAATGGTTGGTGAATGGCCAGGCAATGTTCGCCAGTTGTGCAACGAGGTGCAGCGCGTCGTTGCTCGCGCCGAAGACGGGACGTTGATTACGCCCGAGCAGCTCTCGCCGGAATTGCGCCAGATGAACGCGGTAACGACTCCCAACGCCACGTCGGTAGGATTCGGTAAAGATTCCTCAGTTACGGTTCCCGCAAATGCCACACTCAATGAAGCGCTGGCCGAAGTCGAACGCAAGATGATTCGCGAGGCGCTGCAAAAACACCGCGGAAACATTTCCCGCGCCGCCCGCGAATTAGGGCTGACTCGCCGAGGTCTTTATTTAAAATTGGATCGTTACCAGATAAGCGCGACTGCGTGAGGTTTATCTGCTGTGGAAAATGAGAACGCCGCTAAAACAAGCGGCGTAGTGTCTCTTAAGCCTTTGCGTGATCGAAAGAGGCTTGAGAGACACTACAGCCGGAATAAGTTTTTGTCCTGCATGTTAGTCACCTAAGACGACACCTTTGTTCATGACCTGCTCCTTTCTATTTGGGGACGATTTGAAATTCAACGAGCCTTAACCACTCTGTTAGTCACCGATGATGATTCCCTTCATTCGCTTCCTCCTTCTGTTGTGCCGTTCGCATCTTTCCGGGAACGGCGGGTTGTGAGTTCGATCAGAATTTTTTGTGATTCTAGTCACCGAGTACGACGCCTTTGTTCATTGTCTTCTCCTCCTGCTGTCAATTTGGGGTTAGGGTTGATTGCCGTTAGAAAACCTTCTTGCTCACCTTGTTAGTCACCGAGTACGACGCCTTTATTCATTGTCTTCTCCTCCTGTTGTCAATTGGGTTAATGGTTGATTGCCGAAGAATTCGTCTTACTTCCGTTTGTTAGTCACCGAGAACGACGCCTTTATTCATTTTCGTATCTCCTTTCCTTAACTTCTTTTGTCTTGGCGGACGCTTGGGTCTTTCGCAACGACCGTGCCGTTGGTGCGAACCGCCTGGTGGCGGGTGGTTACTCGTTGAGTATCAGCAACTTAGCGCTCTCGTCGCGCGGTGACCTCAGTTTCCACGCGCTACTCCGAATCATGGTTACTAGATAAGCACCTGCCTCTTCGGTGGCACATAAATCGTTACACTGGAGTGACTTAGGCGGAACTGGTAAACGGCTATACAGTGGATACGACATAACCACCGTTACCCTCGTCCGCCGTCGTTTGCCTGAAGCGTAACGGTCGCCGAGCCAAGCGCAGCTCAAAGACCCTTTCGAGCGAGCGATTTCGGCGAGCTTAAGTCGCGAAAGAGCTTGCAGAAGTCATAGCAAACATTCGTGTTGCCAATAAATGAATTGACTTTATGATTGTGCTTGTATTAATTAGGAGCCGCGCGCAAGATGCAAATGTTTTTGTGCTCCTTCGCTAGTGGACGTACCCATCTCGAAATCTTCCCGACGTAATCGGCGGACGCATATCATCGTGTATAGCGTGATCGGGCTTTTCGCGATCTCGATCATCACGTTTGGTGTCTCGCGCCTCAGACCCGCGGCGCCGACGCTCGAGCGTTCCACCGCTGTAATCGAAACTGTGAAGCGCGGGCCGATGCTGCGGGACGTTCACGGCACGGGGACGCTCGTCGCCGAAGACATTCGCATCATCGCGGCTTCGACCGCCGGACGAGTCGATCGCGTCTTGCTGCACCCGGGCACCGAGGTTAGTCCCGGCACGGTTCTGCTCGAGTTAAGCAATCCTGAGTTGCAGCAATCGGCCGTTGACGCTGACTACCAGGTGAAAGCAGCCGAGGCCGAACAAAAAAATCTCAAGGTGCGCCTTGAAAGCGATCGGATGACGCAGCAATCCGTCGCCGCGACGGTAAAAGCCGAATATCAACAGGCCAAACTGCAACTCGATGCCGACGCGGCACTGGCGAAAAAAGGCGTGTTGCCGGAACTCAGCTTAAAATTGTCACAGGTGCGCACGCAGGATCTCGCGAACCGTTACGAGATTGAGCAGAAACGTCTGGATGTTGTGACGCGCTCAGCCGAAGCACAGACGGCGGCGCAAGCGGCGCGCGTGGCGCAACTGCGAGCGCTGTTGAAATTGAAGAACGAACAGGTGCAGAACCTTCGCGTTGTGGCCGGCACCAGCGGCGTGCTCCAACAGATGACCGTTGAGGAAGGCCAACAGGTTACGCCGGGAACGAACTTGGCGCGCGTGGTTGAGCCGCAACACTTGAAAGCCGAATTGAAGATTGCGGAAACTCAGGTCAAAGACATTCAGATTGGACAGAGCGCGCAGATCGACACGCGAAATGGAATCATTCCCGGCCATGTCTCGCGGATGGATCCTGCCGCTGAGCAAGGCACATTCAAAGTTGACGTAGCTTTGGATGGCGACTTGCCGGCAGGCGCGCGTCCCGATCTAACAGTCGAAGGCACTATCGAATTAGAGCGCCTGAACGATGTTGTCTACATCGCTCGTCCTGCGTTCGGCCAGGCAAACAGCAGCATTAAACTTTTCAAGCTCGATCCGGATGGAAACAACGCGACGCGCGTTGAGGTGAAGGTCGGGCGCAGCTCCGTTAACGCGCTGGAGATTCTCGAAGGGCTGCAGCCCGGGGATCGCGTAGTTATCTCTGACACTTCCGCGCTGGACGCTTTCGATCACATTCGTTTGAATTAGCAGCGCGGTCCGAAACAATCGAACAATATGACAACAGATGGTTCCCCCTTGATACGTCTGGAAAACGTCACAAAGGTGTTCTACACCGACGAAGTCGAGACGCATGCCTTGTCCGCAGTTGGATTTGAAATTCACGCCGGCGAATACGTGTCGATCGCAGGGCCGTCGGGCTGCGGAAAGTCGACGCTGCTTGCGATCCTCGGCCTGCTGGACACGCCTACCAGCGGCCAGTATTGGCTGAATGGCCGAGCGGTGGCGGATCTTCCGCTCGCCGAACGCGCGCGCATCCGCAATCGACAGGTTGGTTTCATCTTTCAAAGTTTCAATCTGGTTGGCGACTTGAACGTTTTCGAAAACGTGGAGCTACCGCTGACTTATCGCGGTGTCGATCGCACTGAGCGAAACCAGCGCGCGATGCAGGCGCTGGAGAAGGTTGGTATGGCCCATCGCGCGAAGCACATGCCGGCGCAACTGTCCGGCGGCCAGCAGCAGCGCGTCGCCGTCGCGCGTGCCATTGCCGGCGAGCCCGCCATTTTGCTCGCGGACGAGCCCACCGGAAACCTGGATTCAAGCAACGGCGAGGCGGTAATGAAGTTGCTGACGGATCTCCATGAAGCGGGCTCGACTATTTGCATGGTGACGCACGATCAGCGCTACGCCGGCCAGGCCGGAAAAGAGATTCACATGTTTGACGGGCGTGTAGTCGATCAGCCGCACGAGCACCCGCCGGCGCGCTGATATGCCGCGCCGCATCCGAAGCGACGCTCATGTTCGCGGATTAGCGCGAGAACTTTTCGCCTGAGATCAAGATGGCGACTTCCTCAACGACCTCCTTGTTCGCCGACGCACCGCGGCGCCTCTCGGGGTGGCGGACACTCGCGCATCGCGATTTCAGATTGTTGTTTGTTGGCCAGGCGATATCCCTCGTCGGCGATCAATTTTATCTTGTGGCGCTGCCCTGGCTGGTCTTGCAATTAACAGGATCGATGCTGGCGGTGGGCACGGTGATGATGGCCGCGACCATTCCGCGCATGGTTTTTCTGTTGGTCGGCGGCGCGGTCAGCGATTGGCTTTCACCGCACAAGTTGATGGTGGCCTCAAACCTGTTTCGCAGCCTGGTATGCGCAATCCTTACGGTACTCGTGCTCTTGAAGACGGTCAGCCTGTGGCAACTTTTCGTTCTGGCCGCGGCGTTCGGAACGCTCGACGCATTTTTCTCGCCCGCGATGAAGTCGTTCATTCCGGCGCTGCTGGACGAAACAAATCTCGTCGCCGGCAATGCGTTGTTGCAAGGCAGCACCATGATGGCGAAATTCATTGGACCGTCGCTCGCCGGATTTGTAATTGCCGTCGCGGGCACAGCGGCCGCGTTCGGGTTAGATACTTTTAGTTTCGTGTTCGTCACGGCGTGCCTGATGCTGATGCGAACTAAGAAACTCGGGAACGGCAGAGACCAATCGACTTTGCCGACCACCGCAAAGTTACTGCGCTCGATTCGCGAAGGCCTTAGCTACACTTTGCACGAACCCGCGATTAGATCTTTGCTTATTCTGCTCGGCGTGATCGAGTTTGCGTTTGCCGGTCCGCTGACGGTGGGACTGGCGGCGCTGGCGAACAGCCACTTTGCCGGCGGTTCAAAGGCTTTCGGCATCATGCTGTCCACGCTCGGGGGCGGCTTTCTGCTCGGCACGGTAAGCGCGAACTGGTTCAAACGATCGCGCATCGGCTTTGCCACGTTTGTCGGCGCGTTTGCGCTCGCAGCGCTGCTGATGCTGCTCGGCATCGCGCCGACGCTCTTTTGGGCATGCGTCATCCTGGCCATGACGGCGACGATTGGTGGCTGCTTGCAAGTCTTGAATGCAGTCTGGTTTCAAACGCGATCCGATCCGCAGATGTTGGGCCGAGTGATGAGCGTCGTAATGCTCTGCGGTTTTGGCTTAACGCCGTTGTCCTATGTAATCGCCGGCGCGTTGCTAAAGATAAGCACGACGCTGATGTTTACTGCTTACGGAGTTTTCCTTTTAGCGGCGACGGTGCTTTGCATTCCCGGCCGGCGCAGAATTGATGAGACAAAACCGGTGACTGGCTGAGGTCGCCGCTGAAAAATCGATGGAACTAATCTGGCAAGACATGCGCTATGGCGCCCGGATGCTGCTAAAGAACCCGGGATTTACCTTGATCGCGGTGCTCACGCTTGCGCTCGGCATCGGCGCCAACACTGCCATCTTCAGCGTGCTTAATTTCGTGTTGTTGCGGCCGCTTGAATACGCCGACCCGGATCGCTTGGTGATGGTTTGGGAACGTAACCTGAAGAAAGGCTTCAGCGAATCGCCGACGTCGTTCGCAAACTTCGTCGATTTTCGTGACGGCGTGAAATCGGTTGAGCTTGCCGCATTTACTGACGCGAACTTCAACGTCACCGGCGGCGATCAACCGCAGAGAGTTGCCGGGCTGCGCGTCTCAGCGAATCTATTTTCGGTGCTGGGCACGAATCCGCTGTACGGTCGCTGGTTCGCGGCGCACGAAGACAAGCCGGGCTCAGGGCACGTTCTGATTCTCAGTTATGGTTTGTGGCAAAGGACCTTTGCCGGTAATGCGAATTTGGTAAATCAATCGGTGCAGCTTAACGGCCAGAGCTACACCGTCGTCGGCATCATGCCGCCCAACTTCAAGTTTCCGCCCTCTTTCTCAGCCAACATTGCCGGCTCTGAAGAGACGCTGACCAACGCCGAATTGTGGGTGCCCCTGACGACTGACGACGTGCCGCTGGTCCGCGAGATTAGAAATTTGAAAATGGTCGGGCGACTGAAGCCCGGTGTCGCGCCGCAACAGGCCCAAGCCGAAATCAATTCGGTCGCCAGCCGTCTGGACAAAGATTTCCCGGACGTCAACGGCGGCATTGAATCGCACGTGATTCCCATGCACGAGCAGGTCACCGGCGACATTAGTCTCGCGCTGTGGGTTTTGATGGTGGCTGTCGCCCTGGTGCTTCTGATTGCGTGCGCGAACGTCGCGAACCTGCTGCTCGCCAAAGCCACCAGCCGCCAAAAAGAGATCGCCATCCGGACCGCAATCGGCGCGACGCGCAGTCGCATCCTGCGACAACTTCTGACTGAGAGCATGCTGTTGGGCGTGCTCGGCGGCGTGCTCGGTTTGCTGTTCGCGATTTTCGGCGCGCGCGCGTTGATTGCACTCGTCACAGTAAACATTCCGCGTTTGAAAGATTTCAGTTTCGACGCTCGGACTTTGCTCTTCACGCTGGGGATTGCGTTGTTCACGTCGCTGATCTTTGGTCTGGCGCCGGCTTTGGACGCTTCCAAAGTAAATCTCAACGAGGCCCTGAAAGAAGGCGGGCGAAGCTCCAGCGGCGGCGCGGCGCGTAACAAATTGCGAAATGCGCTGGTGATCGCCGAAGTGGCGCTGGCCGTGGTGCTGGTTACGGCTTCCGGTCTGATGTTCCGCAGCTTTCTGCAATTGCAGCGCGTCAACCCGGGGTTTACGCCGGGGAATCTCGTGACGCTTGAACTCGAACTGCCGGAGGCGACCTACAAAGTCGATCAGCAACAACGAAACTTTCAACAACAACTACTGCAAAAAGTGCGCGCGGTTCCCGGAGTCACAAACGTTGCGACGGTCGATAATCTTCCCTTCAGCGGCAACGCGTTCAATTCGAGTTTCATGGTCGAAGGCCGGCCGGTCCCACCGGTGACCGAACGTCCGCGCGCTTACTATCGCGTCGTCAGCCCTGATTATTTTTCGACGATGGGCATTCAGATGATCCGCGGCAACCAATTTACCGACCGCGACACTGCCGAGGTCCCCGGCGTGGCGATCATCAACGACGTCGCCGCGAAAAAGTTCTGGCCCGGCGAAGAACCGATCGGCAAGAAGATCAAGCGCGGCCGCCCCGAGTCGAAAAATCCCTGGGTGACGATCGTCGGCATAGTCAGCTCAGGCGCGCAGAATTCTTTGCGCGAATCAGCTCAGCCGGAGATCTACACACCCTATCTGCAAAACACCAGTCGCATGTTTACGCTGGTCGCGCGCACAAGCACCGACGCGCGTACGATGGCCGGCTCAATTCGCAAAGAAGTTTGGGCGACCGATAAGGACCTGCCGGTTTCCAACATGAAGCTGATGGACGAGCTGATCTCGAATTCCGTCGCGCAACCGCGCTTCTATGTGATCCTTTTGAGCGTGTTCGCCGGACTGGCTTTGGTCCTGGCGGCGGTCGGTGTCTACGGCGTCATGTCGTATTCGGTCACGCTGCGCACGCACGACATTGGAATTCGGATGGCGTTGGGCGCGCTCCCGATGGATATTTTCAAACATGTGATCACACAGGCCCTGCTTCTGGCATTGGTCGGCCTGGGGATCGGGCTGGCGCTGGCAGTCACTTCGACGCGCGTCTTGAGCAGCCTGCTTTATGGAATCAGCGCAACCGATCCGATTACGCTCGGGGCGACCGCATTGGTGCTGCTGTTTGTGGCGCTGCTGGCCAGTTACCTGCCGGCGCGGCGCGCAACCAAAGTCGATCCGATGGTCACGCTCAGGTACGAATAATCGTCTCGTCATCAACATCGCCGCCTTTCCGAAACCTGTCGCCGTCTCCAACGTGTAATTCAAGTTAGCGGTTTGCGTGGCTTCGCAAGCCGCGTGTATCCTTTTCGTGAAAGTTGGCCGGTCCCTCGTGATTACTAAACTCAACCTCTCCAGCAACCCCTTTCGCAATCGCGCGTTGCCCTGGACGATAACTGCGATCGTCACGCTGTTTTCCGTCATTGCGCTGGTCTTTATTGCGAAGTGGACGTTCGACACGAACGGAAAAGCGCAGGCCGCCGCGCGGGACGTCGCCGAATTGCGCAAGCAGACCGACGCGCTGAATCAACGGGCCGAGGACATCAAGAAAGCGCTCACGCCCGAACAACAACGCGCGCTGAAATCTGCGCACACCCTGGTCGATCGGAAACAATTTTCCTGGTCGCGCCTGTTTGCTGATTTGGAAGGCGCGCTGCCTCGTGATGTACGCGTGACGCGCATTGCCGTGAAAGAGGTCGGCGCGCAGAACGGGCGAACCGTCGCGAATTTAGAGTTGGTGGTCGCCAGCAAAAACCCCGCAGTCGTGACCCAAATGATCGAAGACATGGATCGCCAGGGCATCTTTCACGCCGATCTCGTTTCGCAAAATTCTCAGCGCGGCAAAGGCGATGCCGGCCAGGAATATGAGATGAACGTCTTCTATCAGCCTCGGGCTGGTGTGTCGATCGCGGCGAGCGACCAAACCAAACGGCCGGTCGATACCGCGAATGAAGGAGCGGGCACGCGATGAGCCAGGAGAGACCGATAGAAACTTCGGCGATGCCCGCACGCCCGCGAGTTCCAATGAAGGTTGGGCAAATCCGCCGCGCGCCGATGGCCAACCTGATCGGCATGCCGGAGCTGATCGGTTTAGTATGCGCAGCGATCCTCGCGCTGGTGACTCTCGTCGCCTACTTCTATTTTTATCTGCCGGCCCAATCGCGTCTGTCCTCGTTGCAGCTTGAGCGTGAACGGCTGCAGGCGGTCGTGCGCGCGTCGCAGGAGCATCTCCAGCAAAACACTACGGTCAGCGATGAAGTCGACAAGATCACCGGCAGCATGAAAGATTTTGAAGCGAACTATTTGTCGGCGAGCGCCGCCGGCCGGATGTCGCTCTACACGACGTTGAACGAATTGATGAAGAGCAACGGCTTGCGCAACACGGCGGGGCCCACTTACACGGCGCTTGAACCGGTCGGCACAAAAACCCAGGTGCGAGCCAGCGTCAGCGCGGAAAAGCAAAGCAACGCGCGTTGGCAGACGATCTATCCGGGCATTGCCGTTAGCGTCACCGTTGAAGGACCCTATCAGCGCGTGCGTCACTTTGTGCGCGACATCGAACGCAGCCGGCAGTTCCTAATCATCAATGCAGTTGAACTCGAAAGTGTGACGCAGACAGGCTTGGCAGAAGCTCCGTCAATCGCCACCGGCGGCGCTTCCGCTGGTGGTCGAGGAACGTTGGTCAGTCTGCGTTTGGAGATGGCCACGTATTTTCAGAGCCCCGAAGCGGGTAACGCGCAGTAGCGCAGCAGCATCAAATTGTGAACTGAATTACTTTGCACGCGTGTAATACGACCGAGTGCCAATGCAACTTTTCGATCCAAACAATCCGAACGAAAAAAAGAAAATGATCGCGGCCGCGGTGCTGGGGTTAATCGCGATCATCGTGCTTGGCTACATCTTCCTCGGCGGCGGTTCGAAAAAAACACCTCCACGCGTTGTAGCTACGCCGTCGCCTACACCTCTGCGAACGGTGACGAACTCGCAACCACCAGTCGATATGTCGATCGACGAGCTGGCCACTTTGGAACCAATCGCTTACACGCCGCCGTCGGCCGCTGAGGCGGAAGGCGATCGCAACATCTTTGCGTACTACGTGCCGCCGCCGAAGCCGGAGAGACCACTGCCGACGCCGACCCCGACACCACCGCCACCGTTGACCATTTCGTCTTTATCGCCGGCAAGTGTCTACGGGCGGACGACTGATTTCAGCTTGCAGGTCGTCGGCGACAAGTTCACCCCGGCCGTTCGCATCATTATCGATGGTCGCGTTATGCCCACACGCTTTCTGAACGCACAGCAGGTCGCGACGACTGTGACGGCTGATCTGATCGCAAATCCGGGCAACCGCCGCATCGAGGTAAAGAGCGCGGATGGCACGTTGTATTCAAATGCTACCAATTTGATTGTCACCCCGCCGCCGGTTCCGAACTACAACTACGTCGGACTGATCGGCAAACCTCGCTTCAATGACACGGCCGTGCTTCAGGACAAGGGCAGCAAGGATTTTCTTAACGTGCAGCGTGGCGATGTTGTCGGTGGCCGCTTTCGCGTCAACAGTATTTCTGACAAAGAAGTCGTGCTGGTAGATACGACGTTGAAGATCAAGCACACGCTTACCTTCACAACGGAAACGAATTCTCAAATTCGGACGCCGACACGGCGTCCAGTGGTGTCGGACGAAGAACCATAATGTTGGGGACTGCCACTGATCATTCATCCGTTGGTGCGACGTTCGCGCGATCCAGCCGCGGCGGTGAACGTGGTTACACGCTGGTGGCGCTGCTTGCGTTAATGGCCCTGCTGGCGCTGTTTGCGTTGGCCGCAGCGCCCCGTTTGCAACAGCAAGCACAGCGGGAACGCGAAAAAGAGGCCATGTTTCGCGGCGAGCAGGTCGCTGACGCTATTCGCGCGTACTACAGATATCGCGGCGCCCAGGGCCCTAATTCGCTGCCGACCTCAATGGATCAATTGCTTGACGGCATTCAGCTTCCGGGCCGCACAAACAAGTTGCAAATACTGCGCTCTGAGGCTGCTCACGATCCGCTTTCAACGGATGGTGAATGGCGCCGAATCAGTCCTACTTCCGGCGATCTTCGTGGGTTTGTGCAGTCGCTGACTGTTTACTCGGGCGGAGTTCCGCCGACACCGCGCGCCGAGTTCAGCGCCTTTGCCAGCATGATTCCGCAAATGGCAAACATCATCGATACCGAATCCAGCAGCGACTCTTCAGTGTCCAGCAACTCATCAGATACCAGCGGACCTTTCATCGGGGTCGCATGTCAAAGTGATCGTGAGTCTGTCATCACTTACTACGGTATCGATCGACACGATCAATGGATCTTCACACCGATGTTTCGTTGATTGATCGATTGAGCTCGATCCGCTCGCACTGAAAGATCACGCATGTGTTCGCAACTGCTTTTGTGGATCACATTCTGCATCTTTCACGCGCCTCCAATCTCTCACTGATCTCTGTTGTCCGTGATCGATAACGTCATCGTGGCACAAGACAACGTTTAGCAGAGCGTGTAAAAAACTTTCTCGCGCAGTAATAAATTGTTGACAAGCATGAGAATTAAGTTTATATAGCAACATGTTGTGCGCCGTTTTCTCTTGACCACAAGAACTACAGCAACACAGTATCTTGTGGTCACAACCTTGAAAACTAAGAAGGAGAAACGACAATATGGCAACTAAGAAGAAGGCCGCGAAAAAAGGCGGCGCGAAAAAGGGCGGCAAAAAGAAAGCCGCGAAGAAGAGATAGTTCGTTAACTCAGGAACCAACATCGACCACGTTCACGTGGCGCACATCAAGTGAGGCCCTAGCGGCCCTTTGAAGGAACGGCGAGATGCTTTAACGCGCCGTTCCTATTATTTTGTCCGCTCACTTTCAAACCATTAACAGGAACCCGCGTCGCAAAAGACAACTACTTCTTTATGATCAGTGTTGCCCTAGTCGAGCCTGAAATACCGCAAAATACTGGCAATATCGCAAGATTGTGCGCGGCGACGAATACTTCCCTGCACATTGTTGGCATGCCCGGCTTTCGCCTTGATGATCGAGCAGTTCGGCGCGCGGGCTTGGATTATTGGCCTGAGGTTGCACTAACTCAACATCGCGATCTGGCCGGGCTGCAGCATGCATTGGCGGACGCCCGACTTGTTTATTTTACGACCAAAGCCGAGTTGACTTACTTCAACTGGAAGTTTGAAAAGAACGACTGTTTGGTTTTCGGCAGAGAGACCAGCGGCCTGCCTGAGGCGCTCTTGCGGAGCAACTGGGATCGGTGCGTGACGATTCCGATGCTCAATCCGAAGATTCGTAGCCTCAATCTATCGAGCGCCGTCGCGATCGTCCTGTACCACGCACTGAATCACACCGGCAGCTTTGCCTCTTGGAGCCGGCCCAGGGAAAAGATTACATGATGAGCTGCTGCTACGACGTTTCTGTCTCGCCTGTCTCGTCCTCTTCGTCCGCCCTGTCCTCTTCGTAAACTTCGTAACCGGTTGAATCATCGTAATAGTAATCAGACGGCTGCGGCGACTCAGGCACGCGATCGCGATCGTTATCCTGGGCGCTGTCCTTGTCACCAGTTTGCGAATTTCTCATTACATCGGATGATAGCACTGAGATGGCTTTGCGCTTTCCGAAGATTTATCCGATCACTGATACGCGTCTCTCCGGACTATCGCATGCAGATCAAGTCGCGCAACTGATCGACGGAGGCGCAACGTTAATCCAGCTCCGTGAGAAAATAGAGTCACCGCGAATTTTTTTGCGTGCAGCGGAAGCCGCTCTTGTCATCGCTGAAAAGCAGAACGTTCAAATCATTATTAACGATCGAGCAGACATCGCTGCGGCCATCGGTTGCGCCGGCGTGCATCTCGGGCAGTCGGACATACCCGTCGAAGCGACGAGGCGTTTATTGCCCGATGCAGTGATCGGCCTCTCAACTCACGACCTTCCCCAAGTCGAAATCGCAGCGAGACTTCCGTTAGACTACGTCGCTTTCGGACCGGTCTTCGCGACGAGTACAAAGGCAGATCACGAAGCTGTCGTCGGTTTGGATCTGCTTCGCCGGGCCAAGGATATTGTCGGCGAGCTCCCGCTTGTCGCCATCGGCGGTATCAGCGAGGCGAACTGCCGGGACGCACTTCGGGCGGGTGCGGATTCGGTCGCCGTGATCTCAGCCGTTCTCGCCGAACCAGCCAAAATCGCCACAAATATGGCCCGAATGCTCGCTCTCACCCAATCTTAATCGCTGCCGAAGCGTTCAACATTTTTTGCTTGCGTTTTCCTTGTGCCATCAGCGACAATGGATTCGCCGCGTTGAAAGCGGTGCGATTCTGACCTTCCTCATCTCCGCCAGTCGGGCTCTCAAAGCCGCGCGCAGGGAGCGCTTCACTAAATGAGTTTCTTCGATCTGCCACCCATCATCGAGCGGATGTTGCTGGTTTCTGACAAAATCAGCGACCTCAACTTCTCCGTCGGCCAACACCCACAGGTCGAAATCAATGGCAAACTAACACCCGTCCAACCCCTCGGCCTCCAAAAGCTGACTCCTTATCAAACCGAAATAATCGCGATGACCCTGCTCCAGGGAAATCCTGAGGCGGCAGAGCGACTCATGAAAACCGGCACGGCGGATTTGAGCTATTCCCTGCCGTCACGCGCGCGCTTCCGCTGCAATATCTTTCAGCAGCGCGGCGTGTACTCAATTGTAATGCGCGTGATCCCGACGGACATTCCCACGCTCAACTCGCTGCATCTGCCGACGCAACTCTCAGAGATTGCCGAACTTCGAAACGGTCTGGTGCTCATTACCGGCCCCACCGGTTCGGGCAAAAGTTCTACGCTGGCGGCGATCATCGACATCATTAACGAGACTAAGCACTATCACGTGGTCGCCATCGAAGATCCGATCGAATATCTCCACACGCACAAGAACTCCACGATCAATCAGCGAGAAGTCGGCCACGATACGAAAGATTTTCCCTCAGCGCTGCGCGCCGCTCTGCGCCAAGCACCAAAGGTTATCCTCATCGGTGAAATGCGCGACTACGAAACCACAGAGATTGCGCTCGAGGCCGCCGAGACAGGCCACCTTGTCTTGTCGACTCTGCATACGATCGACGCCGCAAAGACTATCGATCGCATCATCGGCATGTATCCGAAGAATGAAGAGCCGGTTATTCGCACGCGATTGGCCCAGACATTTCGTTACATCGTTTCGCAGCGCCTGATTCCACGTTCCGATTTCCGCGGACGGATTGCCGCCGTGGAGATTCTCCGCTCAACTCCGCGTACGCGCGAGTACATCGAAAACGGCGAGACCGAAGGCAAGTCCCTGCTCGATGCAATGCGCGACGGCAAGCTCGAAGGGATGCAGGACTTCGATTCGGTAATCAAGGACATGATCGAGCGTGAAATGGTGGCCATTGAAGACGGACTCGCCTTCGCCACTAATCAAAACAATCTGCTGCTCTCGCTCAGGGGCTTAACCTCGTCCGACGATTTCATTCGCACCGAAACTGAGGGGTTTGTGGCAAATGAAAGCTCACAGATGCCCGCGGCGTTCAGCCTGACGGACTGAGTCCGCTGAAAACAATTCGCACTTATGCTGGTTATCTGCGCACACTGCAAAGCACGCCTGCAACTCGACGAAGGAAAAATTCCTCCGCACGCGTTCAAAGTTCGTTGTCCAAAATGTCAGGCCGGCATCGAGGTAAACTCCGCCGCCATTGGGGGCGATGCTCGCGGCTCGCGCGTATTGCCGCCCGACGTTCCTCCGACTCAGCCTATCTCGGCGTTTGAGCGCCCACCGGTTGCTGCCCCCTTTAAACCTGCCGCCGCTGAGACAGCGCCGACGGGTGAGACGTCTGCCACAGGCGCAAATGATGTGGCAAAACTGCTGGCGGAACTTTTAAGTCAGAGGACGCTGCCCGCCTCCGCGGCGATGCGTCCGGCATGGGCCCGTCGCAAGGCGCTCGTCTGCACTGACGAAAGTCATCGCGCAATTATCGCAAACGGATTAGCGGAACAGGATTACGAAGTCTTCGTCGCCGAAAACACACCCGAAGCGCTCGGCAGAATGCGCGCGGATCGCATTGCGGTACTCGTCGTCGATGCGGATTTCGATTTGGCTGAACAAGGCTTTGCGTTTGTGATGCGCGAGCTGAAGTTGATGCGTCCCGCCGAACGTCGTCGCCTCTTCCTGGTTTACCTGACGCCGAACGTGCGCACGATGGATCTGCACGCAGCGTTTCTGCAAAATGCGAACTTAGTGATTAATCCGGCCGATCTTGAGCGAATGCCGGAAGCTTTGGAAGTTTCTCTGCGCCACTACAACGAGCTTTATCGCGAAGTTAATCGCGTCCTCGAACTGGCGCCTATCTAAATTCTTTATTCGAACCAAGCTTGATCAAAGAAGCCCGCAGCAATGCGTGCTTTTGCATTTGTTTGAGGTAAAGCCCTTCGTCGGCCGCGCTCTTCGCATTGAGAATCTTCGCGGCGAGCTTCTTTTCCGCTTCATTCCAGTTTAAGAGGTCCGGGACAAGAGCAAGCACCAGCGCCAGATCATCTGCAAGTTTGCCTTCGACTGAATTGCCGAGCGCGCGACGAACGAACTGAGTTGAAGAGGCCCGCAGCTTTTTCGGATCGCTATTAAACTCTCGCGCCATCTGTCGCTGCACGGCGAGTCCGAGGTTTCGCGCGTGGAATCGGTCCCACTCACCCGTCTTCGTTTCCGAAAGTTCGAACAGCAGGTGACCGGATGCCAGCTTGCGTAACGTGGCCGGCGTCGTGCGATGGCCGCGTGTGTTCGTCATTTTCTTTTCTTCCGCCAGCGTCAGTTTCATCAGCTCTGGCCGCACGGGCCGAAAGCCGAGCTTTCGATAAAACCAGAACGCACCTGACTCAATGCCTTCCTCATTTTCATGACCGACCTGATACGGGTCGATGGAAAACACGGTCACGCCGAAGAGCTGGCGCATCAATCGCAGGATCCGCGCGTAGAGCCACGCGGTCTCGCCTTCACGAAACGTGTAGTAAAGATTGAAGCCGCTCTCCATCCGCTCAAACAGCGACAAGCCTTCGAAGTACGCGACGGGTATGGCGTTCTTGAAGATGATGGCCGCGTGATAGGCGCGTAACGGCAGGCGATCCTCAGGCGCAACGCCAAAAACGAAAGCTTGTGTGCCGCGGCCAAAATCGGCTTGCAGAACTCGCGAGACGTCGCCGTGAGTAAAACCGTGCAGCTCGCGATAACGCACGGCCGACGTTTCGCGCGCGAGATCCAAAATCTTTTCGCCGGCGCTCCTTGAAAGCCGTTTCACCGGAATGGGCGGCGAATTTAGTTGCGCGGCCAGAGAAATATCGCGGCGCTGAATCAAAGGCTTATCGTGATAGAAAACCGTTCGCGCGGGCAGCCTCATGCCGGTACGCGATGAGCGGAATCCAAATTCCCATGTCACGTGCAGCTTGAGTGAATCGTAAAGTTCGCTTTTCCGTTTGTCGTTGAGATCCAGCGCCTCGAATCGTTCGATCAGCCATGCCACCTCGTTCTTGCGACCCCTGGCCGCGTTCAGCCATTCGCGATAAGGCACGTGCGCTTCGACCATCGCATCTTCTTCGAGCAGCGGCAGAAACCGCGAAGCAGTCGCTCCGAATTGTTCTTCGTTTTCAAACCAGTCCCAATCGATGGAAAGCTGCTGCGGATATCTTTGCGCCAGCCAACGAACCAGCGCGTAACTAAAATTGCTCGTCACGCTCGTGCCGGCGATGCCGGAGACCTCTGGTGCATCAAGCGGCGAAAGATCGACATCAGCATCCGCCAGCTCACTTATTCGTGTGGAAAATTTTGCGAGCTTCTTTTCGGCCTGGGTGAGCTCGCGCGCGTTTCGCGGATAGGCGCGGCGGAAGAGCAGCTCTTCGTGAAGTTCGATGAGCGATTCAGCGTCTGAGACGCGTGCTGCGACTGAACTGGGCATGCGTCAATCCGGCCGGATTACAAATGCTTCCGCATGAAGGTGGCGATCTTCCATGCGTCGATCGCTTTCCAGGGAAGCTCGGCCGTCGTGTAGTGACCACACGGCAGCCACACAACGTCGAGCCCGATCCCAAGCCGTCGCACTTCATCGATCACTTCGCGCGACAGTTCGGCCGGGAACGTCAGGTCGTATTTCGCCGCGATGAAACGCATCGGTCGTGGCGGCATGTCTAGCAGGCGTGGAATGAAAGGAACGGGACTGATCGGCCGCCAAAACTCGCGCAGCTCTTCCAGCGTCAGATGCGATTCGATTCCCTCGCGCACATGCCGCGTCGAAATCCCTTTCCACACCACGTCAGCAAAGTAGCCTGACACATGATTAAAAATTCCGACGTCGATCGACGGTTCGTGGGCGAACGCCAGAAACCCCGTGCACGATCCGATGCTGGTGCCGAGGAGGCCGATTCGCTCAAACCCCTGCTGTTTCAGCCAGCGCACGGCCGCGCGTGTGTCCAGTACAGCCTGGCGCATCGACTGAATTGTGCGGCCGATGTTCGAGCTCACCAGGTGTTCAGCGCGTTCGATGTCGGCAGGTTTTCGTTCCTGGTGATACGGCAGCGTCAAACGCAAGGCCGTCATGCCGAGGCCGTTGAAGATGCGACACGCCTCAACGTGGCTGTCAGGTTGCGCATTCCATTGCGGCAGCACCACGACGGCTGCGCGCGGTTTGTTTTTTCGTTCCTTGCCCGGCGTGAACAGTCGCGCGCGGGCAATGTTGTTTTCCGCCGAAGGCGTGCGCACGACACTGGTCCAGGTGAGCACGTCACCGGTCAGTTCAAAATCGGAAATTTCCGGCAGCTCGTAAAACCGTTCGCTCGCACGCATCGCGTCCGCGGAAAAGTCAGCGAGCACTTTGCGCGGATCGTCGCCGTTCACGTGATCGAGAATGAACTCCAGGCCCCACGCGAACGACCGCACGATGCGGTTGTCATCGCGTTTCGTGTGCGCGACTTCGCGCGCGCGCATCCACCTGCCAAACAAATCAGCCATGCAACTTTTCAGGCGAGTCACATCTCGCAAACCGAAGTTGACATGCTAAGTGTCGGGGCACTTGGAATCAAGGCAGCGGGGAGGTCGCTCGTTGAATCTTTTTGCTGGACATTCACCGGAAACTCACTAAAATGCGCGGGGTCGCACACAACATTCGGAAACTCGAAGGTCTGCTCGCGATTAAAATTTGACTCGCAAGAGAAGACTGCCGGGCACAAATCACAACTAGTTTCAGGTTTCGAGGCAGGGTTTCAATCTTAGAGCGCAAGCTGTCTAGGTTAACGATGCGTTCTACTCGCCCCTTTCCAGCACAGTGGGATCCGAAGCTTGGAATTCACGTGACTTGAAGTCGCGGC
>JADMIO010904396.1_pt1 | contig 24970 bp, 20 predicted proteins | sample 8958161 | NCBI WGS metagenome assembly JADMIO01 (sample SAMN16585339, study PRJNA669376) | soil metagenome | isolation source: Crop rotation soil | place: USA: Cullars Rotation, Alabama | collected 2011
GTAGGCCCCGCCCGCCGTGCACGAGCCCATGACCACCGCCATCTGCGCGATCGCCTCGGCCGACATGCGCGCCTGGTTGAAGAAGATGCGCCCGAAGTGTTCCTTGTCGGGGAAGACCTCCGCCTGCAGCGGCAGGAACGCGCCCCCCGAATCCACCAGGTAGACGCACGGCAGGCGGTTGTCGATCGCCACCTGCTGCGCGCGCACGTGCTTCTTCACGGTGATGGGGTAATAGGTGCCGCCCTTCACCGTCGCATCGTTGGCGACGACGAGCACCTCGCGGCCCGCCACACGGCCGATGCCGGTGACGAGGCCGGCGCCCGGCGCCTCGTTGTCGTACATGTCCCACGCGGCGAGGGGCGAGAGCTCGAGAAACGGAGAGCCGTCGTCGAGCAGCCGATCGATGCGCTCGCGCACGGGCAGCTTTCCCTGCTCGCGGTGGCGCTGCAGGTAGCGCGCGCCGCCGCCTTCGCGCGCGTGCGCGAGGCGCTCGCGCAGCTCGGTGACGAGCGCCGTCATCCTGTCGCGATTAGCCGTGAACTCGGGACTGTCTGCGCGGATGCGCGAGGGGAGGCGCTGCATCAGGAGGCGGAGCGTGACACCTCTTCCGTTTTCGACAGGCCGCGGCCGCCCGTTGCCGGCTGCCGACTGCCCGCTGCGTGCGACATGCCGCGATTATACGGTTACCGATTTCAAGCCAGCTCATCTGACTGAAATTCTTACAGGCTGTAATGTTTGTGTCCGGCCACCGGATCTGTGTAGTATTTGCGGACGTAGCCGTGCTAGGTTTTGGCGGTCGAATCGAGAACGCGTGACGTATGGCAAGTCAATCTTCATCCAATACCAAGCGCCGGAAGCGCGTCCTTGCGATTGACGATGAGCCGCAGATGACCGAGTGGCTGAAGATGGTCATCGAAGCCGAAGGGTACGAAGTCCGGACGGCGCTCATCGGCACCAGGGGCGAGGAAATCTACAAGCAGTGGCGGCCCGACGTGGTCGTCACCGACCTGATGCTGCCCGACCTGGACGGCGTGCAGCTGCTGCGCCGCCTCAAGGAGATCGATCCCTCGCCCGAGGTGATCGTCATCAGCGGCCAGGGGACCATCGCGCGCGCGGTCGAAGCGGGACAGGCGGGGGCCTTCTACTTCCTCGAGAAGCCCGTGAGCCAGGAAGGGCTCATGATGATCCTCGGGCGCGCCATCGATCGCACGCAGGAGCGCGCCGAGCACCAGCAGCTCAAGGACCAGATTCGCGGCCAGTACAGCTTCGCCAACATCGTCGGCCAGAGCAAGAAGATGAAGGAGCTGTTCGAGCTGGTGGAGAGTGTGGCCGCCAGCGACGCGAACATCCTCATCCAGGGCGAGAACGGCACCGGCAAGGAGCTGATCGCCAACGCCATCCACTACAACTCGAACCGGGTGAAGGGGCCGTTCATCAAGATCAACTGCGCGGCGATCCCGAAGGACCTGATCGAGAGCGAGCTGTTCGGCTACAAGAAAGGGGCGTTCACCGGAGCCAACACGGACAAGGTGGGGTTGTTCGAGATGGCCGAAGGCGGCTCGCTGCTGCTCGATGAAATCGGCGAGATGCCGCCCTACCTGCAGACCAAGCTGCTGCGCGTCCTGCAGGAGCGCGAGTACCGGCCGATCGGGAGCGACCGCCTCGTGCACGTGGACTTCCGTCTCATCTGCGCGACCAACATCGACCTCGAGACGGCGCTGCGCGAGGGCAAGCTGCGCGAGGATCTCTACTTCCGCATCAATACCATCACGCTGCGGGTGCCGCCGGTGCGCGAGCGCAGCGAAGACATCCCGCTGCTCTGCAATCATTTCCTCTCGAAGTTCAACCAGCGCTACCAGAAGAGCGTGAAGTCCATCTCGCCCGCCGCCTACCACCTGCTCATCCGCAACCGCTGGCCGGGCAACGTGCGCGAGCTGGAAAATGCCATCGAGCGCGCGGTGCTGGTGTGCAAGACCGGCGAGATCCAGCCCAACGATCTGCCCGAGACCATTCGCGAGGAGGGGAGCCCGGCGCAGGAATTCACCATCCCGCCGCACCGGACGCTCGCCGAAATCGAGAAGATGGCGATCATGCAGACGCTGCAGCGGACGAACTGGAACAAGCAGGAGGCGGCGCAGATCCTCGGCCTGTATCGCCCGACGCTCTACAGCAAGATGAAGAAGCACGACATTAAGGACCAGCGCGCCGCACAGCGCGCGGCCGCCGCCTCGTCCGCACCACCGGCCGCCGGGTAGCCGCAGGCGGCCCGGCCATTGCACCACGGCTGGGCGTGCTCGACCGCCTCGGCGTTACCGTTCTCGGTCTGCTCGCGTGGGTCGGGAACGTCGCCCTGTTCGGCGCCCGTGCGCTCTACGAGGCGCTGCTGCCGCCCTACGAGTTCAAGGAGATCTGGCGCCACGTCTTCGAGATTGGCTGGCGCTCGCTGCCGCTCATCGCCCTCTCCGGCCTGGCCATCGGCATCGTCCTGTCGATGCACACGCGCGCCTCGCTCGAGCGCTTCGGCGCCGAGTCGATGATTCCCGCCGGCCTCGCCATCGCGCTGATTCGCGAAACCGGTCCCCTCACCGCCGGCCTGCTGATGGCCGGGCGCGTCGGCGCCGGCATCGGCGCCGAGCTCGGCGCGATGAAGGTCACCGAGCAGATCGACGCGCTCGAAGCGGTGGCGGTGGACTCGTTCAAGTTCCTCGCCGTGACGCGCATCCTCGCCTGCATCATCGCCATGCCGCTGCTCACCGCGATCATCGACTTCTGCGGCATCTTCGGCGGCTACATCGCCGAGATGTCGGTCAGCGGCATGTCGGCGCTGCTCTACTTCCACCGCGCCTTCTCGATCGTCGAGTTCACCGACTTCCTGCCGGCGACGCTGAAGACGGCGGTGTTCGGCTTCGTCATCGGCACGGTGTCGTCGTATCTCGGCTTCAATACGACGCGCGGCACCGAGGGAGTCGGCCGCACCTCCACGAGCAGCGTGGTGCTGTCGTCCATCTGCATCATCCTCGTCAACGTGGTGCTGGTGAAGCTGATCTTCTTCGTCTTCCCGGTGAAGTCATGAGCGACCTCCGCGACAACGGCGGCGAGCAAGGCGACGGCACCGGTGGGAACGGCTGCGCCATCAAGCTCGAACACGTCACCAAGTCGTTCGACAACCGCAAGGTCCTCGACGACGTGACGCTCGACGTGGCGGAAGGGAAGGGATTCTGCCTGCTGGGGCGCAGCGGCACGGGCAAGAGCGTGACGCTGAAGCACATCATCGGCCTGATGCACCCGGACCGCGGCCGCGTGTTCGTGCGCGGCAAGGACATCACCGCGCTGAGCGGGCGCGAGCTCTCCGACGTGCGGCGGACGATGGGCTTTCTGTTCCAGACCGCGGCGCTGTTCGATTCGATCAGCGTCGGCGAGAACGTCGCCTTCCCGCTGCGCCGGCACACCGACTGGCCGGACGCGAAGATTCGCGAGGTGGCGCGCGCCAAGTTGGCGGAAGTCGGGCTCGAGAAGGACTACGACAAGATGCCGGGCGATCTCTCGGGCGGCATGCGTAAACGCGCCGGCCTGGCGCGGGCGATGGCGCTCGACCCCGACATCCTCCTCGTCGACGAGCCGAGCGCGGGCCTCGATCCGATCACCGCCGACGAGATCGACTCGCTGCTGGTGGCCCTGAAGAAGCGCGGCACCACGCTCGTCGTGGTGACGCACAACATCCCGAGCGCGCGGCACATCGGCGACGAGCTGGCGATGCTGCACGAGGGACGGCTCATCGCCCGCGGCACGGCCGAGGAGCTCGATCGCAGCGACGATGAGATGGTGCGCGCGTTCATGCGCTCGGAAGGCGGAGGGTAGCGCGGTGGGAGTGGTGAGAGGACAGTCATGATGTCGTCAAAGGCGGTCGGCGCCGGCGCATTCGTCGTCATCGGCCTGCTGCTGTTCGCGGTCGGGCTGTTCCTGATCGGCGACCGCCGGATGCTGTTCGAGAAGCGCTTCACGGTCTACACCGAGCTGTCGCGCCTCGGCGATCTGGAGACGGGCGCGCCGGTGCGCGTGGCCGGCGCGGAGGCGGGCGAGGTCACCGACATCGAGATCCCGGCGAGGCCGTCGGCCAAGTTCAGGGTCAAGATGGAGGTGCGCGAGGCGCTGCATCCGATCATCCGCACCGATTCGGTCGCCGTGCCGCAGACACAGGGGCTGGTGGGCGGCGCCTTCATCAACATCGCCGCCGGGACCGATCAGGCGCCGGCGGTCGCCGCCGAGGGGACCATCCCCGGCCGCGAGCCGTTCGAGATCAGCGACCTGCTGCAGCAGGCGAGCGACACGATGATGATGGTCGGCGACACGGTGATGGCGCTGCGCGGCGACGCGGAGCTGGCGGTGAAGGAAATTGCCGGCACCGCGCAGGACGCCCACAAGCTGCTCGACGAGGTGCGTCCCGACCTGGAAGCGATGTCGAAGAACGCGCGCGTCATCTCCAACGACAGCCGCGAGCTGGTGGCCAAGCTGAATGACGGCCAGGGGACGATCGGCAAGCTGATTAACGACGACCAGTTGTATCGCCAGTTCCAGGACCTCACCGGCCAGGCGCAGCAGACCGTCGCCAACCTGCACCAGGTCTCCGACGAAGCGCGCCGCGCCATCGTCGACTTCCGCTCCAAGGACGGCCCGGCGCAGGGGCTGTTCGCCGACATGCGCACGACGCTCGGACAGGCGCGCGAGGCGACCGCGGACCTCGCCGACAACATGGAGGCGATGAAGCACAACTTCCTGCTGCGCGGCTTCTTCAACAAGCGGGGCTACTACGACCTGGATGCCATTTCGCCGGCTGAATACAGAACAGGTGTGCTCGAAAACGGTAAACGGAAGGCCATGCGCATCTGGCTGAAGGCGCCGGGGGTCTTCGAGCCGGGGCCTGACGGAACTGAAATCCTGTCGGAGGGGGGCCGCGCGCGCATCGACTCCGCGATGTCGACCTACCTCAAGTATCTGCCTTCGAATCCGATCGTCATCGAGGGCTATGCGCCGGCGCCGACGGCCGCCGAGCGCTTCCGGCTCTCACGCCGGCGCGCCGGAATCGTGCGGCAATACGTCGTGGGCAAGTACGAGGTACCGCCGCAGAACGTCGGCTACATCGGCCTCGGCGCCGAGGCGTTCGAGAGCCCGGACAAGGATCACTGGGACGGCATCTCGCTGACGCTGTTCCTCGATCGCAGCGAGCTGCAGGCGGCCAACGCGCGATAGCTCGTCGCCAGCTGCGGCGTGGCACCCGTTTTGGAAGCTGGATACCGCTGGGCCAAACGAAGGAGGGCGTGTGAACGAGTCTCGAGTGATTGCGGCGGGGGCGGTCGTCGGCGCGATGGTCGGCGCGGCGGCGAGTTACCTCTTCTTTACCAACGCGGGGCAGCAGGTACGCAACCGGCTCGAGCCCGCGGTCGACGATCTACGGCGCGAATTCGCGCGCTTCCAGAAGACGGTGGAAAAGCTCGGTGAGATGGCCAACGACGGGATCCGGGCCGTGAACGAGTTCAACGCCGCCCGCTCGCAGTCGTCGTTCTCCGGCACCCGTACGTCGCACTGACGGGGACGACGGTATGAATGCAGGGAATCTGGACACGACGAATCTGTTACTCGGCATTATGGCCGCGGTGAGCGTGCTCCAGGCGCTCGTGCTGATCGGCGTCGGCGTGATGGCCTACCGCCTCTACCGTGAGGCGATGCAGACCATCCGGGAGCTGGAGACGCGGCGGGTCGCGCCGCTCGTGGCGCGCGTCAACGTGTTGATGGATCGCGTGGATGGGATTCTCGGGGACGTCAAGGAAGTGACCTCGCGAGTGAGCGACCGGACAGAGCGCGTCGATGCGGCGATCCGCAGCACCACCTCCTCCGTCTCGTCTCGTGTCAATCGCGTGCTCACACTCGTCCACACCGCACGCGCGGCGGTCGACGGGTTCTTTCATCACAGCCGGCGCGCGGAGCATGCATGACGGGCCGACGCGCGACGCCGCAGGGTCGCGACGTCACGCTTCGCATTTCGCACTTCGAACTTCGAACTTCACAAAAGGGGGAGCAAGACAATGGCGGACAGCTTTGATCGGTATGACAACGAAGGCAGCGGCGGCGGCGGGTTCATGATGGGCCTGCTGACCGGCACCGTGCTGGGCGCCGGCCTCGGCATGCTGCTCGCGCCGAAGGCGGGCTCCGAGCTGCGCGGCGCGCTCGGCGAGCAGGCGCGCACGTGGGGCAACGCGGCCAACGAGCAGTACAAGCGCGCGTCGGAAGCGGCCGGCACCTGGGCCGAGCGCGGACGCGAGATGGTGGACAAGGCGCGGGACGCGGTCAGCCGCGGCGCCGACGAAGCGCGCAGCTACGCCAGCGGCACGACCGGCGGCAGCTACAGCTCCGGCAACAGCGGCAGCTCGTCGTTCGGTTCGTCGGGAACGACCGGCGGCAACAGCAGCACGTCGGATTTCGGGCGCTCGTAGGTCTCGCCGGCTCAAGGCTCAAGGCTCAAGGCTCATGGGGCGCAGGCTCCGTGGGCTTTGGCTTGAGCCCTGGGCCCAAGAGCCCTGAGCCATAATCGCCTGTGTGACTCCGTCGGAGGAGCTCCGGCTGACCGGCCGCGCCGCCTGGCGCGGGCTGGTGGAGCTCGTCAACAGCAACGACCTGACGCATGCGGCGTCGATCGCCTACTACGCCCTGCTCTCGCTGTTTCCCTTCCTGCTCCTGATCATCTCGCTGCTCGGCTCGGTCACCGCCAGCGAGGACCAGCGGCTCGCGGTCCTCACCTTCGTCTTCCGCTATTTTCCGACGCGCCTCGACTTCGTCGCCTCGCAGCTCGACGCCTTCCGGCAGACGCGCGTGCAGGTGGGGGTCGCCGGCAGCCTGGCGCTGATCTGGTCGTCGCTCGGCGTGTTCGGCGCCATCACCAGCGCCGTCAACGAAGCGTGGGGCGTCGAGAAGCAGCGCAGCTTCCTCAAGCACCGGATGGTGTCGTTCCTGATGCTCGTCGCCGCCGGCCTGGTGATGGTCATCGGGCTGATCCTGGTGACCGCCATCCAGGTGGCGGAGGCGTCGTGGTTCGGTGTCATGCTGCTGCGGTTCCACTGGCTGCAGGCGGTGCAGACGTGGACGTTCCGCTACGCCGCGACGATCATCCTCATCTTCGGCGTCGGGCTGGTCTTCTACTTCATCCCGAACGCGAAGACGCGCTTCCGCGACGTGTGGGTGGGCGCCGCGCTGACCGGCGTCCTGTGGCGGGTCGCCTTCGACGGCTTCTCCTGGTACATCGCCCGCAACTCGCGCCTCGCCTTCATCCAGGGATCGATCGCCGCCGTCGTCGTGTTTCTGCTGTGGATTTACGTGTCGTCCGTTATCCTCATGTACGGCGTTGAATTCACAGCTGCATACGCTCGTCTCCGCCGTCACCGCCCGGATGAAATGGCCGCGGCCCCGACGCCGCGCGTGTGAGAGGGCGGGTGAGGCTCGTAGGGCGGGTGGGGCGCGTTGGCAGCTTTTACCCGCCGTGATAGGCCTACCCGCCCTACTGGCCCCACCCGCCTTGCCCGCCTCACCCGCCCTACCCGCCCTATTAGCTCCTCTCATCTCCGTCGCCCAGGAAATCGAGATCGGGCGCGAGGAGAACGCGCAGGTGCGCCGGAAGACGCCGCAGGTGCGCGACGCGCAGGTGACCGCCTACGTGACGCGTCTCGGGCAGCGGCTGGCGAAGGCGGCGCCGGGCGCGAAGTACCCGTACTCGTTCCAGGTCGCAGACGCCCCCGAGATCAACGCCTTCTCGCTGCCCGGCGGACCGGTCTGGATCAACCGCGGCGTGCTGCGCGCGGCGGGGAATGAATCGCAGGTGGCCGGCGTGCTGGCGCACGAGATCGCGCACATCGCGCAGCGGCACGCCGCCGATCAACTGACGAAGACGCTGATGGCGCGCTGGAGCCTCGGTGCGCTCGGCGCGATGCTCGGCAACGTCGGCGGCGCGGGCACGGCGCAGGCCGCCGGCGCGATGATGGCCAACGGTGTCTTCCTGAAGTTCAGCCGCGACGACGAGCGCGACGCGGACGAGGTCGGGCTCGCCATCCTGACGAGGGCCGGGTGGGATGCGCGCGGCATGATCGAGCTGTTCGAGACGCTGCGCCGCGAGTCGGCGCGCGATCCCGGCGCCGTGGAGCTGTTCTTCTCGACGCATCCGTCGCCGCAGGATCGCATCGCGCGGCTGACCGCCGCGGCCGCCCGCCTCCGCCGCTCCGCGTCGGCGGCGCGGCCACCGGTGCGCGACAGCGCGGCGTTCCGCGCGGTCAAGGCGCGCGTGCGTTAGACTCCGAGCGTGCCGTTCATCGTCTCGGATATTTCCTACGTCGACCTGAATTTCCTCGGTACGCCGCGCGCGATCGCCACCGGCGTCTACGGAAGCGATCCCGGCGTGGTGCTCGTCGATCCCGGTCCGGGGTCGTGCATCGACACGCTGCGCGGCCTGCTGCAGGCGCAGGGCATCCGCATCGCGGACGTGCAGGCCGTGCTGCTCACGCACATTCATCTCGATCACGCAGGCGTCACCGGCCTGCTCGTCGAGGAAAACCCGCGCATCCGCGTGTTCGTGCACGAGAAGGGCGCGCCGCACGTCGTCGATCCGTCGAAGTTGATCAACAGCGCCAACCAGTTGTGGGGCGTCGAGGGGGTGGCGCGGCTGTGGGGTCGGACGCTGCCCGTCCCGGCGGCGAACCTGCACGTGCTCGGCGAGCGCGATCGCATCAGCGCCGGCGGACACGCCTTCGACGTGCGCTACACGCCGGGGCACGCGTCACATCACGTCAGCTACTTCGACGAACAGAGCGGCATCGCCTGGGCCGGCGATACCGCCGGTCTCCGCTTCACCTCACAGGTCTTCACGCTGCCGCCGACGCCGCCGCCGGACATCGACCTGGAAGCATGGCGCGAGAGCATCGCGACGCTGCGCGCCTGGAACCCCGAGACCGTGTTCATCACGCATTTCGGTCCCTACGGCGGCGTGCCCGAGCATCTCGACCACCTCGAGCGCAGCCTCGCCGACGTCGCGGCGATGGCCCGGCGCGCCCTCGACAGCGGCCTGCCGGACGAGGCGCAGTACGAACAGTTCAAGGCGGAGGTACTCGCCTACATCCGCGACGCGGTGCCGGAGAGCGAGATGGCGCCGCTCGAACACGTCGGGCCGCTGGAGTTCAACTGGCGGGGACTGGTCAGGTACTGGCGCAAGCGGACCACGAAGGCCTGACCGCTGATGAGTGGCCTTCGTGGGCGCGCGCGCACCGCGCTGTCGTGGCTACTGGTGATCCCGGCCGCTGCCGTGCTCCTTCAGCAGGAACACGCAAATTAGGCTGAGCACCGAGCAGAGCGAGATGTAGACGGCAATCGCCGTTGACGTCCCGTACTCGCGCAGCAGGAACGTCGCAATCAGCGGCGCCGGGCCGCCGGCGGTAATGGACGCCAGCTGGTAGCCGAGCGCGGAGCCGCTATAGCGCACCGATCCGGGGAAGCTCTCGGCGATGAACGCCGCCTGCGGTCCGTACTGGATGTCCTGCACCGGGTTCGACAGCAGGATGGCGAGGAACACCAGCGGCAGCGAGCGCGTGTCGAGCATCCCGAAGTAGAGGAACGGGAAGACGATCATCAGCGCGCAGCCGATGGCGGTGATCGTCCGCCGGCCGTAGAGGTCGGACAGGTGGCCGAACAGCGGGTTGGCGAAGCACGACAGCAGCGCCATCGCCATCACCATGTTCAGCACCAGGCCGCGCGTGAAGCCGAGCACCGTCGTCGCGTAGGTGATGACGTAGGTCGTGTAGATGTAGAAGCAGACCTGCTGGCTGGTGCGCATCAGCGCGGTGAGCGCGACCTCGCGGCCGTTGTGGCGCAGCACTTCGACGATCGGCGCCTTGACGATGGCGCCGCTCTTCTGCAGCTCCTCGAAGATCGGCGTCTCCTTCACGCCGGCCCGGATGTAGAAGCCGGTGATCACCAGCGCCACGCTGGCGAGGAAGGGGATACGCCACCCCCAGTCGAGGAACGCCTGATCGGAGGTGATGCCGGTCATCAGCGCCAGCGCGCCGTTGGCGAGCACCATCCCCGCCGGCGCCCCCAGCTGCGCGAAGCTGGTGGTGAACCCGCGCCGCTTCGGGTCGGTCCATTCGGCCGCCATCAGCACCGAACCGCTCCACTGGCCGCCGATGGCCAGCCCCTGCAGGATGCGGCCGAGCGTCAGGAAGACCGCTCCCCACACCCCGATGGCCTCGTACGACGGCGTCAGTCCGACCGCCATCGTCGACGCGCCCATCACGATCATCGTGAACACGAGCAGCTTCTTGCGGCCGACGCGGTCGCCGAAGTGGCCGAAGATGGCCGCCCCGATCGGACGCGCGACGAAGCCGACGAAGAACGTCGTGAACGACAGCATCGTGGCGATGAAGGGATCGGAGCCGGGAAAGAATTTCTGCGGGAATACGGTCGCGGCAGCCACCCCGTACAGGAAGAAGTCGTACCACTCGATGGTGGTGCCGACGGAGGCCGAGACAACAGCCCGGATCTGGTGTCGGCGAACAGCGCGGTCGGCTGGGAGCGTGGCAGCGGTGTCAGTCACGCGCGCCAGTTTACGTTATTCCTGCGTCACGAACAGCTTCAGCGACCACGACATCAGGGTGGCGAGGACGAGCAGCCCGGCCATCGCCATCAGCCCGGCCGAAAACGAGCCGGTCGCGTCGCGCAGCCACCCCATCGCATAGGGGCCGACGAAGCCGCCGAGCGTGGCGACGCTGTTGATGAAGGCCAGTCCGCCGGCCGCCGCCACCCCCGTCAGGAAGCGCGTCGGGATGGTCCAGAAGATGGCGCGCGCGGAGGTGATGCCCACGAGCGCCAGCGTGATCCACAGCAGCGACCACCAGAAGTTCGCCGCCACGATGGCGAGCACCAGGCCGGCGGCGGCGACCAGGCAGGCCAGCGTCAGGTTCCTGATCTTGTGGCCGCTGCGATCGACCCACGCCGCCCAGGCGATCATCGCCACCGAGGCAACGATGTAGCAGGCGCCGGTGAGGAAGCCGATGCGGATGTTGGACAGCTGCGCGTCCTTCATGATCTGCGGCAGCCAGATGCCGACGCCGTACGAGCCGGCGGTGAAGCCGAACTGCGCGACGGTGAGCACGAGCACGCGCGGGTCCCTCAACGCCGACAGCAGGTGGCGCGTTTCGCGTTCCCGCCGCTCCGCGGCGATCGTGGTGCGCACCAGCTCGCGCTCGACGGGCGTCAGGAACGTGGCGTCCTCGGGACGGTCCGGCAGCACGCGCCACGCGGCGATCCCCATCAGCGTCGCCGGCAGGCCCTCGATGATGAACAGCCATTGCCACCCGGCGAGGCCGAGCACGCCGTTCATCTCGAGGATGAGGCCGGAAATCGGCCCGCCGACCACCGTCGACAGGGGAATGGCCACCAGGAACCAGGCGAGCATGCGCGCGCGGTACTCGGCGGGAAACCACGTCGCCAGATAAAAGGTGATGCCGGGAAAGAAGCCGGCTTCCGCGATCCCCAGCAATAGGCGCAGCGCGTACCAACTCTGCGGGCCCTGCACGAACGCGGTGGCAGCCGAGACGAGCCCCCACGTGATCATGATGCGCGCGATCCAGCGCCGCGCCCCGAACCGGTAGAGCGCCAGGTTGCTCGGGATCTCGAAGACGCTGTAGCCGAAGAACAGCACGCCGGCGCCGAACCCGAACTCCGTCGCCGTCAGCCCCGTGTCCCGGTTCATCGTCAGCGCCGCGAAGCCGACGTTGTTCCGGTCCATGTAGTTCAGGAGATAGCCGAGGGTGACGAAGGGGACGAGCCGCCATGCCGCCTTCATGAACGCCGCGTGGACGTCGGCGGCGCGGGCGGGACTAGCGGATTGGACGTGCATCGATCTCCCTGCACAGCTCCGCGGTGAACGCGTCGGTGCCCAGCGGCCCGCCGAGATCGAAGGTGCGCGTGGCCGGCTGCTGCAGCGCGGCATCGACAGACGACTCGATGACGCGCGCCGCCGCGGCGAGGGCGCTGTCGCGGTGCCGGCGGCCGAGCCAGTCGAGGAGCATTGCCGCCGAGAGGATAAGCGAAACGGGGTTCGCCTTGTTCTGCCCCTGGATGTCCGGCGCTGAGCCGTGCTGCGCCTGCGCCATGCCGTGCCGCTCGCCGACGTTGATCGACGCGGCCAGCCCGAGGCCGCCTGCCAGCTCCGCCGCTTCGTCCGAGAGGATGTCGCCGAACATGTTGGTGGTGACGACGACGTCGTAGCGCGCGGCGTCGCGCACGAGCAGCGCGGCCATCGAATCCACCAGCTGCTCGTCGTACGCGATCTCGGGATGCTCACGGGCGACGGCGCGCACTTCGCGCAGGAAGAGGCCCTCGGTCACGCCCAGCACGTTCGACTTGTGCACCGCGGTGACGTGGCGCCGCCGCGCCGCCGCCAGCTCGAAGGCGGAGCGGGCGATCCGCGCCGAGGCCGGCGCGGAGATCTTGCGCACGGAGAGCGCCAGATCCGGCGTCGGCATCAGCTCGCCGCTGCCGCGGTGCATGTTGCGGTCGGCGTAGAAGCCTTCGGTGTTCTCGCGCACGATGACGAGATCCATCGGCGTCCGGCCCCAGTGCGGCAGCCCCGCGCGCGTGCGGCTCGGCCGGATGTTGGCGAACAGATCGAGCTGAATGCGCAGCTCCGCGGAGACGTTGACGCCTCCGTCGTCACGCGGCGGGTACTCGGCGGTCGAGACCGGGCCGAGCACGATCGCGTCGGCGGTGCGGCACGCCTCGAGGACCGGCGGCGGCAGGGTGGTGCCCTCGGTGCGCAGCGCGGCGAGACCGATCGGCCGGACGTCGAACGACAGGTCCAGCGACAGCGCCTGCCTGACGCGTTCGAGCACCTGCAGCGTGGCGTCGGTGATTTCCGGGCCGATGCCGTCGCCCGGCAGCACCACGATGCGCATCCGTCAGACCTGGCGCGCGCGCGCGGCCCCGGCGCCTGCGGGCTCGATGATGCGGATGGGCGCACCGGCGAGAAACGCGCGGATGTCTTCCACCGCCTCGCCATACGCGAGCCGGTAGTTCTCGGACGTCACATACCCGAGATGCGGCGTCAGCAACGCGTTCTCGAGACGGCGCAGCGGATGATCCGCCGGCAGCGGCTCCTCGTCGAAGACGTCGAGCCCGGCGCCGGCAATGACGCTGTGGCGCAGCGCGTGGATGAGGGCATGTTCGTCCACGATCGGGCCGCGCGCCGTGTTGATGAGGAGCGCCGTCGGCTTCATCAGCGCCAGCTCGCGTTCGCCGACGATGCCGCGCGTGCGCTCGCTGAGGACGAGATGCACGCTGACGATGTCGGCGCGGCGGAACAGGTCGTCCTTGGCGACGAGCTCGACGCCTGCCGCATCGGTGCGCTCGCGCGTCAGGTTCTGGCTCCACGCCACCACGTGCATGCCGAACGCGGTGCCGATGCGCGCGACGTCGGTGCCCAGCCGTCCGAGCCCGATCACCCCGAGCGTCTTGCCGTGCAGGCCGACGCCGAGCGTGCTCTGCCAGGCGCCGCTGCGCATCGCCGCGGATTCGCGCGGGATGCTGCGCGCCAGCGACAGGATCAGTCCCCACGTCAGCTCCACTGGCGGCGTCGAGAGGGTGCTCGTCCCGCAGACGACCACGCCGCGCGCGGCGGCGGCGGCGACGTCGATGGCGGCGTTGCGCCGTCCCGTGGTCACGATCAGCTTCAGCAGCGGCAGCCGCTCGATGAGCGTCGCCGGGAACGGCGTCCGCTCCCGCATCGCGACGACGACGTCGAAGTTGCGCAGGCGCTCGGCGAGGTCGTCCTCGCGGCCGAGACGCTCGTGGAACGGGTGAATCGACACACCGGCGCCAATGGACGGCCAGTCGGCCATCGACAGGGCGACGCCCTGGTAGTCGTCGAGGATCGCGACGCGGGTCGGCATGCGGGGCTCCCGTCTCGGGCTGCGATTGTCCCTTATTACGGTCCAGCCTCGCATTTGCGGGCCGAGGGCGCGTACAATGATCGGCGTTCCGGTTGAACCAACCAACTGCCCGCGACGTAATGGGATATGAGCCGGGCTGGGTCTTGCGGCATCCACCAAATGCAGTTATAAAAACTCCCTTGTACTCACACAAAGGACACGAGATGCGCAAAGTCTTCGCTCTGGCTGCCGCTGCGGCGCTGCTCACCGCCGGCGGGTTGATGGCACAGGAGGGTGGCGGCCGGGGCATGGCCGCTCCGACCGGACCTCCACCGACCTGCCCGCCCAGCGGCTACGGGGCGCAGGGCTATTACGCCGGCTTCGGACAGAACGGCGGCGACGGCCAGACCGCCTACGAGATCGCCAGCCCCTGCATCGGCAAGGACGTGCGCGAGGTCGCCGAGTCCATTGGCATGGGACGCAACAAGCTGATGGGCGTGAAGAACGTCATCGGCGTCCAGTTCCGCGTCAACGGGACGATGGCGGACGGGGCGGGCATGGCGAAGCTGGCCAACTCCGAGTTCCAGATCGCCTACTACATCCCCGCGATGCGCGCGATGCTGAAGGGCACCAAGGCCAACGGCCAGCCGCTGAACGAGATTCGCGTGTTTGCCGATCAGTTCGCGTGGAACGAAGCGCAGGAGGGGCGCGGCGCGACGGCGGCGGCCAATACGCTCAACGATCGGCTGCCGCTCATCAAGCTCACGCCGTTTGGGGCGATGTGGTCGGTGATCGAGGCCGAGGGTCACACGGTCGTCACCAAGGCGGCCGACGGCAAGACCGTCCTCACCGGCACCTCGCCGTACGACGGCATCGAGGTCGCGGTGACCGTTGAGGACTCGCGGCAGCATCCGAAGCTGGGACCGTACGATCCGACCGAGCTGATTCGCCTGCCCGTCGCCGTGACGGCCAAGGCCAACGGCCACGTCTACGGCGCGACCTTCGCCAACTACCGTGGCGATCTCGAGCCGAACGTCTGGATGATTTTCCCGACCCAGATCAAGTGGACGCTCGACGGCAAGCCGCTCGCCGACCTGCAGGTCACCTTCTTCCGTTCCAATCCGTACATCGTGTTTCCCGTTCCCGATGTCGTGAAGCAGAAATCATCCAACTAGACTGGCTACCGTCACACGAAAGGATTCAGGACCATGGTGAAGAGAATTGTCATCGCATCCGCCGCCGCGGTGGCGCTGCTGATGATGGGCGCGCCGGCCGGGGCGCACCATTCCGCGAACGCCGAGTTCGACACCCAGAAGGAATTCACGATCACCGGGACGCTGACCAAGCTCGAGAACGTCAACCCGCACTCGTGGTGGTACGTGGACGTGAAGGGACCGGACGGGAAGGTCACGTCGTGGAAGCTCGAGTCGCTGAGCCCGGCGGGGCTGATCCGCCAGGGCCTCAAGGTGAAGACCGACCTCAAGATCGGCGACACCTACAGCTATCGCATCTCGCCGGCGTGGAAGGACCCGGAGGGCGCCAAGCTCGGATTCATGCGCTCGATCACGGTCAACGGCAAGGAGTACGTCGTCGTCGAGCTGTAAGGCCGACCCGCGCTGAGGACACAGGAGAAGAAGCGTGAGCCAGAACATCCGATCCCTGTTCGCGGCGGCGTGCGCGATGGCGGTGGCCATCGCGGTGGCGCCGGGCCGCACGGCCGCACAGCAGCCGGCGGCGTCCGCGCCGAACCAGCTGCCGCCCGCCGCGCAGCGCGCCGGCAACCTGCCGCTGCGCACCAACGTCCAGTGCTCGTACTCGCCGTGCGGGAAGCGCGTCTCACCGCAGGATGCGTTCGTCATGCAGGCGAAGCCGAACGGCACGACGCCGCGTGACGCCGACGGCCATCCGGATCTGAGCGGGAACTGGGCGGCGAATTTCCCCAACCCGTTTGGCGCGCCCGGTCTCCGCCGTCCCGGCGGGTTCGAGGCCGACCAGTCGGCGATGCAGCGCGCCGCGCAGTGGAACAAGCCGCTCTACAAGCCCGAATTCTGGGAGAAGGTGCGCAGCCTCGACTACGGCAAGTCGGACGGCGACCCCGCGTACGGCTGCTACAAGCCGGTGGGCGTGCCGCGCCAGAACGTGCCGGGGCGCATCGTGCAGAAGAACGGGCAGATCTGGCTGCTGAACAACGTCGAGAACGGGCTGCGCATCCTGCCGCTCGACAACCGCAAGCGTGACGAGAACGACTATCAGTTCTCCACCTTCAACGGCATGGGGCTGGCGCACTGGGAGGGCGACACGCTCGTCGTCGAGTCGGTCGGCTTCAACGACGTGTCCTGGCTCGGATGGGAAGGCTACTTCCACTCCGACAAGATGGAGGTCACCGAGCGGTTCACGCGCAACGGCGATCTGTTGTATTACAACTTCACCGTCAACGATCCCGACGTGCTGATGGAGCCGTGGACGTCGTACACCTACGTGCGGCGGCTCAACCCGAACCCGGCGCGGCAGGACGAGGCGACCGAGTGCGACGAGCGCGATCTCGAGCTGCTCGCCGATCCTTTCCTGCGCGGCTAGCAAAGCGCTCCGTAGAGGCGGACCTTCAGGTCCGCCGGCGCGACATGTAGAGGCGGACCTTCAGGTCCGCCTTTTTTTTCAGGTCCGCCTTTTTTTTGCCGAATATATTAGGATTCGCGGCCATGCGAAGAATGATTGCGTTCTCTGTCGCCTCGCTGCTGACCGGCGCGGCGTTGCTCGCTCAGGGCGGCGGCGGCGCGGCGCCGGCGGCGCCGGCCCCCGTCTGCGCCCCCAATGGCTACGGCGCCCAGGGGTACTACGCGATGTTCGCCCAGAACGACGACGGGTTCACGGCCTATGAAATCGCCAGCCCCTGCATCGGCAAGGACGTCCGCGAGGTGGCGGAGTCGATCGGTATGGGGCGCGGCAAGGTGATGGGCGTGAAGAACGTCATCGGCGTCCAGTTCCGGGCCGACGGCACGTTCGCGGACGGCGCCGGGATGGCGAGGCTGGCCAATGCCGAGTTCCACATCGCCTACTACATCCCGGCGATGCGCATGTTCCTGAAGGGCACGAAGGCGAACGGCCAGCCGCTGCAGGAGATCCGCACCTTCGCCGACCGCTACGCGTGGAACGAGATGCAGGAAGGGCGCGGCGCCACCGCGGCGATGAACACCCTGAACGATCGCCTGCCGCTCATCAAGCTCACCCCGTTCGGCGCCGTCTGGTCGCTGATCGAGGCGGAGGGACACACCACGGTAACCAGGACCGCGGACGGGAAGACGGTGCTGACGGGGACGTCGCCGCACGACGGCATCGAGACGGCGGTCACGGTCGAGGATTCGCGCCAGCATCCCAAGCTCGGACCCTACGACCCGACGGAGCTGATTCGCCTGCCGGTGGCGGTGACGGTGAAGGCGAACGGCCACACGTGGGGTGCCACGTTTGCCGACTATCGCGGCGATCTCGAGCCGAACGTCTGGATGATCTTTCCGACGACCATCACGTGGACGCTGGACGGCCGGCCGCTCGCCGATCTGAAGGTGACCTTCTTCCGCTCCAACCCCTACATCGTCTTTCCGATCCCGGAGGCGGTGCGCGCGGCGCAGCCCGCGGCCGCGGCGCGCGCCGCCGACTTGCCGCCGGCGGCGCGGCGGGGCGGGAACCTGCCGCTGCGCAACGTGCCGACGTCGTACGCGCCGGCGGGAACGCGCATCTCGCCGCAGGACGCCTACGCGATGCAGACCACGCCGAACGGCACGACGCCGCGCGATGCGGACGGCCATCCCGATCTGAGCGGCAACTGGACGGGCAACCTGGGCAACGTGTTCGTCGTGCCGGGCCTGCGGCGGCCGGGTGGTTTCGAGCCCGACCAGTCGGCGATGCAGCGCGCGGCGCAGTGGAACAAGCCGCTCTACAAGCCCGAATTCTGGGAGAAGGTGCGCGGCCTCGACTACGGCAAGGTGGAGGACGACCCGTACTACGGCTGCTACCATCCGCTCGGCGTGCCGCGCCAGAACGTGCCGGGGCGCATCGTGCAGAAGAACGGGCAGATCTGGCTGCTGAACAGCGTCGAGAACGGACTGCGCATCATCCCGCTCGACAACCGCAGGCGCGACGAGAACGACCATCAGTTCTCCACCTACAACGGCATGGGGCTGGCGCACTGGGAGGGCGACACGCTCGTCATCGAGTCGGTCGGCTTCAACGACATCTCCTGGCTCGGGTGGGAAGGCTATTTCCACACCGACAGGATGGAGGTCACCGAGCGGTTCACGCGCAACGGCGACCTGCTGTACTACAACTTCACGGTCACGGACCCCGACGTGCTGATGGAGCCGTGGACGTCGTACACCTACGTGCGGCGGAACAATCCGAACCCGGCGCGGCAGGACGAGGCGCCGGAATGCGACGAGCGGGATCTCGGACTGCTCGCGGATCCGTATTTGCGCGGATGAAAGGGAAGGCAGGCGGACCTGAAGGTCCGCCTCTACGTCAGATCCTCCTCGAAGTATTCGTGCGGCACCCGGCCCCCGGCCGCGCGCCGCTGCTCCTCGGCGGCGCGCAACTCGACGCGGCGAATCTTTCCTGAGATCGTCTTCGGCAGCTCCGCGAACTCGAGCCGCCGGATCCGCTTGTACGGCGCCAGCGTGTCGCGGCAGTACCTGAAGATGTCGGCCGCCACCTCACGCGACGGCGCGACGCCGGCCGCGAGCGCGATGAACGCCTTGGGCACCGCGTGCCGGACGGGGTCGGGGCTCGGCACCACCGCCGCCTCCGCCACCGCCGGATGCTCGATCAGCACGCTCTCGAGCTCGAACGGGCTGAGCCGGTAGTCGGAGGCCTTGAACACGTCGTCGGCGCGGCCGACGAACGTCAGGTAGCCATCGGCATCGCGCGACGCGATGTCGCCGGTGTGGTAATAGCCGCCGCGCATCGCGTCCGACGTCTTCGCCTCGTCATCCGCATAGCCGTCGGTGAGGCCGAGCGGCCTGTCGTCCAGCCGCAGGCAAATCTCGCCTTCGCTTGCCGACACCCTGCCCTCGGGATCGAGCAGGACCACCGGATAGCCCGGAAGCGGACGGCCCATCGATCCCGCCTTGAGCGGCTGGCCGGGCGAGTTGCCGATCTGCGCCGTGGTCTCGGTCTGGCCGTAGCCGTCGCGAATCGTCAGGCCCCAGGCGCGCTGCACCTGTTCGATGACCTCGGGATTGAGCGGCTCGCCGGCCGACAGCACTTCGCGCAAGGCGACGGAGTAGCCCGCCAGCGGCTCCTGGATCAGCATCCGCCACACCGTCGGCGGCGCGCACAGCGTCGTCACGCGATGCGTCACCAGCGCCTGGAGCACAGCCTTCGCGGTGAAGCGCGCGTAGTTGAAGATGAACACGGTCGCCTGCGCGTTCCACGGCGCGAAGAAGCAGCTCCACGCGTGCTTCGCCCACCCGGGCGAGCTGATGTTCCAGTGGCGGTCGCCGGGCTGCAGGCCGATCCAGTAGAGCGTCGAGAGGTGGCCGATCGGGTAGCTCTGATGCGTGTGCATCACGAGCTTCGGCTTCGCCGTGGTTCCGGAGGTGAAATAGAGCAGCATGGGATCGTCGGCGGCGGTTGGCCCCGCGGGGGTGAACGTCGCGCTCGCGCCGCGGCTGTCCCCGTACGCCTGCCAGCCGGCCGGCGCACCGTTGACGGCGATCCTCGTGAACGTGCCGCGCACGCCGTCGAACTTCCCGGCGCTCGCCGCCGCGGCGACGACGTGCCGCACGCGCCCGCGCTGCACGCGGTCCTGCAGATCCGCCGTGGTCAGCAGCGTCGTGGCCGGGGTGACGACCACGCCCAGCTTCATGGCGGCAAGCAGCACTTCCCACAGCGCGACCTCGTTGCCGAGCATCAGCATCAGGCGGTCGCCGCGCTGCGCGCCGAGCGAGCGGAGATAGTTGGCGACGCGGTTGGAGTCCGCCGAGAGCTGCGCGAACGACCGGATCGTCGCGGTGCCGTCTTCCTCGACCAGCTCCAGGGCCGGGGCGTCGTTGCCGGCGGCGATGACGTCGAAGTAGTCGAGCGCCCAGTTGAACTGCTGCAGTGCCGGCCAGCGGAATCCCCGCACGGCCGCGTCGTAGTCAGCGCGTTTCTCCAGGATGAAGTCGCGCGCGGCGAGAAACGAGGTCATCACCCTATAATGTTCCTTTCACTTCATGGGGTGTCATCATTCGTTCCCTCGTTGCTTCGTCGCTGGCGTACGTCCTGTGTCTTGCGGTCGCTCCGGCCTTCGCGCAGAACGCGCCTCCTGAAATCGAATCCGAACGGACACTGACCGCGGTCCGCGCCGCTGGACACATCACCATCGACGGGGTGCTCGACGAGCCCGCCTGGGGCGCCGTCCCCGTGGCGCGCGGCTTCATCCAGAGCGATCCGCGCGAGGGGCAGCCGGCCACCTTCGACACCCAGGTGCGGATGGTCTACGACGACGACGGGATCTATCTCGGGGTGGAGGCGGCCGACCCCGAGCCGTCGAAGATCATCGTCACCGATCTGAAGAAGGACTACGCGGTCGACGCCAGCGACGCGTTCGCGGTGCTGCTCGACACGTTCCACGACGGCCGCAACGGCTACGAGTTCGCGACCAACCCGTCGGGCGCCAAGTGGGACGCGCAGATCACCAACGAGGGGCGGGAGATCAACGCCAACTGGGACGCGATCTGGGACGTGCGCACGCGCGTCGGGCAGAGCGGGTGGGTGGCGGAGATCTGGATCCCGTTCCGCACGCTGCGGTTCGCGGACGCCGATCCGCAGACGTGGGGCGTCAACTTCCGGCGCAAGGTGCGGCGGCTGAACGAGGACAGCTACTGGTCGCGCATCCCGCGCATCTACGGGCTGGAGCGCGCGTCGCTGGCCGGCACCCTCGACGGGATGAGCGGAGTCCGCTCGGGGAAGAACGTGCGCGTCAAGCCGTACGCGCTGTCGAGCGGCAGCACCGTGGGACGCCGGCCGACCGACGGCGATTTCCAGGGGGGCGTGGACGTCAAGTACGGCGTGACCAACGGGCTGATGTGGGACTTCACCGTCAACACCGACTTCGCGCAGGTGGAAGCCGACGAGCAGCAGGTGAACCTCACGCGCTTCAACCTGTTCTTCCCGGAGAAGCGCGATTTCTTCCTCGAGAACTCCGGCGTGTTCGGCTTCGGCCTGCCCGATGCGGGCAACTTCGGCGGCGTCGGCGCCGGCGCCATCGTCTTCGGCGGCCGCCAGAACGGCAACCAGGACATGCGGCTGTTCTTCAGCCGCCGCATCGGCCTGTCGGATGCGGGCAACGCGCTGCCGATCCTGGCGGGCACGCGCCTGAGCGGCCGCACGGGCGCCTATTCGATGGGCGCGCTCAACATCCAGCAGCGCGAGAGCGAGGGCGTGCCGGCGACCAATGTCACGGCGGTGCGCGTGCGGCGTGACATCCTCGCCAACTCCGACATCGGCGCGGTGCTGCTCAACAAGGAGCAGGGCGGCCCCGCGTACAACCGTCTCGCCGGCGTCGATGCCAACTTCCGGTTCGGCTTCCTCGTCGTGAACGGCTTCCTCGCCGCCACCGTGTCGCCGTCCACGCCGGCGGCCAGCGGCAACGCGGTGGCCGGCCGTGCCAACGTCAATTACCAGAGCCGCGTGTGGCAGTTCCGCGGCCGGTTCGACGGCATCGGCAGCCGCTTCAACGACGAGCTCGGGTTCATCCCCCGCCGCGGCGTGAACAACGAGTTCACCTACGTGTCGCGGACGCTGCGGTCGGCGGCGTTCCCGGCCTGGCTGCGCGAGATGCGGCCGCACTGGCAGACCGACTCGTTCACGCGCCAGGCCGACGGCACGCTCGACTCGCGGCAGCAGGACTTTCACCTGCCGTTCTTCCTCTCCAACGGCGGGTTCGTCGAGGTCGGGGCGAATACCAACGTGGAGGTGATCAGCACGCCGTTCGCGCTCAACGCCGCCAGGGGCGCCGTCATCACCGCCGGCCGCCACGAGTACACCGAGTACTTCGGCACGGTCGCGGGCAACGGGGCGGCGCGCGTGACGCCGTCGTTCCGCTATTCGGTGGGACGGTTCTACGACGGCTACCGGCGGTCGTACGCGTTCGGCCCGTCGCTGCACGTCAACGAGAAGCTGAGCGCGTCAGTCAACCTGCAGTTGAACGACATCACGCTGCCGGCCGCGGCGTACCTGTCTACGCTGGCGACCGCGCGCATCAACTACAACTTCAACACCAAGGTCTTCCTCAACACGCTGCTGCAATACTCGACCGACACGCATCAACTCAGCTCCAACATCCGCTTCAACGTCATTCATCGTCCGCTGAGCGATTTCTTCTTCGTCTACAACGAGCACCGCGACGAGCGCGCGGGCATCCGGCAGGACCGATCGCTCATCGCCAAGCTGACCTACATGCTGGCGTTGTGAAGGGCGGAGAAGGTCCGCATTCCGCCAGGCGGACCTAAAGGTCCGCCTCTACGATTGCGTTGCAAAGGCGGACCTGAAGGTCCGCCTCTACGATCGCGGTCGTTTGACAACTACGACCGCGGCGTCTAGAGTCCGCCACCGGAGGCATTCATCCATGCGTGCTCTCGCACTGGCCCTCGTTCTCGTCGTGCCGTCGCTCGCGTTCGCGCAGGAAGCGACGGTGAGCGGCACGGTCACCGATACCACCGGCGGCGTCCTCCCCGGCGTCACCATCAGCGCCGTTCACGAAGCGACGGGCAACACATTCGTCGCGGTCACCGACGAGAAGGGTACGTTCCGCCTTCCCGTCCGCACCGGCGTCCACCGGCTCACCGTGGAGCTGCCGGGCTTCACCACCGTCGCGCGCACCATCGACCTGCTGGTGAATCAGCAGGCGGTCGTCACCCTGCAGCTCGCGCCGTCGACCGTGCAGGAGACGGTCACGGTGACCGGCGAGGCGCCGCTCATCGACACGACGACGTCGCAGGTCGGCGGCAACATCGATCCGCGGCAGATGCAGGACCTGCCGATCAACGGGCGCAACTGGCTGGACCTGGCGATTCTCGCGCCCGGCAGCCGGCAGAACGCGACCAGCGACACGCTCGGCGGCCGCGACTACGAGTACCAGATCAACGTCGACGGTCAGCAGGTGACGCAGCTCTTCTCCGGCGCGTTCGGCCAGCCGCGCTACAGCCGCGAGTCGATGGCGGAAGTGCAGGTGGTGACCAACCGCTTCGACGCGACGCAGGGCCATTCGAGCGGCCAGCAGCTGAACGCCATCACCCGGTCCGGCACCAACACGCCGCAGGCGACCTTCTCCGGCTACTTCCGCGACGACCGCTTCAACGCCAAGGACTTCATCGCCGGCCGCGTGCTGCCGTACTCGAACCAGCAGCTGGCGTGGACCTACGGCGGCCCGATCATCCGCGACAAGTTCCACGTCTTCGGGTCGTTCGAGTACGAGCGCGAGCCGACGACCTTCACGTATGAAACGCCGTATCCGGCCTTCAACATCGATCAGCCGAGCACGCGCACCGAGAAGAAGGCGCTCGCCCGCCTCGACTACCAGCTGTCGCCGCGCACGCGGCTGACGTTCCGCGTCAACAAGTCACTGGCCTACCTGCCGATTGACGACCGGTTTTCCGGCGGCGGCAATCGCACGCCCGCGTCGGTCATCCAGACCAACCGCCGCTCGCTGAACATCCAGGGCACGGCGACGCAGGTGGTGAACAATTCAACCGTCAACGAGATCCGCGCCGGCTACGGCGGCTTCGGCTTCTGGCAGCACCCGGGCGTGCGCTGGTCCAATCATCCGAATGCGCCCGGCCAGCAGATGGGCGGCTCGCCCATCCTCAACATGACCGGCGGATTCATCATCGGCCAGGGGCACGCCAACTCGCCGGTGGACGTGTATCAGAAGCCGTACTCGTTCCGCGACGACCTGACGCTGTCGTACAACGCGCGCGGCCGCCACGACCTGAAGACCGGCCTCGAATACATCCGCATGACGCAGACGGTGACCGTCTGCGACTTCTGCATGCCCACCTACGACATGCAGGGCGGACCGGTGCCGGCCAACATCGCCACTCTCATCCCGGACCTGATGGATCCGAACAGCTGGAACCTGGCGGCGCTGTCGAACGTGACGCGCTCGATGCGGCTGAGCGTCGGCACGTTCACCGTCTATCCGCGGCGGCACGAGTACGCCGCCTGGGCGCAGGACGACTGGACGATCGGCCGGCGGCTGACGCTCAACCTCGGCCTGCGCTACGACCTCGGCTACGGCAACATGCAGCAGATCCGCTACGCGCCGTTCATCACGACGGACACGCCGACCGACACCAACAACTTCGGGCCGCGCCTCGGGTTTGCCTACAGCGTCAACGACCGCACGGTGATTCGCGGCGGGGCGGGGAAGTACTACGCCGCCGAGAACGAGAACACCGTCTTCTGGTCGCTGCTCACGGCGGGGATCATCAACATCCAGCGCTTCAACGACGGCCGCGCCGATTTCGCCGCCAACCCGTTCAACGGGCCGGTGCCGACCTACCAGCAGGCGCTCGACCTGTTCAACGCCGGGCAGCTGCGCCGCAGCGCGCGGAACCTGTTCGACCCGAACCTGCGCACGGCCTACAGCTGGCAGGGATCGCTCGGCATTCAGCGGCAGATCGGCGCGGTGCAGGCGTTCACCGCGGACTGGGTGTACACCGCGAACCGCGCGCAGGAAATCTCCACCGACGTGAACCTCGCGTTCAACCTCGCCACCGGCGCCCCCTACGCCTTCAGCGACACCGCCCATCGCGTCGTCCCCGGCTTCGACAGCGTCGTCGAAGACCTGACGGCGGGACGGGATCGCTACCACGGGCTGAATGTCAGCTGGAACAAGCGCATGAGCCAGCACTGGCAGGCGGCGGCGACCTACTCGCTCAACTACCAGTGGAACTGGCAGCACGTCCAGCCGGCGCCGGGCTCTTTCCAGCACATTGGGATCCTAAGCTTAGAATTCCACGTGGACAAGTTGTCGC
>JADMIO010833527.1_pt1 | contig 24965 bp, 19 predicted proteins | sample 8958161 | NCBI WGS metagenome assembly JADMIO01 (sample SAMN16585339, study PRJNA669376) | soil metagenome | isolation source: Crop rotation soil | place: USA: Cullars Rotation, Alabama | collected 2011
CTTTCCCACCCCCCGCCAATCCATCCCGACCCCCGTAGCTCCGCATCCACAGCGCAACCAGTATCGATGTCACGATCACCCGAAGCCCGAGCATTACGCGCCCTCGTCGTAGCTCTTTCAGGGGGCCGCGGTACAACGCCCAGGCGTACACCAGCGCAAGGACGATGATTAACGTGAAGACGCACAGCAGCAGTCCGCTCGTGTACGCATACCCCAGGCGATCCTGCGATTGTGTTAACGGAACGCCCCACTCCTGCAGCGTTCCCAGCGCCAGTTCCCGCGCTACATCCGCCTCGCTCGTCGCACAAGGCCACATCACAATCCGCCCCAATGCCGCTCGATTCTCCACCGTCGCAAATTGCCGGAGCACCCGCGCCGCATTCCACCGCATCCGATCGCTTGGCGAATCCGCCCACCCGCGCGCCAGCTTCTGCACCTCCTCGTTCACCGGCACCATCACGTGCGGGGGCCACCCCGCCCGGTCGATTGCCGCCGTATACGGAATTGCAACATACTCCTCGCAACCTCCCTTCACGGCCGACGGCAACAGCCTGCAAAGCTCCCGGCATCGATCCAAAAATTCCGCCGCAGATGTAAACACCCGGAACTGCGCATTAGCCACTTGCGCCAGATCGGACGCATTCAGAAACATCGGCGGCGCATGATGTGCCGTATCGCTGCACCAATAGCTGTTCAACGCCAGCACGTACGGCGCTTCTGCATACTGCGATAAATATGGCCGAAGTACCCGCTCAAACGACTTGCCGGTCTCCAGCGCGAACACTCCCTCTCCGCGCGTATCCCAATCCAGTTTGTTCAGTGCATACGTGTCCGCGTGTTGCGGCTGCCAAAAAACGATGCTCGGCCCAGCCGACCCTTTGAGCACTTCGTCAACCGCCACCGAAACTTCGTTCCAGCGCCAAAGCTCCCTCACCAACTTTGGCGTCTGAGGAAGCTGTCGAATGTTTACCACGCGCCCGCGGACCACGATTTCCGCCGACGCCATCCTCCATTCCAGGCTCGATCCCTCACCCATCATCGCCGCACGTGACGGCTGCGGCGCTTGCACCGCAATCAGGATTGCCACGAAAATCGCGCTCCACTCACGACGGGCCATATGCGCCTGCCAACTCTTTCCGGTTCACTATTCGCAATGTCCACTGGCGCACGCTCACCCAACCCTCTCCTTCCTTCTTCATCATTCATCACTCATAATTCATCATTCCTCTTCTCTGATGCACTCTGTCCAAACCCTCATCATCGGCGCCGGCATCGCCGGCTCCTCTCTCGCCGCCTCCCTGGCCGAGCGCGGCGCAGGTCCCAGCACTTCCCTCGTCGACCTCGATATCTTCGGAAAGTTCAATTCCTCCGAGCTCAACGGCGGCGGCGTCCGCGCCACCTTCGACCAGCCCATCAACATCCGCCTCTCCCTTGCCTCCATCCGCTATTACCACCAGCACGCCAAATCCATCGACTTCCGCCAGCGCGGCTACGTCTGGATGTACGACGAGGATCTCTGGCAGGAGGCGCGCCAATTTCTCCCCCTCGTTCGCTCCTACAACCTCGCCGTGGAAGAGCTCTCGCCGGCCGAGTTGAAGAATGTCTATCCGTTCCTCGGCGACCTATCCGACCTCGCCGGCGCAACTCACACCCCAACCGACGGCCGCCTCTCTCCGCACAAACTCCGCATTCATTACCTCAACCACGCGCAGGCGGCTGGAGTCCAGCTTCTGGACAACTGGCAAGTCACCGCCATCGACGGCACGCAGTCCCCCTACCGCGTCACGCTCACCCGCGTCACTCCGCGCACCATCAAGCGCGCCCTCACCACCGGATCACCCAAATCCGCCGAGACTCTTACCCTCACGGCCAATCAAATCGTCAACGCCGCCGGCCCCTGGGCCGCGCGCGTCGCCAAGCTCTATGGCCGCGATCTCCCCGTCACCCCGCTCCCCCGCCAGGTCTTCCTGCTCCGCCACGAATCGATCAATCTCGAACCCCACCCCTTCTTCATCGATTACCCCCAGGATATCTACTTCCGCCACTACACCCACGACCGCAAACCCGCCACTCTCGTCAGCTGGTCCGACCCCGACCAACGCCCGGAGATCGACTTCACTCATTACGGCCTTGCCTACTACCAATCCCATGTCGCCCCCCTCCTTGTTCGCCGCATCCCCGCCCTTCACAATGCCACACTCGTAGGTGGCTGGACCGGCCACTACGAACTCTCCCCCGACAAATCCGCCATCGTCGGCCCCGTCCCAGATCGCCCCGGCCTCTTCAACCTCAACGGCCTCAGCGCCCACGGCGTCATGCAATCCCGCGCCCTCGGCCAGTCCCTCGCCACCTACCTCACCACCGGTAATTGGCCCACCGACCTCAACCTTGACCTCCTAAACGAGTCCCGTTTCTCCTCCTCCCCCACGTCCGAGAAAATGTACGTCTAAACCTCCCCTTCCCTCGTTCATCACTCATCGTTCATCATTCATCATTCGCCTCTCATTTTTTTCCGTCTAAAACTAAACCCCCCCACCTCCCTTTCCGATGAAAAGTCCTGTCGGCGTCCTCCGCCCTGCATGCGGGTCCCTTGCGGACCAGCATCGGCGCGATGTGCCGGCCTTTTCGAGCTTCGCGTGCAACGCCTTGGCCTGTGTGGGCTTTGGCAACTCGGTACATCACCGACACGGAAGTGGGCGCCTTTCACGGGAGATTCACATGAAGGCGATTCTTGCGAAGTTGGTTCGGGATGAGCAGGGCGGCGAGGTTCTCGAGTACGCCCTGATCATGGGTCTGATCGTCGTGGCTTGCATCGCTGTCATCGGCACCGTCGGTGGCAAAGTGCTCGCCAAGTGGAACTCGGTCAACACCTCGATGTAATTCACACATCGACGGTCTTACCGACCACAGACAGCATTCGATCGACGCGCGCCCAATCGGCGCGCGTCGGTCTTTTGTAGGCATACGCAAAACACGGGAGCACGATTTGAAAAATCGCCGCCCCGTTTTCGCGATTGCCTGCAATTCTCGCCGATAAGAAAACTATGGCCTTCAATACTTTCCTCTACGTCCCCCTCTTGCTGGCTCTGGGATACGCCGCAATCGTCGATGCGCGCACCCGCAAGATCCGCAATTACCTCACCTTCACGCTCGTCCTGACCGGACTGGCTCAGTCCTTCTTCCCCGCGCACACGACGACCCCCGTCATGGCGATCGCCGGTTTCGGCGTGGGCTTCGGCCTCACGTTCCTCCTCTTCGCAATGGGCGCCCTCGGCGGCGGCGACGTCAAACTGTTATCGGGCGTCGGCGCATGGCTCGGCCCCTGGCCGACTCTGCAGGTTTTTATGGCCGCAGCGATTGTCGGCTTGATCATCGTCCTCTTTCAGTCGATGAAACAAAAGCGGCTGGGCACGCTGTTTCGCAACAGCGCTGTCCTCACGATCAACATCGTGCACGCCGCCGATGTCGGCGTCGATCACGTGGCGCAGACCGGCAAGGAGTGCCGATCGGTCGACAGGCCGCTCCCGTACGCGGTGCCGGTGCTCATCGCGACGGTTTTCGTCCTCGCTCTTAACTCCGGGATGGGTCTATGAAATTCTTCTGCCGTTCCAACCAGAATCGTGACAACGCCGGCTCTTCGAAGGTTTCGCGTCGCCGTTTCGGCGGCACGCTCCTCGAGACCGCCATCGTTCTTCCCGTCCTCGTCTCGGTCGGCTTTGGCATGATCGAGGTCGGCCACTACTTCTTCGTGAAAAACGCCGTCCAGGGCGCCGCTCGCGAAGGCGCTCGCGCCGCCATCGTCTCCACCGGCACCAACTCCGACGTCACCGCCGCCGTCGCCACCGCCATGAGCTCGGCCGGCATCTCCTCCGGCTACACCACCACCACCAGCCCCGCCAGCGTCACTGCCGCCCTCACCACCGGCACCTCGATCACCGTCACCGTCACCATCCCCTGGTCCAGCGTCGGCGTCATCCCCATGGGCTACATCACCTCCAGCAAAACCCTCACCGGCACCGCCACCATGCGCCGCGATTAAACTCCAATGAACAATTGCACTTGGGTGCCACGGGCTGCTTGCAGCCCGTGTTTTTTTATCTCACTTGTGCGAGCAGCTCCCGACAATACTTCCCCACCTCTCGCACGATCGCATCCCTTCCCTGAGGAATCTGCTTCTGCATGCATCTCACAACCGCCGACCCCACAATCCCCCCATCCGCATGCGGCGCCAGCTGCTTCATGTGCTCAGGTTTTGAAATCCCAAACCCCACACAAACCGGCACCTTGCTCACGCTCTTCAGCTGCTTCAAATTCCCCACAATGTCCGCCGGCAGTTCCTTCCTTTCCCCCGTGATCCCCGACACCGACAGGTAATACACAAACCCGCTCGACAACTCCGCGATCGTCTTCCTCCTCTCCACGCTCGTCGTCGGCGCCACCAGCAATATCGTATCCAATCCCCCCGCCCGAACTTTCGCGCACACACCCTCCGCCTCCGGCGGCGGCAGATCCGGCAAGATCAACCCATCAATCCCCGCCTCCTTCGCATCCCCGATAAACCGCTCCAGCCCATACCGATAGACAATCGAATACGACCCCATCGCCACCAGCGGAATCGATACGCTCGCGCGCGCCTTCCTCACCGTCCCCAAAACATCCTTCATCTTCAACCCGCGCCCCAGCGCCGCACTGAATGCCTCCTGAATCACCGGCCCATCCGCAATCGGATCCGAAAACGGCAACCCGATCTCAATCACATTCGCCCCCGCCCTCTCCAGCTCCGGCAAGATCGCCCCGGTGGTCTCCAAATCCGGAAACCCCGCCGGCACAAAAGGCATAAACCCAAACTGCCTCCGGCCTTTTAGCTCCCCAAAACTCTCCGCAATGCTCTTCCGCTTCATCAGCCCCATCCTAAGCTCTTCCGCCGGGCTTGCCACTTCAGTGGCAAGCTCATCCTGCAAAATCCCCCTCCGCAATTAACTCAACCCAGCGATACCATCATCCCCATGACCCCGCGCCTCGCTACCGCATTCCAAAACGGCGCCCTCATCCGCCCCGACCCGGGCAAGGTCCCCGACCTCGTCCACCTCACGCGCGCCCTCGCCACCCTCGCTGGCGTCCCCGACCTCAGCCACTCCCCCTCCACGCAGCAGCTTCTCGCCCTCATCCCACCCGCCGACCACCTCCTCTTCATCCTCCTCGACGGCCTCGGTGTCAACCTCATCCGCCGACTCCCGCCAACCTCCTTCCTCGCCTCCCATCTCCGCACGCAGCTCAACTCCATCTGCCCCTCCACCACCGCCTGCGCCCTCACCAGCCTCGCCACCGGCCAGTGGCCCGCCGCTCACGCCGTCACCGGCTGGTTCACCCACCTGCCCGAATTCAACCTCACCGCCACCACCCTCCCCTTCGTCAACCGCTTCACCGGCGTCCACCTCACCCAGGAGCGCAACCTCACCGCATCCGACGTCCTCCCCGTCCCCGCCTTCCACCCGCGCATGACTCACACGCCGATGACCCTCCTCCCGCGCCCCATTACGAACACCACCTACGCCAACTATTCGCGCGGGAACACGTCAGGTCTGCCTTACGACTCGATCGCTCACGCCTTCGATCAGACCATCGAACACCTGTGCGCCCCCGACCGTCCCACCTACACTCACCTATACATCCCCGACGTCGACGCCGCGTGCCACCACCACGGCACCACCGACGAGCGCGTCTTCACCCTCATCGCCTCTATCGACTCCCACCTCACGCGCCTCGCCGACGCCGTTGGAGACAGAACGCGCATCGTCATCGCCGCCGACCACGGCCTGCTCGACGTCCCCGTCGCCAACCACATTTCTCTCTTCGCCGACGACCCCCTCGTCGCCATGCTCGCCTGCCCACCCTCCGGCGACGCACGCCTTCCCCTCTTCCATATCCGCGAAGGTCAGCATGCGGCTTTCGTCGAGCTATTCACCTCGCGCTACTCCGACCGCATCGAGCTCCTCCCCATCGAAGACGCCGACTCCATCCGTCTCTTCGGCCCCGAGCCGCTTACCCCCACCGCCCGCCGCCGCTTCGGCGATTTCGTCGCCATCGCCCACTCCAACGTCACCATGCACTACGTCCCCCCGCGGCCCTCACCTCCCCCCGACAAGGACCAGCCCAAGGCCGCTTACCTCGCACAGCACGCGGGGCTCAGTCCTGATGAAATGCTGATACCATTGATCGTCAAATGAACTTCCTCTCCCCCGAAAACCGCAAGAACCCCTTCCCCCTCTACGACCTCGCGCGCTCTCACTCTCCCATCATGCGTGAGCCCACGTCAGGATTGTGGATGGCCTTCGATTACGACTCGGTCAAGCGCATCCTCACCGATCACGAAAACTTCAGCTCCCGCCGCGGCCCCGACTGGCTTATCTTCACAGACCCCCCGCGACACACCAAGCTCCGCGCTCTCGTCTCCCAGGCCTTCACACCCCGCTCGATCGCCGGCCTCGAGCCGCGCATCGCGCAGATCTCCGCTGAGCTGCTCTCCCCCGCACTCGCGCGCGGCCAGTTGGACGTCGTCGCCGACTTCGCACTCCGGCTTCCCATGACCGTCATCGCCGAGATGATCGGCATCCCCCCATCCGACCGCGACCGCTTCAATCGCTGGAACACCGCCATGGTCGCGATGAGCCACACGATCCATAAAACCTCCGAGAACACCTCTCAGGCCGCCGCCGCTCAGCAAGCGTTCCTCGCCATCACCCAGGAAATGAGCGAGTTTCTCGCCCACCAGCTCACCGATCGCCGCTCCACACCACGCGACGACCTTCTTACCCGCCTGCTCAGCGCCGAACTCGACGGCCACAAACTCGTCCACGAAGAAATCCTCGGCTTCTTCCAGCTCCTCCTCCTCGCCGGCCAGGAAACTACCACCTATCTCATCTCCAGCGCCATCCTCTGCTTCCTCGACCACCCCGACCAGCTCGCCCTCCTTCGCCAGAAGCCCGAGCTTCTCCCCCGCGCCATCGAGGAAGTCCTACGCTTCCGTTCCCCCGTCCAGTGGATGTACCGCATCACGCGAACGCCCGTCACCCTGCGCGATCAAACGATCCCAGGGCAAACCATGATTCTCGCCATGATGGGCTCCGCCAACCGCGACCCCGCCACGTTCGCGAACCCCGATCAATTCGACATCACACGCGACCCCAACCCGCACCTCGCCTTCGGCCACGGCCCGCACTTCTGCCTCGGCGCCTCTCTGGCTCGCCTCGAATCCCGCATCGCCCTCACCGCCCTTCTCTCCCACGCCTTCACTCTCGCCGAAGGCGCCCCGCCCTGGCAACCCGTCGACGGTCTCCACGTCCACGGCCCGCGCGCCCTGCCCATCCGCTTCACGCCCGCACCGATTACAATCCCGCCGACAACATGACCACGACCCCTCCCCTCGGCGGCGCAGCGGCGCACTCCAACAAGTGGCTCAACCTCGCGCTCCTCGCCGCGCTCGTTTTCGTCATCCTCGAGCAGCTCGTCTGGTCCGTCGTCTCCCCCGGCAACCACAACGAAAACGTCTACGTCGCCGCCGGCGTCCTGCTCAACCAAGGCCAGCGCCTCTACCAGGACTTCACCTTCCCTCAAACCCCTTACGTCCCTTACCTCTACGCCGCGCTCTTTCGCCTCACGGGCGCTCACGTCCCCTACCTCCTCGCGGCCCACCTGCTCACGTGCGCGCTCACCCTCCTCGCCACCGCCATCCTCTACTGGACCGCCCGCATCCTCGGCTCTTCGCGCACGATCTCCCTCACGGTCGCCATCCTCTTCGCCTGCAACACGCTCGTCCTCAAAGGCGCACAGGAAGCCTCCAATTACGTCCCTTCGCTGACCGCTGCCCTGTTCGCTTTCCACTTCTTCGCGCGCCACCTTCGCTCGCCCCGCCGCACCGTTCACGCGCTTCTCGCCGGCGCGTTCTCCTCCATCGCCATCGGCCTCAAGCTCTACTACCTCCCCCATGCGCTGTGCCTCGGCCTCGCCCTTGCGCTGAGCGAGCCCTCCCCGCGCCGCCTGCGCGCGATTTCCTTCTACGCCATCGGCCTTCTCATCGGCATCTTCCCCGCCGCACTGCTCTTCATCCGCTGCCCCGACCAATTCCTTTTCTGCAACCTCACCTTCCACCGCCTCGTCAGCACCGTGCACTACAGCACCGTCGGCGCCCTGGCACTCGAGTGGGCAACGTTGCTCGCCAAGCTCTCGATCGAAAACGCTGTCCCGCTCCTGCTGGCGATCATCCTCGTCGTTCTACTACCAACCTGGCCGCAGCTGCGGGGGCAGCTTCGGCCGCCGTGGGCGGACGTTTCGACCGCGGGCATCTTGGCCTGCGTCGTGCTCGCCGCCTGCGGGCTGGCGGTTTCGCTCTATATGCGCCCGCCGTGGAGCCAGTACTTTTTGCAAATTGTGCCCTATCTCCTGCTCCTGATCCCGCTGCTCGAAGCCCGGCTGCCGCACGATCATCGCCGCGACTTCGCCCACGGCTTTCTCGCCTGCGGCCTGCTCGCGTCCCTGATCATCAGCGTCTTCTTTATCAAGAACACCCTCCGCACCGAGCTCTCGACGCTCGCTTCTTCCGCCGGCCGATCGGAAACGTCGCGCACACTCTGGCACACGCGCCTGGCGCGCGAGCTCGCGCAGCGGGTCGCCGCCGAAGGCGTCAGCGGCCCGGTCGCCTCGCTCGACCCGCTCCTGCCGCTGCAAGCGCGCTTGCCGCATTACCCCGAATTTGCCGGCGGCCTTTTCGCGTTCTACATGGGCGACACGCTCACGCCCGAGCAGCGCCAGCGCTACCACATCACCTCGCGCTCCACCGTAAACCAGCTGCTGACACGCACGCCCCCCGCCGCCGTCGTCGTCGGCACCTACTGGGACGAAGAAAAGCCGCTCGCCGACTACGCCATCGCCCACGGCTACCGCGAGCACACGATCTCCTTCGGAATCGTTTCCCCCTGGAGCCCGCCGCCGATCACCTACCGCATTTTCATCCGCCCGCGCACATCGATAAACTCTGCTACACCATGATGCCCGCCGATCGCCCGCTCTTTCTCGTTCACGTCAGCGTCGCCGTGATGAAAGGCCACGACGTGCTTCTCGTCGAGGAAGCCAAGCCCGCGTCGCGCAACAAGTGGAATCTCCCCGGCGGCCACGTCGAACACGGCGAACCCCTCCCCGACGCCGCCCGCCGCGAGCTCCGCGAAGAAACCGGCCTCGACCTGCCCCTCTCCGGTTTCGTCGGCGTCTACCGCGGCACCCAATCCATCCGCTTCGTCTTCCGCGCCGACCCCGACCCGAACCGGGAGCCGATAGCCGGCCACGAGATTCTCGCCGTCGCGTTCCGCCCCGTCACCGAGCTTGCCGACTTGAGCGACGAACAGCTCGTCAACCCCAAGGTCCTCCGCGCCATCGCCCACGACCTTTGGCTGGGCACCACTTACCCCCTCACGATGTTCGCGCCGTAGTCCGCTGTAGGGTGCGCTTCAGCGCACCGGTTCTTTCTTGCGATGAAACGAAAAGTAACCGGTGCGCTGAAGAGCCTTGCGCGCCAACATCCCATCCCTCTCGCGCTATCCACTGTGTTGATCCATACTTGTGTTGCTTCCTCCAGCCGGCGCACGTGCGCCAGAACGGGACACACAAGTATGGACCAAGCACGGTGGAACTATCTTCTTCTGGTTTTACGAAAGGCAACGCGGCAACTCGCTCGGCACTGCTCGCCGCAACGCCGGCGGCCGCGCTTCAGCGATCTGCTGATCGCCAAACTGTACTTCTTCGCCGTCGCCAGTGACAGGCCCGTGAGTTGGGCGGCGCAGCGGCAAAACCTCGATCGCCGACGGTTGCGGCCCCGGACGTTGCCGTCGGTGTCGCAACTCAATCGTCGTGTTGCCAGTGCGCGGTTCCAGCAATTGTTGCAGTTGGTCCATCAGCGTCTGACCGCCGACGCGATGCTCGACGTGCTCTGCATCGACGGTCATGCCCTGGTCGTCAGCCCCGTCAGTGGTGATCGTGACGCCCGCTCGGGCTACCACGGCGGCGCCATGGCCAAGGGGTTCAAGTTGCACGCGGTGGTCAGCCAGGACGGCAAAATCCCGCGGATTTGCACGCTGCCGCTCAACTGCAACGAGATGCCCGTGGCCCGACAGATGCTGCTGAGCGATGATCTGCTTGCCCCCGGCACGCGCGTCCTGGCCGACGCCAACTACGACGCACACGTGCTGCACAAACACGTGCACGCGCGCGGCGGTCGATTGATCTGCCAACTCCGCGGCCGCGCCAGGCATCCGGTCACCCTCAAACAAATGGGCCCGGCCCGGCGGCGTCTGCTTCAACTGTGGGATCGTCATCCCGCCGCGATGGAAACGATTTATCGCCATCGACTGCGAATCGAACGCGTGTTCGGCAATCTCGTCGCCACCCCCGGGCTGCTCGGCCCATTGCCCAGCTTCGTACGTGGATTGACGCGTGTGCAACGCTGGGTGTCTGCAAAGATCAGCCTCTACCACGTCCACTGCGACGTGCGCCGAGGCAAAAAGACGCCGCCTTGATGCGCATGGCTCTGAAGCGCACCCTGCGACGATCATCAATCCTCCCCCGCCTTCCCCGAGTTCTTCGCCTTCTTCTTTTTCAGCGCTTTGTCCCGCTCCGCCTGCGTGAGCGTATTGGGCGTCGGCATCTTGGCGCTCGTCGCCGCGCGCCATTCCACAAGCCGCGCATGCAGCGAATTGGTCAACCCGGGCAGGTCCTTCGTGAGGTTGTTCTTCTGTGAAGGGTCGTCCTTCAAGTTGTACAGCTCCAGCCTGCCATCCTCGAAGAACTCGATCAGCTTGAAGTCCCCGTGCCGGATCGCGCCGCCCGGTAGCGTGCGCCACTGGTTTTCTCCCGCCCCCAGGTATCCCGGAAAATGCCAGAAGATGTCGCGCTCCAGAGCCTTGCGATCGTTCGACGTCAGTGCCTTGTTCAAATCAACTCCATCGAGCGGCTGGTTCTCCGGCGGCTTGCCGCCAGCAAGAGCGATCAACGTGGGATGCATGTCGACGCTGAGAATCGGATCATCACAGACCGAACCCGCCGCGATCTTCCCCGGCCAGCGAAAGATGTACGGCACGCGCACGCCGCCCTCGTAAAGCATTCCCTTGCCGCCGCGCAGCGGCGCGTTGTCGGTGATGCCCTTGTTGTTGCTCACGCCAGAGCTGATGTATCCGCCAACGCCGCCGTTGTCGGAGCTGAAAACAATCAGCGTGTCCTTGCTCAATCCCAGCTCTTCGAGCGTCGCCATAATGCGTCCCACGGATTCGTCGACACTGTAGATCATCGCCGCATACGTCGGGTCGTGATGCCCGCCGGCGCTGGGCTTGTCCTTGAATTTCGCGATCAGCTCCGGCTTGGCCTGGTGCGGCGCGTGCACGCCAAAGTGCGGCAGGTAAAGGAAGAACGGCTTGTCCTTGTTCTTCGTGATGAACTCCACCGCCCGATCCGTCAGAAAGTCGGCGAGATACTGACCCTTGGGATACTCCACCGGCGGATCAAGCTCGAAGTTGAAATGCTTCCCCGACGTGACCAGCGCCTCGTCAAACCCGCGCTTGCTCGGGTGATACTCGGCGCTGCTGCCCAGGTGCCACTTGCCGAACATCGCCGTCGCGTATCCCGCGCGCTTCATCGAATCGGCAATCGTGACCTTCTCCTTCGGCAGGTTCTGGACGTTATCGATTGGCCGCAGCGGGCGCGATTCCCAGTCAAACCGGTCGATCCCGCCCACGGTGTAGACGCCCGTGCGCGGCTGATACTGCCCCGTCATCAGCGCCGCGCGCGTCGGCGCGCAGTTTGGCGCGCAAGAGTATCCATTCGTGAACCGCATCCCCTGCGCCGCCAGCTTGTCGATGTTCGGCGTCTCGTAGTACCCGCTGCCGTAGCACGCAAGATCCGTCCACCCGAGATCGTCGGCAAGGATGAAAATCACATTCGGTTTGGCGCGATCCTGGGCCTGCGCAACCCCGCAAAGGACCGCAATGAACAGGCAAACGAGCTTGTTGAGGTGCATCAATCCAGCTTAGCCGATGATGCGAAAATCTCCATTGGCCGGGTTGGCGAACGTCACCTTCTTGAATGCGGAGTTTGCCTCGTCGCCGGTGTGTAATTGCCACCCCGCGAAGTTCATCTTCGTGCCGCCGTTGCGCTGGAAGAAGTTGGTGAGCAGCGGATTCCAGTACGTGTTGCGGTCCGCGTTCAGCGTGGTGACGAACAACCCCCACATCGTGGAATTCAGGTCGGTCTTGATAGCGTACTGCTGCGCGTTGGTGCCGACGACCGTGTTGCCCGTGAAGTTCCAGTTCTGCGACTGCGCCGTCATCGTCGCGCCGGTTTCGAAATCCGTCACCGATCGGCCGCTGTTGTCGCCACTGATGTTGATCTGCGCACCGGCCGACGACGTCGACAGCCAGTTGTCGTAGAGCACCGAATCGCGAACCGTAACGTTGGCCGAGTTGGCCACGCGAATACCGTAAAGCGTGTTGTGATAGATCTTGGAATTGGCGACGGTGATCGGCCCTTGGCTAGCTTCGAGGAACATCCCGTCGCGCAGGTTGTCGTGGAAACTGCCGTTGTCGACGATGGCGTTGGTCACGTCCGTATCGAGCCAGAAGCCGTAGGCGCTGTTCCCCGCGGCGGTGACATTGCGATAGATGCCCCCATGCGTGTGCAGGTGTTTCAATCCCGCCTGCGCCCAGCCGGTGAAATTGCCCAGCAATCCCCGCCAGTTGTTGTAAGAAGTTTCCACGTCCTCCAGCATGATGCTCTTGATGCGCGTCCCGCCGATGCCCGAGCCGCCGTTGTCGACGACCACGACGCGCCGGTGAATCACGTTGGTCGCGTAGTTGTCGCTGATGCCCCCCTGGCTGTTTTCCTGGATCGTCATCTCTTCCAGCAGAATGTTGGAGCTGTTCGGGAAGGAGACGGCGTCGGTGCTGTTGAACGCGGACGTATCGTGCTGAACCGTCAGGCCGTAAATCGAAACGTTCTTCTTCGAATCGATCTTGATCAGCCCTCCGCGCGTCCCCCATTCGGTGGTGGCATTGGCGACGTCCGTGCCGGCAGGCGCGCGCATGTAGACCAGCCCCGCCGCGTCATCGACGAAGAACGAATCGTCGACCAGCGCATCCTTGCTCATCACCGGCGTAAACCGTTTGCCGTTGACGTAAAGCAGCTCGCGCCGGCGAAGCACTTCGGGAGTCGTCGGCCACCCCGAGGGAGTGGCCGCCACTCCCCAGTTGCCGGTCCAGGCGTGCGTGTAGACGCCAGGCGTCGGGCTCGCCTGCCATCCCGTCCACAAATCCGCTCCGTCAAGGACTACGGTTCCCGGTGACGCGGCCTCGATCCGGATGGGAGCCTCGGTCTCAGCCCCATTTCGGCTCATCGAGATCGATTCGCGATAGACGCCGGGATTAACGACCACACGCGTGGCGATGTTGAGCTTGTTGTTCGCGATCGCCAGGCTAACCGCCTTGGTGATCGTCTTGAGCGGCCTGGATTCCGCCCCGGTGTTGGAATCGCTTGCCTGTGAATTCTGATTGTCGACGTAGTAGACACGTTCCTGCCGCGCGGGAGTCACCGTCGAATACAGCCGCTCCATCGGCACGATCTGCTCGGCCTGGCTGGCGCTGCTCCATTTCAGCTGCGCCGCCGCGTTGCCCCGGCTCTCGAAATACTCGACGCTAATGTCATACTTTTTGCCAGCGGCGAGGTTGATCAAGCCGCTCGTGCGGTTGGAATTGGCCGCCGAGTCGTACCAGTTATCGACGACCAGCAGGTTGTCCACCCACACGCGCATCCCGTCGTCGCTGCTCGTGGAGAAGGTGTACGTTTGCGAGTACACCGCCTCGATCTGGCCCTGCCACCGTACCGAAAAACTGTCCGGGGAGATTCCCGCGATCGGCGAGCCCATGCCCCAGTCAAAATCCAGCGCCGCATCGGCGCGGGTGACGGACGTCCCGGTGAAGTCGGCGTTGTCGAAATAGGTGGCGATCAGCCCGTGTCCGCCGCTGGGAACCGCCGCCGGCTCGGTCGTGCCCGCAGGGACAAGTCGAATGTTGGCCCAATCGGCGTGGTCGTACGATCTTCCATCCCCTGCATCGGTAACCACCAGCCACAGTTCGCTCATCCCCGTGATGTCCAGGTCCACGCTCTTGGTCGCCGACGCCCCGGTCATCGGGCCCGACTCATAGGCCAGATTGGTGTCGAGGTAAATCTTGAAATTCACCGAGCCGTTGTTGCCCACTTCGTCATCCACGCCGATATCGGTCTGCAGGCGCGAAAACTGTCCCGCGGCGGCGATGTCGTAACGAATATCGGAATTGGAATGGACCCCTATCCCCTTGGAGTAGGTCACGCCGTTGAGGGTGATCGTGTTTCCGTCGCCGGTAAACAGCTCGCCGTTGCTGCGATCTTTCTCGAACATCCCCCAGCCGCTGTCACCCGAGCCCCAATCCAGATCGCTCACGTAGGTAACGCCCGCGCTCATCAGTTGGCGCGATTCCAGCCCCTCCAGGAGCATCCGTCGCCGCGCCTTACGGCGGGGATGAGAACGCGACTTTTTCCCCTCGCGAGAAAACCTGAACATCGTGGCGCCTCCGGAAGACCGTCCAAAGTTGCGAAACGCACTGTTGTATTTTTTTTGCCGCGCGCGGATGTTGGAGCAGACGGCCGAGAAGGCAACGCGTCCCGAGTGGCCCGCGCGCACGCGCGAATGCTGATGACTTCAATTAGTTGCCAACTCTATTGGGTTGGTCGGTTCTTCCCTGCGTAAACCTCAGCCGGCCGCGATGGTATTGCCCGAAATTCATCGAACAAGAAAAAACCGCCACGAAAACAAGTTTTTTCGCGTCACCCTCGTGTCCCACGGTTCAGGAACGCCGAGGCGCGTACCGGTTTTACGCCCCTGGCGAGAGCGGGTTCTTGAGGAATTGAACTTTAGGGGGATGAACTTCACGCGCTTTTGGAGGGCCCCGCGCTCCTTCGGGGCCGTTCGCAGCGCTCCGGCCGCGAGTGCGCGGGGCCGGCTAAGCCGCACCGCGTGGCTCAATTGAAACGCCGTCCGGGGTGACCGGACGGCGTGGTGGTTTGGCAAATTGTCGGGTAGCGCGAGCTATTCCGTTTCGTTCAGCGTCGTAATGCTCTGACGCCCCGCAAACCCCGTCTGGACCTCATGCCAGTGCCCGATTTTCTCTTCGCCGAGCTTCCAGCACAGGCACACGTCCCGCCCCTGGTGACGTCCGATAAAATCGACCAGGCCGGATGGGAAATCTTTCAGCTCGCAGCCGATTTCCGCCAGCTCGTCCACGTACTCCTGCAGCCGCTCGATCGTCCGTTCCAGCTCGGATTGAAACTCCTGCTGGGCCTTGCCGTTGGCCGATTCGACCTGCTTGTGAAGCTTGGTCACCACGCCGTGCGACCGCACGATGTCGGCGACGATCCGCTTCACCAGCGGCAGCGTGGAATTGGCTTGTTCGAGCGTAAATTTCCGGCGAGGACGTGAAGGGGTCGCCGATTTCGGGGTAGCGGACTGACGGGCCATTGCATTTTCCGCCTTTCGGATGCGCTCTGTTGGCGGCGCGAAACTTAACTTTCCTCTAGTCCGCCCGACGCGCGCTCTTGTTTCGTTCTCCAGCGCGGATTATGCGGCCATCGGATGGGGTGTCAACTAAACACCCGCTAAAGACATCGGCAAAGTATATGCCGCATAATAAGACAGGAAAACTGCGACGAAGATGGGGACGTGCCGCCGCCTCGGTTTCGCCCTAAGCCACGCCTGAGTATGCTGAGGCCGATATGCTCAAACGCATCGGGAAGGGCTTGCGGCGGGCCGTAGCGGGGCTGGCGGGCGTCGCGTCGGCCTTGGTCTGGCTGGGGCTCCCTCCGCAAGCTCGGGCCCAGGAAGCGCCCGCCGGCAAACGTCCCAATATCGTATTCGTACTTACGGACGATCAGCGCTGGGACACGCTAGGATGCATGGGCCACCCCTTCGTCCAGACGCCCAATATCGACCGCATCGCCAGGGAGGGAGCCCTCTGCCGGAACGCGTTTGTCACGACGTCGCTTTGCTCGCCCAGCCGCGGGTCATTCCTCACCGGGATGTATGCCCACACGCACGGGGTCATCGCCAACGAGGTAGGCATTCACGATCCGGATTGGAGCAAGACCCCGTCGTTCGGCATGCTCCTCCAACAGGCCGGATACGAGACGGGATACGTCGGCAAATGGCACATGGCGCCCGACGACGACCCGCGGCCGGGGTGGGATTACTGGATGAGTTTCCGCGCCCAGGGCGTCTACATCGACCCCGTTTTGAACGAGAACGGCAAGCAGTCGAAGGTCACCGGATACGTCACCGAAATCCTCAACGACGCGGCGGTGAAATTTGTGAAGCAGAAGCGCGAGAAGCCCTTCTGTTTATACCTGTCGCACAAAGCGGTACACGATCCGCGAACGGTGCGGGAGAAGGATGCCAAGCTCTACGCGGGGAAGGAGATCCCCACGCCAACCAATTTCGGCGACACGCTGGAAAGCAAACCGCGATGGCAGCGCGTCAATGCGCTGAGCAAGACCCGCGGGCTGCGCGATCCGATTGATGTGACCGATCCGCCGGAAAAACTTCCGGCGGTCGAGAGATACGATTCGAAAAACAAGAACCGGCTGGATTACTTGCGCTTGCTTACGGCCGTGGACGACGGCGTCGGGCAGATTTACGCGGCGCTGGAAGAATCGGGAGAACTGGCGAACACCATCATTATCTTCGCCGGCGACAACGGCTATTTCTTCGGCGAACACCGTCTCGGCGACAAGCGGCTGGCATACGAGGAATCGCTGCGGATTCCTTTCGTGATGCGATACCCGGGCGCGATCAAGCCAGGGACGGTGGTGGACAAGATGGTGCTGAACATCGATCTCGCGCCGACGCTCCTCGATTTCGCCCACGCCGGCGGCGGCGAGAAGATGCAGGGGAAATCCATGCGCCCCCTGTTCGAGGGCAAGACCGACGGCTGGCGGAAGTCGTGGCTGTACGAATACTACTACGACCTCAAACCGACCATCCCCGACATGGTCGGCGTACGGACCGAAGACGCGAAGCTGGTGCGGTATCCGAACATCTCCGACCTGGACGAGATGTACGACTTGAAGACCGACCCCGGCGAGATGCAGAATCTCGCGCAGGACAGCGCGCACGCGGCGAAGAAGAACGCTCTCGAAGCGGAGCTCGATAAGCTGATCAAGGAAACCGGATACCGCGCGGATATCGATAATCCCGCCAAGCGCGTGGTAGCAAAGCCGAAGGGAACGTGAACGCGATGCCCAATCGACGCGAATTTCTCGGAGCAGTAGCAGGAGCGGCAACAGCGGCGGCTCTGGCGGGATGCGCCGGCGCCGTGACCAAAGAGGCAACGACCAAGCCCGCGCCAACCAGCGCGCCGGCTGCCCCCAAGCCAACGAAGAACCTGCTCATCATCACCGCCGACGATTTGAACTGCGACTCCGTCGGTTGGATGGGATCGAAAGTCGGCGCAACTCCGAACATCGACGCGTTCGCCAAGACCGCCTACTGCAACGCCAACGCCCATTCCGCCGCCCCGATCTGCCAGCCATCACGCGAAGCGATCATGACCGGCCGCGTCCCGCATCGCAGCGGCGGCCTCGGTTTCGATCCCGTCAACGCCGATTGCCCCACGCTTTGGGAATCGATGAAAGCCGCGGGCTATTTCACCGTCGGCATTCACAAGCTGCCTCACATGGCCCCGCCGGGCAAGTTCAACTGGGATTGGCGCAGCGACGCCGGAAAGAAAAACGAAGAGACCGGCCGCAATCCGCCTCGCTATTTCGAAGAGGTCACCGAAGGAATCCAGCGCGCGAAGAAGGAGGGAAAGCTCTTCTTCATCAACGCCAACATCAACGACCCCCACCGTCCTTTCTACGGCACCGATCGGGACAAGGAACTCGACGGCATAAAGATCGACAACGAGTTCAAGCCCGCCGACATCGTGATCCCACCGTTCCTGGACGAGATTCCGGACGTGCGGAAAGAAGTCTGCCAGTACTTCAACAGCGTGCGCCGATTCGATCAGAGCTTCGGCCACGTGATCCGGGCGCTACAGGCCTCGGGCGAGGCGGAGAACACCGTCGTCGTCTTCGTCTCCGATCACGGCATGAGCTTCCCCTTCGCCAAGACCACGATTTACCAGAATGGCACGTGGACCCCGATGATGATCCGCGCGCCCGGCGTCAGCAAACCGATGGTCGATCATCAGCACGTCGTGGGCAACATCGACATCATGCCCACCGTGCTCGATCTGCTCGGCGTCGCTCGCCCGGACGGAATGGACGGCAGAACCATGCTTCCGCTCTTAAGCGGCAGCACCCAGGCCGACCGCGGCCACGTCTTCACGCACATGACCTCGCAGGTCCAGCACCTCTACTACCCCAGCCGCTGCGTGCGCACGAAAGAGTCTGCGTACATCTTCAACACCTGGTCCGACGGCAAGATGCGATTCAAGAACGAATCGCAGTCCGGCCTGACATTCAAAGCAATGGAAACCGCGGCCGCCAAAGATCCCAAGCTCCAGGCCCGCGTCAAACAATTCCTCTACCGCACGCCCGAGGAGTTCTACGACCTGAAAGCCGATCGCGGCGAGCGCAATAACCTGATCAAGGACGGCGAGCGCAAGGAAGAAATCGACCGCCTCAAGGCTCTGCTCCTTGCCCAGATGAAGCAGACCAACGATCCCCTGCTCAAAGATTTCCAAAACCTGATGCTCGGCGGCCGCGCATAATGTGCCGACATCCCGCAATAGCGCCTCGTCCGAACAATTCATCGGAGCCCCGCATGCATATGCGGGGCCGTGTCCCCTTAACCGCGCCGTGCACTACAAATCAAAAACGCTGCCCAGATTGAGAATACGAGACAGCTCCTCGAGCGCACTGCGCGATTCATCCATGAGATGAGGATCGGCCAGATCATCACTGCTCAGGTGATCGCGGTAATGACGATTAACCCATGTAACCAGCCGGTCATAGAGCGCAGGGGTGAGAAAGATTTCGGGAAGTGTCTTGGCAATTTCGTCGGCGGTCAGCACCACCCGCAGCCGCAGACACGCGGGCCCCCCGCCATTCTGCATGCTCTGCCGCACGTCAACGTAGTGAACCTCCCGAACCGGCGTCTCCATCTCCAGCATCCGCTTGAGAAATTCCTGCACGCGCGAATTCTCGCGGCACTCGATCGGCGCAATCAGCGCCATGCGCTTCGCGCCGCTTCCCGGCAGCGTGACCAGCTGGCTGTTGAGTAAGTACGAGCTGACCGCATCAGCAAGCGGTACCAGCTCATTGTCGACGCCGATCAGGTACAGACGATCGTCAGCGCTGACCTCGGCAAACGCGCGAGCGATCGCCCCAAGAATCGGCTCCGGATCGGGCAGCGCCAGCGAGTGACACAGCAGCACGTTCTCGTTACCCACCGAGACAACGTCATTGTGAAACGCACCGGTATCAATGGCATCCGGATTCTGCCGCACATGAAACGTTCGAGCCGTGTCGAGCCGGTGGAGCCGCGCGATCGCCTGCCCCGACTCCAGCGTCTGCCGCGCAGGATACTTCTTGGGCTGCGGCAGCGACGCATCCCCCGCAACCCGGCCGTACGTAAACAATTCCAGTCCAAGTGACCCGTGCGAAGCCGCCAGCCGCGTGTGGTTGGCCGCCCCTTCATCGGAAAATCGCGTCGCACCCGGCAGCGGATCGTGATGCACAAACGCGCTGCTGTCGCGAAAGATCGCCTTCAGAATCGCACCGGTCGTCGGCGCCTCCAGTGCGCGATGAAAATGACTGACAAGGTTGGCCGGCGTGAAATGCACGCGCCCGTCGAGCGCGTCGCTGCTCGGCGAAACCGTCGCCGCATTGGCCGCCCACATGCTCGAGCTGCTCATCACCGCCGCCAGCAGCGTCGGGTCTTCCGAGAATGCCTTCTCCACGATCTGCGCATCACTACCGACGAAACCCAGCGCCCGCAGCGCCCGCACGTGCGGCCGAGGCTGCGGCGGCAACACCGCCTGCCGGATCCCCAGGTCCATCATGAATTTCATTTTCGCCAAGCCCTGCAGCGCCGCCTGCCGCGGACTGGAAACCGTCGCGCGATTGGCGATCGACGCCAGATTCCCATGCGACAGCCCCGCGTAGCTGTGCGTCGGCCCGACCAGCCCATCGAAGTTCACCTCGACAGCATCGCGCGGGATCGATAGATCGCTCACAGCATCACCCCCGGCGAAAGCGTCGCCGGCAGCGTGAGCTTCGGCGCCTCCAGCGACGCGACCGGATAGCTGCAGTAATCGACCGCGTAATAAGCGCTCGGCCGATTGTTCCCCGAGCAACCCACCCCGCCAAAGGGAAGATAGCCGCTCGCCCCCGTGAGCGGCCGATTAAAATTGACCACGCCCGCGCGGACCTTTCGATAGAAGATCTCGTAAAGCGACGCGTCGTCGCTCAGCAGACCGGCCGCCAGCCCGTAACGCGTGCGATTGGCCTCCGCGATCGCCGCGTCGAAATCACGCACGCGAATGACCTGCAGCAGCGGCCCGAAGATCTCGCTGTCATCGCGCCCTTTGAGATCGGTCACATCAATCAATCCCGCCGACAGCATCGCCGGATTGTCGCCGATCGCTTTCATTTCGCGAACGATCTTTCCGCCCCTCTCGATCATTCGACGCTGCGCCGCCAGCAATTGCTGCCCGGCGCGCCGCGAGATCACCGGCCCCATGAACGGCTCCGGTCGATCGGTGTACGGACCCACCCGCAGCTTTCCGGCGAGATCGGCGAGTCGATCGATGAACCGCTCGGCAGTCGCGCTATCCGGAACAATCAACCGCCGCGCACAGCTGCACCGCTGCCCCGATGTGATATACGCCGACTGAATCGTCGCGTACGCCGCCGCATCGATGTCGCTCACATTGTGCACGACCAGCGGGTTATTCCCCCCCATCTCCAGCGCCAGGATTTTCCCCGGCTGATCCGCCAGCGCCCGATTGATCGCCTGCCCCGCGTTAAAACTCCCCGTGAAAAACAGCCCGTCGATTTCCGCATGCGACGCCAGCGCGATCCCCGTCGCCGGCCCACCCTGCACGACGTTAAACACCCCCGCCGGCAACCCCGCGTCCATCCAGCACTGGGCCGTCATCTCCGCCACCGACGGCGCCATCTCGCTCGGCTTGAACACCACCGTATTGCCTTCGAGCAGCGCCGGAACAATATGCCCATTGGGCAAATGCCCCGGAAAATTAAACGGCCCGAAGACCGCGACCACACCAAAGGGCTTGAATCGCGTCGCCCCCGTCACTCCCGCCAGGTCCCGCGTCTCCGGCTTGCGACGCTTCTCATGCGCCTCGATCGTCGCGGGAACTTTCCCGATCATCGAATCAACTTCGGTGCTCGATTCCCACAGCGGCTTGCCCGTCTCCCGCGAAATCCGCTCGGCCAATTCCAACTTGCCAGCGCGGAGGTGATCCGCAAATCGCTGAAGTAACACAACGCGGTACGGCACATCCAGGTTTGCCCACGACTCGAATGCCGCCCGCGCAGCATTTACCGCTTCATCGACCTCAACAATGTTCGCCGCGCGTCCTTGCCAGACGATTGAATCCGTAACCGGGTCGCGCGACGCGAACACATCCCCCGTTCCCGCCGTCCATCGATTGTTGATGAGGTGTCCGCCGGCCATAAACCAACTCTAAGCCGCATCGAGCGGAACAAATCGAATCGTATCGCCGACTTTGACATTCAACGCCTTGGCCGTCGACGCAGAAATCCGCGGCGCCTCCGGCGACACGAGCGGCGCATTGCACGCCCGGAACACGTCGAATCCGCAATTGCTGATCATCACGCTGGGCCCGTCGATCTCATTGGCTTCAATCCCCGCAAGTTTCGCGCAGACGCTCTGCCGAATCGTCCGAATCTCATCGCGCTCGCAGCTCAGCACCGGCCCCGCGTCAAAAATATCCACGCTGTTGTTGAACTTAAAACCCTCGGCCTCCAGGTTCGTCACCGCCCGCTCGCTGTCGACATGCGCCTTGCCGATCACTTCCTGCGCCACCCGCGGCAGGAGCGGAATATAGATCGGATGATCCGGCATCAGATCCGCGATGAATCGCTTGTTGACGATGCTCAGCCGATCCGCTTCCGCGAAATCGATGTCGAAGAAATGCTGCCCCAGGCAATCCCAGAACGGCGAATGCCCCCGCTCGTCCAGCCGCCCGCGAATTTCGCTCACAACCGTCGACTCAAACGCCAACCGATGCTCCGCCATGAACAAAAATCGCACGAGCTGAAGCAGTTTTCCGTTCCCATGCTTGCGATAATCCGGATGCAAAAACAGCGACCCGATCTCGCAAGGCCCGTCGTGCTCTTCGACAAGCCTGAGAAGCGGCACATCCTTGTGCACGTTGATGTCCTTCGAATCAAACAGCTGCGTCTCGATGTGATACGAATAAAACGGCTCAAAGCCCCCTACTTTCGAGACGATCCCGCATGCGCCGACAATCTTGCGCGTATCCAGATCTTCCATGACGAAGAGGTAAACCTCTCCGCCCGGACGATCCGCCTTATGCACAAAACTCGAAACCGCCCTGGCGATCCGCTTGGAGAGCAGCTCGCGATCCTTCGGCAGCGTGGTCAGACCGACGCCCGTCAGCGAGGCCAGCTCCACCATCGCGTCGAGATCGGACATTCGAACTGGTCGGACGGCAACCATACACCTCGTATATCGGCCAGATAAACTGATCGCGCAGGGACCGATAAATCATAGGTTGGGCAAACCGTGCTTCGCGAGGTTGAGAAGGACACGTGCGGACAGCTTTGCGCGCTCCACCAGCGAATCGACCAGCACGTACTCGCGATCCGAATGAAGATGAGCCCCCACCGGCCCCATCGAGTCGATCACCGGCAAACCTGCCGCCGCCAGCTTGTTTCCGTCGGAAGCGCCGCCGCTGGCTTGAAATTGAAGCGACAATCCCAGCTCGCGCCCCGCGCTCATGATCACATCGAGCAACGCTCGCGAGCGTTCGTCCAGTTGCTTAGGCGGTGCATGAAACCCGCCATGAATCTCGATCGAAATGCCGTCGCGCCGCGAGACTTCCTCTTGCGTCTGCTCGAAGAGTCGCTCGACGGCGTGCTGCTCATCGACCGAGTTCACCCGCGCATTGAACCGCGCAATCGCCAGATCCGGCACAACATTGAGCGGCCCACCCCCTTCGATCCTCCCGCAATTGATCGTCACGGGCCGGAGCATCTGCCCCACCGTCCCGATCGCGCGAATGTAATCCGCAACCGCGTAGATCGCGCTCCGCCCCGAATCGAAATCCCGCCCCGCATGCGCGGCCTTCCCCCGCACGATCACCGTAAAATTCCCCGACCCCTTTCGCGCCCCCACCAGCGACCCATCCGGCATCGCCGGCTCAAACAGCAACCCCACATGATTCCGCTTCGCCGCCTCCACCAGCAGCCCCGCCGACCCGGGCGAGCCGATCTCCTCGTCCGGGTTGAGCAAAATCTCCCATCCGATTTTCTCCGCCACCTCCGATCGCTCCAGCGCCTTCACCGCCGTCAGCAACACGACGATGCCCCCCTTCGCATCCAGCACACCCGGCCCGCGCAGCGTCTTCTCATCGACGCGAACCGCTCGCTGAAACGGATGATCCGCCGCGTAAACCGTGTCGTAATGAATGTTCAGCAGCACCCGAATCGCCGCCTCCGGCCGCTTTCGAACCGATAGCACCTTCCCCAGCGGCAGCTCCACCCGCTTTCCCAGCGAATCGATCACGGGATGCGATGCCACATCGATCGTCGCCACTTGACCCAGCGTCGACAGCTCAACGCGCAGCGCGTCCGCCATCCGCTTCAAGCCATCCACATTGTGCGACTCGGAATTGTTGTTGGACCACGACTCGAGCAGCCGAACCATCTCCTCCCGCTGCGAATCGATCCAACCTAAGACGTCCGTGTCGGCCATGGCATTATTCGTGTTATCGCGTTGACCCGCGCGGCGCAGCCGGCAACGCCTCTTTGAAAAACGTCAACCAGTTCCGAAAGAAAACCGCGTCGATATCCGAATCCGAGTAATCCCGGGCCGATAGCACGGCCGCCAGCTTTTGCAAATCCGCAATCGTCTCCACATCCCCCGGCGACTGCTCCGTCCCAAATCCACCATCCAGGTCCGACCCAATCCCCACGTGATTCACATTCCCCGCGATCTGACACACATGATCGATATGATTCGCCACGTCGCTGAGCGTCACTGCCTCCCGCGGCGTCTGCCCCCGCTTCCACCCCGGATACAACATCCACGAATCAAACGCCGCCCCGATCACCGCTCCGCGCCCAATCAGCCGCTTAATCTGCTCATCCGAAAACTGCCGATCTCCCGGCACGAGCGTCCGGCAATTGTTATGACTCGCCAGCACGCTCCCCGAAAATTGATCCAGCGCCTGCGAAAACCCGGGCTCCGAACAGTGCGTCAAATCGACGATCATCCCCAGCCGATCAAACTCCTTCAGCAGCCGAAGTCCCTTTTCTGTGAGCGGCCCCTCCTCTCCTGTACCCATTGCATAGTGCCCCTGCCCATAATGCGCCAGCCCCGCCGCCCGCAGCCCCTGGTCAAACCACCACTGCGCATCCTCCGGCTCAACGATCGGATCGCACCCTTCCGTCGACAGAATCACCCCCAGCGGCAGCGAATCCGCGTGCTGCTGCCACGCGTCAAAATGCGACGCCAGCGCCGCTGAATCCTTGATCATCCGCACGTGCCCGCGCCGTTGTAGTTCGCGGTAATATGCCAGCTGCCCCTGCCCGATCGCGCTGACGATATCCTGCGTCGCGTAATCCAAATCCGTTCGCTTATACCCCGTGCTCGGCCGAACCTGGGAAAG
>JADMIO010835414.1_pt1 | contig 24961 bp, 25 predicted proteins | sample 8958161 | NCBI WGS metagenome assembly JADMIO01 (sample SAMN16585339, study PRJNA669376) | soil metagenome | isolation source: Crop rotation soil | place: USA: Cullars Rotation, Alabama | collected 2011
CTTTCCCGGACCGTGCCGCGCACCAGCATCCGCCGCTCCGGCGGTGGGTCCTGGCGATTGGCCTCGGGCAGCCAGACGCGCACGCGCATCCCCGGTTTGATTTCATCGGGAAACTGTGCCCTTGCCACAATCGGCATCGCGAGCACTAACAGAAAAAGAAATTTGCGCATTGCTATCTACTCCTCAGGTATGAATGGATTTACGAGTTGAATCACGAAGCCGTTTCACGATCGCACTGACGTGAAGCGCAGTGGTGTCGAGCGCAGGAACTCCGCCAATCGACGAGGCGGAAAGCAGAATCGTCAGCTCCGTGCCGCCCAGTATCACGCCGTCGATTCGTTCCTCATTGCCGAGGCGAAGAATGATGCCGATTACACCGTCGCGAGTCTCCTCACGAAAATCGCCGCGCAACATCTGGCCGATATAGCGTTCGTGAATCCAGATGATTTCGCGCTCGTCAGGTGTGATGCATTCGATTCCGTATCGCTTCAGCACCTTCGGGTAGAACGACCCTTCCATGGTAAATCGGGTGCCGAGCAGTGCGACACGTGTCATTCCGCGCCGTTTCGCCTCTTCTGCTGCGGCTTCGACGATGCTGATGAGTGGAATTGGTGCTTTAGCGACGAGCTCGTCGAACACGACGTGCGGCGTGTTGGCAGCCATCGCCCCGAACTCGCAGCCGGCAGCGGCCAGGCGTCCAACCGACTCGAGCAGGTATTCAACGAGCTTGCGGCGATCGTGTTCCACAAGGCTGAGACCGTAATCGACGTCGAGGCTGTCGATCACGATATGCGGCGAGGAGGACGGATCGATCTTCGCCCACTCTTCGAGAATTCGACGGTAGTAATCAACAGTCGACTCGGGCCCGAGTCCGCCGATGATGCCGAGTGTATTCACGGGCACTGTTCTCGCTTTGAACCTACAGAATGGCGGAGGGACATGCCGTTGCGCGCTGGGGTGACGCGCTGCGAGAACTCATCGGAGAGCGAGTCGCGGACATTCAGGTGCCGCCGCGCTGGCGCGATCGAGCAGCGAACATCCGGGGTGCCGAGCTGACGGTGGTGCGCACGCACGGCAAGCACCTCGTGCTGCAGTTCTCCAACGACTGGGTGGTGCACACTCACGCGATGCAGTACGGATCGTGGCAGATCGGCCCGCTCGGCCAGGAGCTGCGCAAGGACGCGCGCTTCGCGCGCCTGCGATTGACGACTCCGCGTCACGAGGTCGTGTTCTATCACGGGCCAGTGATGGAAGTTCTTTCGCTCGACGAGCTGGCGAAACACGAGCGCTTCACTTCGCTGGGCCCCGATCTGCTGCACGAAGATTTTCTGATCGAATCGGTAATCGATGCGATTCATGCGCAACGCGACCGCGAGATCGGCGACGTGATTCTCGATCAGCGCGTGGTCTCGGGAATTGGGAACATCTATAAATCCGAAGGTCTGTTTCTGGCGACCATCCATCCGCGTCGCGCGGCATGCGAGGTGAGTGGGGAAGAGCTGCGTGTTCTTTTCGACGAGCTGATCCCGTTGATGCAGGAGGGTCGGCGTCAGCCGAGCTGGATCGTGACGCTGCCGCCTGATCTGCAATTCGCGCCCTGGATGCGTAATTGGGTTTATCAGCGCCGCGGACAGCCGTGCTTCGTGTGCGCGACTAAGATCGAGATGTTTCGGCAGGGAGACTTCCAGCGCACCACGTATTTCTGCCCGCACTGTCAGCCCTATAGCGGGTGACGCCCGCGCGCGCCTGGACTTCACGGCATCAGGTTTGGATTCCACGCAACTTCCCACATGTGCCCATCCGGATCCTGGAAGTAGCCCGCGTATCCGCCGTAAAAAGTGTCAGTCGGAGATTTGACGATCAGCGCTCCCGCTTTCTCGGCTTGCATCATTACCGCATCGACATCTGCCTTTGACGATACGTTGTGCGCGAGCGCGAAATCAGTCGGACTCCTCGGAGTCACCGACAGCCCGGAATCCACCGCCAGACTTTTCCTTGGCCACAGCGCCAGCTTCAGGCCTTTCTCCAGATCGAAGAACGCAACTGCGCCATTCTCGAACTCTTCGCCGACGATGCCATCGGTCTCCAACCCAAGCCCGTCGCGATAGAAGCGCATCGATTTGTCGAGATCATCGACACCGAGGGTGATCAGCGTAATTCGTGGCTTCATATGGGAATCTCTAGGCGAGCGACGGGTCTGTGATCGCGCGCATGGCCAGCACGCGCGCGTTCCACTTCTCGACGTCTACACCTCTCCAAAGGAACCATACGGTCAACACGAGTACAGTGATCGGGGCCGGCAGCAGCAGGAAGTCCCACGAATAAGCGGGCGCCAGTACTAATGTGAAATTCTTCACAATGAATGCAACACCGACAATCATCAGCAGCACGCCGACGAACTTTGGGATATAGGTCGAACGATAGATCAGGTAGCCGCGAATGATCGATGCGAGGCCGTAGAAGACCATGAACAGGCCTGCACCCGCCGAGTAAACGTAGACAAAGAAGTAAACGAGCGCGTTGAGCTGAGCAGGAGAGAAACTCCCCGCGTACGCCGGACTACGCAGGAGCACCGGGCCGACAAAGAAGAACAGCTCGCAGACGGCGAACATCGCTGTCGAAATCAGGCCCAGGAATGCGGCAAAGAGAGCCCAATTCTTGTGGACTGGCTTGAGCAGGATGTAGAAAACCAGTGCGATCGCGACATCGCAGATCGCCTCGAGCAGGTAGCCGGCGAAGCCGAATCGAAACAGCGATCCGTGGGCGAGGATTCTGCTCGCCGTCTCGGCGGCGTTTTGAGGTGCGATCAAAGTCGAGGGCACGATCAGCTCGCCAAACGTGCCGCCGATCAGCGAAATGAGGAAAAGAAACCCGGCAATGCGGGCGTAGGTTTGGACGGGAGTCATCGCGATTAACCGAGTAGGGGAGAATAACTAAACTTTCAGTTATCCTTACGCGTCGGTCGACGCCGGGTTTCAAGCCGCAGTCGCGCCGCTACTTCTGGGCGCGGCAGGTCACCTGCTGCTCGCGATACTGGTGCAGGAGGGTATCGAGTGGCGGAACGCCGTACCGCGCGCGTTCAGCGTCGGTCGTCTTGCGGTCGACAGGAGCCAATTCCTCGGCGCCGGTCGCCTGATTGATGAATCGATTGGTGCCGTACTTCTGGCAGCCCGTGGTCATGCTCAGATAGCGGTCCAGCGTTTGGGCGACGAGGACTTTGGCATCACCATATCCCGCCTCGAACGCGTCGCTCGCCAGATAATGGCCGAGCAGGTAGTTGTCGGGGCTGATGGCAATCAGCTTGTCGTCGCGAAATGTCATCGGCGAATGGTCGAGCACCAGCGCCGCGTAAAACTTGTCCTCCGCGGTCACGACTCGCCCGTTCGCGATTTCCTGGAGAACGAGATTGATGCGGTCCTGATCTGAGCGCTTAACCTCGGTGCCCGTGCGGGACGCCTGGTCTTCTTTGCCGAGCTCTGCGATCAGGCCGTTGGATTTCTGTGGCGCCGTACGACCGCATGCCGTCGCGACGATTGTGCAGAGCAACACCAGACCGGGTCGCGTTCTCATTCGCCGAATCGCACCCGACGCGTTGTTTTCTCGTTGCCAGTCGGACGCGTCAGTCCCTCATACAGCTCCGGCCGCCGAGCGCGCAGCCATCTTCGGCCTGATGAAGTTTCGATCAGAGATGCGTCGAGGTCGGCGACGACCATGTCGTCCCGCGCTGCTCGCGATTCCACCAGAATCCGGCCGTATGGGTCGAGGATCATCGCATTGCCGGTGCGGATTTCGTCGTCATCTGGACCAATGCCGTTGCTGAAAATCAGGAACATGCCATTGTCGTGCGCCCTGCTCGGTAGCCAGCGCATCAACCAGCCACGGCCCTTGGGTCCACACAACTCCGCTTCGCACGCGGCCGGATCTTCCTCACGCCGGGCCCAGATCTCGGGATCGATCGGCTTCATCGCATGAGGACTTACGGAATTACAGCCACCGGTTTGATGCGGGGATAACAGAATCTCCGCACCCATTAATGCTGTTGCCCGCGCGTTTTCGACGATGTTGTTGTCGTAGCAAATGAGTACCCCAACCCGACAGCCATGCGGGGTATCGACGACAGTGAACTGATCGCCGTCGGAGATGAACTCGCTGACGAACTCGTGCATTTTGCGATGCCTGGCCCAGCGGCCATCCGGCATCGCGACGACGGAGGCGTTGTAAAACTTCGCGTCATCGCCGCGCTCGATCAGTCCTGCGCAAATCGTGATTCCATTCTCGCGCGCCAGGCGCATCAGCTCCTGGGTCGAAGGACCATACGGAACCGGTTCCGCCAGCGCCGCGACCTGGTCGCGCGAAAGTTTGCGGACGTGCCAGTAACCGGTGAGACACATCTCCGGAAAGACGATGATCTCTGCCTTTGCCCTGGCCGCCTCGGCGACAAAATGTCGAACGCGACCGAGGTTGTATTCCTTATCTCCATCTTTGTGCTCGAACTGGACGGAGGCGACGCGAATGTCACGCATCAGCGATTCTTCTTCCGTGCCGTCGTCTTCTTCCGCGTCGCCTTCTTGCGGGGCTTCGACTTCTGCTTGACGAACCGGATCTTCGGTGGCGGGCTGTGCTTGCCCTTTACCGAGTAGGCCAGCACCATGATTCCCGTCGGCAGTCGATGCGTATCGGAGAGAACGAGACTTGTCGAGGCACCGGGAGGCAGAACGGGAATTCCTGATCCGAGCAATACCGGCATCACGGCCAGCTCCACCGTGTCTACGAGTCCGCCGTCGAGCAAATAGCGAAACAGCTCGCCGCCACCGAATAGCCAAATATCGCGGCCGGATTTCTTCTTGAGCTCGGCGACGACTTTGCGCGGATCGTCGTTTACAACGCGCACTCCACGCGATGTCGACGCGGGAAGCGTGCGGGAAAACACCATGACATCCATCCCGGGGATCGAACCGTCCACACCGGCCGCCAGTCCAACCTCGTAGGTCTTACGACCCATCACCGCCGCGTCGAATTCCTTGTACAGCGCGCCGAAATCGATACTCGGGTCGGAAACGAGCCAGTCGTAGCTTCCGTCGGGCCGGGCGATGAATCCGTCGAGACTAACTGCCACCTGATAGCGCAATCGCTTAGCCATGCGCTCACTCTATATCGTCACTGCGCCCGTCGCCACTCCTCGGTGGCGAACGTGGTCCACTCCCCGCGCGCGTTCTTCTGCCGCAGCAGGAAACTCAAGCGGTGGGATGCCGGGTCGATGGTGAAGGTGTTGGTGAATGGTCCGTCCGGATACTCGAATACGAAACTGATCCCATTGTGCACTGGCTTGCCGTAACCGAGGGTCTCTGACACGCGGCCGCCGAGGATGTCGAGCCAGTGAACGACGTAGCGATCGCTCATATTGTCGAAGCCGACATACACAATCGCCTCGTATGGCTGCGCTGACGAACGGTCGGGCACATAGTGCAGCTGCACGAATTGATGATTGAGTACCCAGCTCACCTCAGCGGCAGTCGGAGTCGAAGTGCCGCGCATTGTCCTGGTGACTTGCCAGCGTCCGACCAGCTGGTCGAGCACGCTGTCACGGAGCACATGCGACGCACCATCGATCGGCGGTGTAGTGTCCTGCGCCATCGCCGACACGCTCAGCACAGCTGGCGTCAGGCAGATCAATGCATTCCTAAGCAACCGCATCGAGTCCAAGCCTCCTCACCAATATCGGGTATCGCGGATCCTTCCTGATCGGATCCAGTCGCGGATGAACGCGCAGCATGATGATTCCCGGCGCCTGTTCATCGATCGCAATCTCCAGCCAATTAAATGCGTCGTCGATGTCGCCGAGTGATGCGTAGAGAACGGCGATACCCCACGCCGACACGACGCGGGTTTTCCTCGCCTCGATCAGCTCGGCGAGCATCCGGCGCGCCTCCTTTTCATTTCCTATCGTCACTTCGAGATGCGCGAGACCGAACATCGGGCCCGCCACGCCTGCTGAAACCCGAATCGCTTCCTCACACTCCTTGCGCGCCTCGTCATAGCGACCAAGCGCTTCCAGTGAGCGCGCCAATCCCGTGTGGGCACCATCGAATCGAGGGTCCAGCCCGATCGCTAGCCTATAATGCACCACGGACTTTTCGTAATCCCGCGCGAAGTAGTACGCGTCGCCGACGCCGACGTAAATCATCATCGATTGTGGGTCGAGCGTCATCGACTTATGCATCGCTGCCAGCGCTTCGGCGTGCAGCTCATACGAGTAAAGCGCACGGCCGAGCAGGTTCTGCGCGTGAGCGAGCCCTGGATTGAGCTCGACTGCTTTGCGGAGATGCTTCAGGCCATTTGCGACGTCGCCCGAATGCGACAGCGTCGTTCCCATCGAGACGTGAGCGTCGGGCAGGTTGGGATCGAGCTTGAGCGCGATTCGCGCCGCGTTCAACGCCTCTCGCGCTGACTCCGCGGGCGAAGTCATCCCGCGGATCGCGCGGAAAATGTGGTGGTCGGCGATCGCGGTCCAGGCCAGCGCAGAGGTCGGATCGAGCTCCACCGCGCGCTTCGCGTGTCGAAGTCCGACATCCAGCGCCTGAGGCGTCGCGTCAGAGAATGAATGCCGGCTCTTGAGAAATTCCAGATAAGCTTCAGGATTCACCGCGACGTGGGCGCCGAGTTTCCTTTCCTCGGCCGGCGTCAGCTGTACAGCGACTTCCTTGACGATCGTCGCCGCGAGCTCACTCTGCATATCCAGCACGTCTTTGAGCTCGCGATCGTAGCGCTCGGCCCACAACGTCTCGTCGGTGCGCGCGGAGACGAGCTGCACGCTGAGTCGCACGCGATTGTTGACGAGGAGTACCGATCCTTCGAGCACAGCGTCGACGTTCAGCTCATGCGCGATTTCAGGCAACGACTGATTCGTCGATTTGTATTTCGCGACCGATGTATGCGAGATCACCCGCAGCGCTTTGATTCGCGCGAGATCGGAGATCAACGACTCCGTCATTCCGTCGGCGAAATATTCCTGCGACGCGTCGCGCGATGTGTTGCGCAAGGGCAGCACCGCGATCGATCGCACGACATTGCGCGCCTGCAGCGGCAGCTCGCCCGACGGCAGTCCCTGTGCGATGCCACGGAGCGTCTGCGCGACGATTGCCGCCGACGCCGGTCTCTCACTCGGCTCCTTGCGCAGGCACTCAGCGACGATGCGATCGAGTGCATCCGGCGCATCAGGGCGATGCCAGACCACTCGCGCCGGCGCGGCGTTGATGATCGCGAACATCAGCGACTCCGTGCGATCGCGCACGAACGGTCGCTGTCCCGTCGCCATCTCGAATAGCATCGCGCCAAGCGCGTAGGTATCGGTGCGCGCATCGGCTTCGCCGAACAACTGCTCGGGCGCCATGTAGCTGAGCGACCCCATGATCATCCCGGGCAGCGTCACTCGGCCGACCGAGCTCGGATCGGAGAGAAGCAGTGCGAGGCCAAAGTCGAGAATCTTCGGCTGACCGTCGCTGGTGAAGACCACGTTGCCCGGCTTCAGATCGCGATGGAGGATGCCGTTGCGATGCGCGTGGTCGATCGCGTCCGCGAGTGTCGCACCAATCGAGAGAATGTTGTCGATTGGCAGCTGACCTGCAGCGATGCGCGACTCGAGTGTGCCGCCCGCGACGTATTCCATGACCAGGTATTCCTGGTCCTCGTGGATGTTGAAATCGAAGACTGTGGCGACACCCGGATGTGACAGCCGAGAAAGTGCCAGCGCTTCGCGACGGAACCGTTCGTTGCGCCCATCGTAGTCCGACTCACGCAGCAGAAACTTGATCGCGACGTCGCGGTCGAGATTGTTGTCGTGCGCCTTCCACACCTCGCCCATTCCACCGGCGCCGATGCGCTCGACGAGCCGGTAGCGCCCGAGAGTACTCCCGGGCGTCATGGATGGGACTTGGCTGCCGGTGACAGTGTCAGGCATGTCAATCAATCTGCGTTTTCGCGGGCCGTTGCGCGACTCAGCACGGCCTGCAATCTTGGTCGCACCCGTTTAATTGAGAGATGCCAAAATCACTGGCGAACGAGTCCGTTCGCAACGAGATGCTCGACAGACTCAAGCGCCTGTCGCCCGACGCCAAGCCGCGCTGGGGCAAGATGAGCTCAGCGCAGATGCTCGCCCATCTTGCCGATTGGATGGCGATGGCCGATGGCAGCCTCGCCGTCGCTCCCATCCGGATGATCGTGCGCTATCCGCCGCTCAAGCAGCTGGCAATCTACTGGCTTCCGTTTCCCAGAAACGTGATGACGGCGCGCGAGTTAAGGACTCGTAAAGCTCGTGATTGGTCGATCGAGATGGAAACCGTTCGTCAGAGACTGGCCGGTTTCGACGTCGTCGCTCGTCGAAATGACTGGCCACATCACCCCGCGTTTGGAAAAATGACCAAGCGCGCGTGGTGTGTGTTCGCCTATCGTCACATGGACCATCACTTCCGGCAATTCGGGATTTAGCGCGGACGATACAGGGTCGATACCGCACCGCGACTGAGTGGGTGTGCATCGATCAACTCCAGCTGCTTCGATGTCTTCTCAGGGAACAAGCGCCGCCCGCCGCCGAGTACGACCGGGCAGACAATGATGTGATACTCGTCGACGAGATTCGCGTCGCTCAGTTCCTGGCCGATCGAGATGCTGCCCGAGACCAGCATGCTCTTGCCCGACTGCTTCTTGAGATTCGCGATTTCGTCAGCTGGCCTCGACTTCACCACGCGCCCCTCCGGCCATTTTCCCCACGGCGCTTTTTTCAGTGTTTTTGAAAACACGACTTTCGGCGTGCCGTTGAACAAGTCAGCGAACTCTTTTTCCTCGCCTTCGCTCCGTGTCGGCCATATCTGCGCAAAGATCTGGTAGGTAATTCGACCGAGGAGCAGTGTGTCGACTGTCTTGAATAGTCCTACCTGCTCGGCGCCCCAACGCGGATCGCTGCGCGTAGCTGCCGGAATAAATCCGACGTCTCCGTTTGGTCCGGCGGCGTAGCCGTCGAGACTTACGAATTCCTGGAGTATGACTTTTCTCATTTATTGCTCTCACTGGTGACGGCGCTGACGTGGCCGGCGACTATCCGCCAATCACCGTCGCTCTTGCGCCAGATTCGAGTGTAGCGAAAGGGTCCGCCGAAATCCGCGCCCTGAAACGATCCGCGCATTTCCATGCGCAGACTTACGACGACGATCTCGCCGAAATCCTGAATGCGCTCCTCACTCGGCTCGAGCTTGGTGATGCGGATTGAACCCGCGCGATAGGCGTCGAGATCGTCGCGCTTACCATAGAGCAAACCATCAGGGCCGGTGAAGATGAGATCATCATCGAGCAATCGATCCAGCGCGGCGACGTCGCCCGCGAGCTGCGCTTTCCTGAGCGCGGTTTCTACCTCTCTGATCGTGCTCATGCAACAGAGGGCGGCGCGACAAACCGCCGCGTAGCGAGCTCGTATGAGTGCGCGAGCGCGAGTACCCGCGCGTCACCTCCGGGCAAGCCAACAAAAGAAATATTCCCGACCGGCATTCCATCGTCGCCGAGTCCTGCCGGGACTGAAACTTCAGGCAGTCCCATCCAGTTGCCGTAGCCGAGCGGCGTGCGAATGTCCGGCCATTTATCGACAGCGCGGGGTGCAGGGTAGGGCATCGTCGGATAAATCATCGCGTCGATATTGCTGGCGCGGAAACTCTCGGTCAACTGCGCGATTGCCGCGGCGCGCGAACGCGCGAATGACAATCCTTCGCCATCCTCCTCATACGGCTGGACGACGAGTCTTGCCATTTCCGGCCACGCTTTCGGCAGCACATCGTAAAAGGACTGATACGGTGCCAACCCGCGCTCCACATCGCGACGCGCATCGTCACCATGGGTCAGGAAATAACGATAGAGTGCATTCGCGGTTGGCGCTGGTGCGTAGGGATTCGGGGCGAGATCCCCACGCGACTTTGCCGAATCCGCGAAGATTGTTCGAAAGTTCACGCGTGTGACCGCAGGCGTGAATGGCATGACGGCCGCCCCCGCCTTTCGGATGTAGACCACCGCACGCTCGATGACAAAGATCGATTCCTGCGTCATCTGCGCTCGCGGGAAATGGGCATCAACAAGGCCGAGCCGTGCGCCGAGCAGCCCGCGACCGTTGAGTTGAGTCAACTGTCCACGTGTCCACGGCGTACGCAACGCGAGTCCGTCCGATGGATCAGGGCCGGCGATGGCGTCGAGCAACAGCGCGGCATCAGCGACGTTCCGCGCCAATGGTCCATGAGTATCCAGATACGGCCACGTCGGAATCACGCCAGTTCTCGGCACCAATCCGAACGTCGGCTTCATCCCGACAATGCCGGTAAACTGCGCCGGAATGCGATTAGATCCACCGTCGTCGGTACCGAGCGCGGCGAATGCGATCCCTGTTGCAACTGAGACCGCTGATCCCGCGCTGGATCCACCCGGTGTTTTAGTTCCAGTTTTATCGTATGGGTTGAGCACCTGCCCGGTTAGCGAGCTGGTGCCATTGCCGTGATACGCGAAATCGTCAGCCGCAGTCTTGCCGAGTACGATTGCACCCGCCGCGCGCATCCGTGCAACCTCGATCGAATCGCGATGCACGGGGTTGGGAAACAACTTCGACCAGTCGAGATTCGAGCCCGTCGTCGGCAATCCATTCATGTCGTAGATCGCCTTCGCGAAAACAGGAACGCCATCGAGCGGGCCGCGCAACGCATGGCGACGCAGTCTCAAATCGGACGCGCGCGCCTCATCGAGCGCTGTCGGCGACAGCTCGTCGATCGCGTGTAACGCCTTCCCGACCGAGGCGGCGCGATCGAGCGCGGCCTTCGTTACCTCGAGCGCGGTCCAGTCACCGCGCACTCGGCCGGCCTGATATTCCGCGATCGTCCCCGTCAGCGGATCGGCGGTTCGGTCGGGCCAGCGCAAGAGCGGAATGGCGAACAGCGCACCCAATTCGCGGAGCGCTTCACGTCGGGAAATGGCCATGATTGGTCGATACTGGTGGTCTCGGAAAAACAATGATACGCTACCGATCTGTGATCCGAAATCCGCAGCGCATTTCACCCGTCGGAATGCTCCAGCGCAGCCTGATCTCGACAATCGTCGCAGCATTCGCTTACGCCGCGTCAGCAAGCGCGCAGACGCCGTCGCCTTCTGTCAGCACCGGCTTCGGAGTCGACACAACCGTCACCGACGTCCGCAACATCGTCTCTCTGGTACGTGCCTACGTCACACGCCTCGATACTTCGGCGCGGTCGCAAGGACTGTGGACTACCTCGACCGAATTCGATCGACGAGTTGGTGATGCGACGTTGTATCAGGCGTACGGGGGATTCCCCGCGACAGTCGTCGGCGTGATTTCGACGCCGGGCGACAGTGTCTATGTCGTAAAAATTCTTTACGCGCGTGGCGATTCGACGGGTGCCCATCCGCTCGCACTGCAACGTCTCTACGCCGTTCGCGACAACAGCGCTCGCTTCGGCTTCAAACTCTCGAGCGCGCTTCCGCGCATGACGGAGCATTGGGAGAAGCGAAACACCGGCCCGCTGACTTTCTACTATGCTCCGGGACAGCGGCCGAATCAGGCGCGCATAGATAGCGTCGCGCGCTTCGTCGACTCGATCGCCAGACTGTTCAGCGTCCCTCCGCCACCTCACCTTGATGTGGTAGTGGGCGAGTCGATGGATGACGTGCTCCGCGCGATCGGCCTCGACTTCTATCCCGAGCCGTCCGGACCGGGCCAGCGCAGCGGTGGACGCGATCTCGGCTCGATACTTCTCGTCGCCAATCCCACTGTCGGCGAGGCGTATTATCACGAGTTCGTTCACGCCATACTCGGCCCGCACATCCGCGCCGGAACGCCGCTGCTCAGCGAAGGAGTCGCGACGTGGCTCGGCGGCTCGCGCGCACGATCACCGCGGCAGGTTTATACCGCTGTGCGCGAATACCAGGTTGCTGATCCGAAACTCAGCCTGACGAAACTTTATCGCACCGGCTTCGAGGACAGCGATCCGCTGCGTCAGTCAGATCTCGTATATGGAACTGGCGCGCTGATAGCGAATGCCGTGTACCAGAAGCGCGGCATCGCCGCGCTGCGCATGCTCTATCAGACAGGTGGTGATGCGGAAACAATGTTGCGGGCAATCTCGGCCGCACTCGGGCTTCCACCCAACGATCCCGGCGCGCTCGACCGATGGTGGCGCGCCGAGGCTGCTCGCGCTGCTACGCTTCCCTGAGGACTTGCTGGTCGAGAAGTCTGGTGCACGCCGCCGCCAGTGAAGGCGTGCTGTACTGGGACCCATCGCCCGCGCGCCAAACGGTCTCAGTGGATGGATTCTCGATCGGATGAATAACCATCTCGCTGATCACGGTGGCGACTTCGCGTCTCTTCGGCGCACCACGACGCGAGACTACACCGCGCCACACCACCACGCGCAGCTCACCGAGCGAAGGATCGTTCGCGGCACCTGAGAACCATGACACGCTCAGCGCTGCCTTCTCTGCCTGCAGCACGCAACCGTTCGGTGTGCGATGCTGCTCGACTGGCCCGTGCGGCTTCTCGTTGAGCTTGAGGCCGCGCTCAGGAGCCAAATGGTCGAGCAGAGCAGTGACTGCGCGTTGGATGACGCCCCTGGATTTCAGCGTCGGCGGAGAGTTCCAGATTGTCGCGGATCTTTCGTCCGGAGTTTTCATTTGTAATGGGGTGTTCGTGGTAGGCTGTTGATCAATTTTGTGGACCAACAGCGCACCATGAACTTACCCGATTACACGTCCGAATGGGCGTTTCTGCCCCACTCTCGCACTAATCTCCCTCGTCGATGTCGCCCAATGCCTCTGCAGCGGCCTTACGGACTTCCGGATCGCGATCGCTGAGTGCTTTTGTGATCGCCTGGACCGCCGGCGCACTCTTGATCTTGCCCAACGCTTCGACTGCATCCTTTCGCAAATCGGCGTCTGGACTCGACAAAATCCCGATGATTGCCGACGTCGTCGAAGGATCGGCGATGTTGGCCAGCGCCTTCGACGCACGATAGCGGAGCTCAGGATCGTTCGCAGACAGCGCTGCCGTCAAACCGGCTGGTGCAGTGTGGACATCATCGAGATCGCCGAGCGCTTCAGCCGCCGCGCGCCGAACTTCGACGTTGTTATCCGACAATGCCTTGCCGAGCGCTTCCGCCGATGTCGACGAGCTGATCTTGCCGAGCGATGAGGCAGCTTCGACGCGCACCTTTGCGTCCGCGTCGGTAGAGAGCGCTCTCTCGAGTGGTTCTCTTGCCTCAGCTTTCTCGAAACGGCCGAGCGTTTCGGCTGACATCGCACGAACCAGCGGATTTGGGTCGCGCAGGACGGCGACGACTTCCGGCAGCGCGCGCGCATCCTCGAGCTGACCCAGCGCCCACATCGCCGACAATCGAACCTGGGTGTCGCCGGTGCGAACAAGTTTGGCCAACGCCGGTTCCGACGCCTTGTCCTCGAGCTCGCCGAGCGCCCACGCTGCCATCGCGGCAACGGCGGGCGTGCGATCGTCGAGCGCGCGCACCAGAGCGGGAATTGCACTTCGATGTTCGCCATTGCCCGCCGCCAGTGCTGCCGACTCTCTCACGTTCGCTGATGCATCGGTGAGCAGATTGTTCAATCTCGCGTCGGAGATCGTGCTGTTGCCAAGCATCTTGCTGGCGACTCGGCGCGTGCACGCATTCGGTGCATCGAGCTCCGCGATCAACCGGTTGATTGCGCGCGGATCGGTGATCGTTCCGCCGATCGAATCCTTGGCGATCTTTGCAGTGGTTGAGGCTGCTGCGAGACGGCCGACGCCGTAGCGATCGCCGCCCCACCAGAAGTTGCCGATCTGATCGGCGATCAGCTCGCACACGACTGGATCAGTGCGACCCAGTGCATCGATCATGATCGCGACGCGACCGGAGTCAGGTCCGGGGCGACTCTTCTCCCAATCGTGATCCGTGCTGAATATCACGGGCGCCGACGTCGGTTTCATTGACACTGCTGTGCCAATCGCACCGGCTCCGATGACTCCTGAGACGAGTACTACAGTAATCGCGCGCATGATCATGGCTTCCTCTCGCCGAGCGCTTCCGCTGCGGCGCGCCGCACCTTGGCGTCCTTGGAGGTGAGTGCTGCGCGCAGCGCATCGTATGCGGCGTTGTCGGCTATGTTGCCAAGTGCATCGACTGCGCTCTCGCGCACGTCTGCGTTCGGATCGTCCAGCATCCGGCGCAGCGTCGGAATCGCCCCGATCACCGAGCGGTCACCCGCAAGGTGCGCAGCCTTCTGCCGAACGTCAGCGTCCTTGTCGCGCATCAGCATCAACAAAGTCGTCTCGCTGATCGGCGCCTTGAGCTCCTCCATGGAATTCATCGCCTGCTGACGAACGTCGGCGTTCGCATCGGACAACGCCGGCACAATCGCCGCTGCTCCCGACGGATCGCCCAGCTCGCCGATCGCTTCGATCGCTGCACCTCGAACGTCAGGAGACGGATCGCCCACCAGCTTCGCCAACGCGCCGATTGCGGATCTGTCGTGCAACCGTCCCGCCATGTGGGCGGCGTTGTGCCGCACCTCGGGGTCGGGATCACTGAGCAGTCGCACGATAGGACCGACCGGAATCTGCTGCTCCTCGAAGTGCGACAGCGCGTCGAGAGCGTTTCGTCTGACTTCAGTCGATTGATCGTTGAGCAGCTCCGCCAGCGGAGCGACGGCACGGGTGTCTTCGAGCTCACCCAAAGCGTCGGCCGCTGACGCGCGCACTTTCTCATCGCGATCCTTGAGCGCCCCGATCAGTCCGGGCACTGCGCGTGAATCCTTGAGATGACCGAGCGAGCGCGCGGCAGCGCTGCGCACTTCCGCGTTCTCGTCGTCGAGGCGCGCGATCAGCGCACTCACGACTCCGGTGTCGGCGCCAGTGTCCTGCCTGGCGATCGCTTTGAGTGCAGCGACAGTCGGGACGCCGGCGGGCGGCGAGCCGGGTGTCTTTGCTTCGTCGACGTTGACTGGAATTGCATTCGTGTTCTGCGTTTCTCTGGCGAGCAGCAGACTGCTCGTTTTGCCGGAGACGCCAGGCGCGACGAGAATCGTTGCGACCAGCACAACTACTGCGGCCACTGCGAGCCCGCGACGCGAGCGGTTGGTTGGCTTGCTGCCATCGACGAGTCGTGCGACGCGCGACACTAAAAGCGACCGCTCTTCCGCCATGCCCGCGACGGGCACGCCGAGTGGCGATGCCTGGATCCATTCCGCGACTTGCGCGAGGCAGCGCGCCAGTGCGTCACCGGATCCGGTGCGGCGAACTGCCCAGTCATCGGCAAGGAACTCCGCCGACGTCGCGATCTCACGATTGGCGACCCGATTCAGCGGCTGAATCCAGAACACGCGCTCGATCAAACTTCCTGCGACGAGCCAGATCGGATCGCGACGCGCGAGGTGCGCCAGCTCGTGTGCGAGCAGGCTGCGCTGTTGCTCGGTGTCCAGATCGGTGAGTGCAGTTTCGGGAACGCAGATCTCGCCGATGCCGAACGCGACCGGACTGGAGATGCGCGACGTCGAAGTGAGCCTGGGCGTGGTGCGCAAACCTGCAGCGTGTGCAAGCTCCGTTAGCGAATCGACCAGCGGGCCATCGGTGATGTCACGACGATCACCGAGCCGCCCGACGAGAATCAGTCGGCGCGCGACGTAGGCCATGCCGAGCGTGAGCGCGATGAGGCCCCACACCAGGACAGCGGCAGATGATTTCGAAATAGAGAATGTCGAAGCGGGAGGAGTAGCGACCGTTTGCGACGCGGCGAACGGAGTGACGCTGGATTCCGTCGGGGTCGTCGCAACGGATTTCTCTTTCGTTGTGACAGGAGCGGGAGACGCGGCAGGCGCACTCACCACCGGACGTTGCAGCATGATGGTGCCGGCGGGGCGCACATCGAGCCACTGCTGCACGCTGGCGGTCACGATCGCGCCGACCATTGCTGACTTCCACAGGAGCTCGGATGCGGCCGGTGACCAGCGCCGCGAGCGCACGAGCAGCCACGCCAGCGAGAAGAGAACGGTACTGTGGATGGCGTAGGTGAGCAGCCAGGCAAGCGCGGTGGATGAAAAGGTGCTGGTCATGCGGTCTCTCCCGTTCGGGGGCGAATGTCTTTGATCATCTTCCTGACGCGTGCGAGGTCGCCTGGCGTCATGTCACGATCGGAAAGCAGGTGACTGACCAGTGCGGTGACGTCGCCGGCAAACAACCTCTCGGTGAGCTCGCTCACCATCGAATGCTGCACATCGGCTTCGGTGACGAGGGCGCGATAGACGAACTGCTTGTCCTTCGTCCGTCGCGCGAGTATGCGCCGTCGCTGCAATCGTGCAACGATGGTCGCGATGGTTGTCTGCGCCAGCTTTCGCTCGGCGTACAGTTGCTCCCATATCTGGGCGACGGTCAGCTCGCCCTGATCCCAGAGAAAGCGCAGGATCGCGATCTGGAGCTCGGTCAACGGTTGGCGGTCGGGCATGCTTTCGGGGTTCGAGTTTCTACAGGTGTAGATTCTACATGTGTAGAACGAGGAGGGCAAGAGGAAAGTTTCGAGCTGCAGCGGATTGAGGACTTAACCGCGCACTACCTCGCTTAGCGCTTATCGCTACACGCTCACCGCTTAGCGCTGCAGGCGACGGGACAAATCGCGACAGGGCAAAGGAAAAGCGAGTTGTTAGTCTGAATGCGACTGAGGTTTGTCCGTCGCAGGCAGCGGTCAGCGCTAAGCGTGTAGCGATAAGCGCTTAGCGAGTGGGGCCGCGCGTCGAAATCAGGGCCGGGTCGACTGAGTACTCGGTCGAGTCAGTCCGAGTGCCTCCAACCAATAGTAAAACTCATCGATCCACCGATCGCTGCTCTTCCCCTGCGCCCGCATCCCAAACCCATGCCCGCCCGCAGCGAAGATGTGCGCCTCCGGCTTGTTGCCCGCCGCAATCAGCGCGTCGTAGAATCTTTTCGCAGCATAGAGTCCGACGTCATCGTCCTGCGCCCACGCCATGAACACCGGCGGCAGATTCCGCGGCACCACCGGCATTTTGCTGAACGGTCCACCATATAGTAGTGCCGCAAAATTGGGCCGCCCTCCGGAGTCGGGCTGGATCAGCGTTGCGCTCGCCACCATCGCGCCCGCGGAGAAGCCGAGGAAGCCGATGCGGTTTGGATCGACGCGCCACTCGCGCGCGTGCTGGCGCACGACTTTGATCGCCCGAATTCCGTCGGCCATCCCGTAGCGCCCGGCGGTGTCGAGATCGAGCCCGGCTGGAATTCCGTCGCTCTTCTTCTCGACCGTTCGGTACTTGAGCACGAACGCTGCGATGCCGCGCTGCTGCAGCCATTTCGCGGCGTCAGTCGCCTCGAGCGAAATCGTGAGCGCGAGGAACGCGCCGCCGGGCGCGATGATGACGCCGGTTCCGGTCGCCTTCGCGGGATCGGGCAAGTACGCCGTGATCGTCGGCGTCACGACGTCCATGATCACCGTGCCGACCGGCGTGTTCTCGATCGTGATTTCTTTCTGCTTCCAGTTCTCCGAGCCGGGCGCGACTCCCGGCCACACGTTGATCGTTTGAGCCGATGCGACATCCGCCGCGCACGCGAGTGCGCAGGTCAACACGAGCAGCTTTCTGTGCATGACTAGTGGAGTAGAGTTGTAAGCCCAGCGGGCGCGAGCGCGCGGAAGATGGTCGGGTGCGTGAGATCGGGCCGAGAGACGTATGTCCAGGCGAACCCACTCCCGGTCCGAAGGGCGGCAGCGAGGCGATCGGCCTGATTATCTCTGTCGTCGCGCGACACCGCGACATAGAGCGTGCGATTCGGCATGTGGCGCGCACTGCGATGCGTCACGCCACCGATCGCGCTCGTGCTGAGCAAAGCGGGTGCTGAATCAACCAGCGCGTCGTGATTCCACCACACGCTCGGATCAAACGCGATGTAATGATCGAATAGCCTTGGCTCGCGCAAGAAAGTCTCGACGACGAACAATCCCGCCAGCGACTCGCCAATGATCCCGCGCTCCGGGGTCGTGCGATAGCGCTTGTCGATCTCCGGAATCAGCTCGTCGCGAAAGAATTGTCTGAACGCCGCCGAGCCGCCAACGTGCGGTGCGATCGCGCTGTCGCTGTGGACTGTAGTGGGCCCAGTAAGATCTCGGCGCCGCTCGGTATTCGGCACCCCGACCACGATCACCGGCCTGATCTCGCCGAGTGCGATAAGGGAGTCGACGGTGTTGACGACGTGCGGGAAATCTTCGTCGATCCCCCCGTCGGGCATGTAGAGAACGGGGTACCGCATCGCCCCCGACGTCGCGTAGCCTGTCGGCAAATGAACGTTGACGCGGCGTACTTCGTTGACCGCGTGCGATTGAATGGAGAGGGAATCGTACCGCGGTATGGAGTCAGTCCCCTGGAGGGCAGCGAGGAGACTGAGGGAGCAAAGAATCAGCATTCAACAATTGTATACCATTGCAGTGCCGATAAGCAAAGCTCGAAGCGAAGCTGCTCCCTAAGCTGGCAGCTCCCGGCTTTAGTATTGTGATTGCCACTCGAAGCCACCCCAGGCTCTACGCCGAGATGGTTAGTGGACGACTATCGGAATCTCCGTGATCCTCCGCGGCAAGGCCCCTCGGGCCACTCCCTTCAGGAACGCCGCCCGCTGGATCTCGATGGTTTCGGGCGAGATGATTTTCAGCTCCGATGAGTCCCCGGCCGCAACTTTGACCTCGAAATCATAGGTCTCGCCCGGCGCGACGACGACACTGGCTCGTTTCGTCAACGCCTGGGCAGGAGGCAGCTCCGCGCCATCCTTCGCCAGCGCCCGCCAGGTCTGAATGGTGTTGCCGGACGCGAGCTGAACGACATGCGATTCGAACGGCGAGATGTTGATCAGTCTCAATCGATAGGGAACGCCCGCGCGCAAACCGAGAGGAGGCGGCGTCTCCGTGCCGTTGATCACCGCGTGCGCATGCTCACCCGGCCCACCGATGCCGATCAGAAAAACGCGCTCCGCTGTATCCGCTGCGCCTTTCTCAGGGAGAACGATCAGTGCGCCGTAAAGCCCCGACGTCAGCTGAAGAGCCTCGTCGGTGTGCGTGTGATAGATGAACGTTCCGGGACGCTGCGGAGTCAGTCTCACGACGAAGGAATCGCCCGGCGCGATGGATGGCGCGACCATCTTGTCCCAGCCACTCCAGTCGCCGACACCGTCGTAGTAGCTCTCGAGCTCGATGCCGTGCCAGTGGATGGTCGCCGTCGCCTTTGATTTGTTGATGACGGTGATCTCGGTCGGCTCACCCTGACGAAGCGTGATCGTCGAGCTCGGCAGCCGAATCGAATCTGGCGCCGGCGGGTTCGGTCCTTCCTGCAGGATGTAGCTGAATCCGGGCTGATCACCGTACACTTTGGCCCGCTGCGTAACGAACACGCGCAGTTTTCTGCGTGACGCGCTCTGGGTGGCGAGCGCGAATTTTCCTTTCGGCTGAACGCGCACACCCACGATCAGTCCCGCCATTCCATTCAGGCCGTGATCCATGTGCGCCTTCGGATCACTGGTCAATCGCAACGCGTCGGAGATGTGCGCCACGAAATGGCAATGGAAGACCCAGTTACCTGGGCGGGTTGGAACCCACGTCATCGACATGGTCGTCGCGGGCTCCATCATCTCGGTCACCGCCAACCGCTGGCGCGCGGCCGCAAAGACAGTGTCGCGATTCGCATCGCCGCGACTACGAACGGTGAAATAGAAGCCGTGCAGATGCATCGGATGAAACGCAGCGCTGGCATTGATGACGCGCCATCGCACCGTGTCACCGAGGTTATATGTCAGTCGCTCGGTGTGCGGCCATGACATGCCGTTGACGGCGGTCACGGTCCACCGCTCGCGCGGTATCAGCTCACGCTGCATCTCCTCGCCGGCAGCCTCTGATTTGATGCCGAGCGCGGTGACCGTGTCTGAAAACAACGACACGACCATAATGCGCTCGTCTTTCCGCGGGGTGGTGCCGACTGGATCGACGATGAAGGCGCCGTTGAGAATGGCGTCCTTCATTGCTCCCGGTACTGGCAGCGGTGGCCGCGGATCGGTGCGGCCCCAATAGAGATACGTGCCCGGAATGTCTGCGCGGAACTCAAAAGTTCGTGTGGCGCCCGGGGCGATCACGACGGAGTCAATGGCCGCCTCGGATCTGTCCTGCAGTCCAGAGATGCGAAGGGGAATTGTCAGCGCATTCCGCAGTGTGACGCGCATCTCGGTGCCGGCCGGCACACGAATCATCGGGCCCGGTGCGCGTGCAGGTCCTCCCGCCTCCGCGAACGCATGCATCAATATCGGCGGCCCGCCGCTGCCTTCCGGATACCACAGCGCATCGCGGGCTTCGAGATTGATCGTGAAAACGCCTTTGACAAGCTGTCCGCCGGCCGTGCGATTGTCATTTGGAACTGCTGCAGCCGGCGCTGGCGTATGGGCGTGCGATGGCATCGCGCGTGGAGCGAGCGCGGTGATCTGCAAAAGAGCGATGAGCAATCCCGTCATACGCTGGACCTCGGCTTCGATTTTCATTGCTCCGCGGGGTGGGCGTGGGAGCAGGCACTAATTAGGGGATTCCCCTGCAGAGGCGCAAGAAAAATCGCAAATCGCTCTATGAAACTGCGTTGAGACGGCGGGCGTAGAGCGAACTATGTCCGACCCATCAGAGACCCGGTGACAAAACGCGGTGTGTTGCTCGTGCTCGACTCGATGATGTTTCTCTGCTTCATCGTGTTGATGTCCTGGCGCCTCAGTGGTGTGACAGCGCACGAGTGGATCGGACTGTCGCTGATCGCGATGATCGTCACGCATCTCGTCGTGCACTGGGGCTGGGTCGAGGGTAGCGTTGGCCGGGTCGCTCGACAGCGGCAGCGTGTCGGCATCACTCCGTTGGTGCTCAATACCGCGCTGTTCCTGACGATGGGCACCGCGCTCGTCTCAGGTATCGTCATCTCCAAAGTCGTTTTTCCGAACCAGCTGCTGCCGGGCGATTACTTGCACTGGCACAGCCTGCATGAAACCGCGTCGACGATCACGCTGTTCATACTCGGCCTTCACGTCGCGCTGAATTGGGACCGCATTCGGAGCAGCGTGCGCCGTGTATTCCATGCAACTCCTCATTCGGGCTCAGCATGGCGCATTTCGGCCAGCGTCATTGCCCGGCGGATAGTGTGGGTAGCAGCCGTCTCGGCTACCCTGGTTGTAGCGGTGTTGGGATTCGCGCGGGTGGTTCCGACACACGCGCAGGTGCTGATGACTTTTCCCGACGGTCACACCGCGCTCGTTGGGCCGCCCCCGGGCATTGCGAAAATCCAGACCGGCAGCACAATGCCGAATCGGATGGGTGCGCCGAAGCTTATTCTCAGCCTCGTAATTCTACTGGTCGCGGCGGTTATCGGGCGGCGATTGCTAAAGCTTCGACTCGCCCCGCGCCAAACGAAGCGCGACGTCGAGCGCGGTGCTCGCCTCGACCGCGACGTCAGGTTTGACGCCAACGCCTTCCCAGTTGGTCTTGGTGATCGGATTGATGGCGCGGCCGGTCGGAACGAACACCGTCAGGTTACCCGGCAGTAGAAAACCGCGACCGGGATTGGCGCCGCCGCCCGTCGTCTCGCCAACAATCGTCGCTCGCTTGCGCGTCTGCAGGTTGTAGGCGAACTCCTCGGCGCCCGAAAAAGTCTTCGAGCTGGTGAGAACGTAGATCGGCTTGTCGGGAGCGAACTTGCGGCCGGCGACGCGCGGATTGGTATAGAAAGCGTCGGTACGATTGGCGGGACGGAAATACAGCGAGTTGAGATGCACCGAGTCGGCGCCGAAGAGATAGCTGCTGACTAGTGCAACGGTGAACGGTGACCCGCCGCCGTTTCTGCGCAGATCGAGAATCAGCGCTTTCGCATCTGCCGCCGCGCTCATGACTTGTGTCGTTTGCTCGCGAACTTCCTCCGGCGGCGCACCGAAGCTGAGGATCTCGACGTAGGCGATGTCGCCCGGCAGTCGCTCACTACGCCCAAAGATGTTGGCGCGAGAGCCGAAGCTGCCGGCCGGCCCGTTCACCGGATCTGCAGCGCGCACACGCACGCGCAGATGCTTGTCGTGACTGATTGCCTGCAGATCCTGCGTCAGCGTCTGCGCGAAGTCGGACGCGTCGGTGAGCTTGTCGAACTCACCGCGTTGCGCCCGCGCGTGAATGTCAGCGTCCATTCGCGACGCGACGTCTGGGAAGACGTACATGGCGTTGAGATAGCTCGCGATCGAATCGATCACGGCGCCACGCTGTTGCGAGGTGAGAGTCTGCTGTTGGGCGCCAATGCACGATGCCGCAGCGAGACCAAGTAGACTGACGGAGACGAGCGCTCGACGAATCATTGGAATCTCAGGTCCGAGGGAAGGGACGTTTCGGACTATTGGATGCGTTCGCCGCGCCAAGGGTTGCCGCGTTTAGCGGGCCTCGCAGTTGATCATCCACGGAATTCCGAAGCGATCGACGACCATTCCGAAGCGTTCCGACCAGAACGTTTTTTCCATGGCGTACACGACTCGCCCCCCGTCGGCCAATTTCTTGAACAATTTCTCGGCCTCGCCTGCAGTGGGGACGTTGAGCGAAAGCGAGAATCCCTTCGGCTCCTCGTAGCGTTCCGGCGGCACATCGGCTGCCTCGAGCAGGCAACCGCCGATCTTGACGCTGCCGTGCATGATCTTGGTTTCCCAGCCGGGTGGCACGACATCGGCCATCGGCGAATCGGCGTAGCGAAAAATCAGCCCGGGCTTCGCGCCGAGCGTGTCTTCATAAAACTTGAAGGCGACTTCGCAATCGCCTTTGAAGCTGACGTAAGTATTCAATTCCATTGTTGGAGATGCGATAACGATGGAAATCTTACCCGCGAACACATGATAAGAAATAGGCATCTCGTGATATAAAACTGACATATCGCCGGTGCGGCCTGGGCACGCTTCTTCCCGCGAAGAAGCGCATGCGCCGCGCAATATTTCTGCTCGCGGTTCTCGCGCTGTTGGCGTGCAGCGATGGCATCATTGCACCCAATACCGATGTCGGGCTGAGCGTGTGGGCAGAAGTGCTGCCGTCGATGGTCAAGAGTCACGACACAACTACCGTCGTCTACATCCGGCTGTTCGTATCCAACAAAACAGCACACGAGATACGCGTTGTCAGTGGCGGACCGCCTTACGTCTTTACGGGCGACCCCGTGTTGAGCAAGGGACTGTGGGGCAGCATTCGCATCGGCAACAATGCGAAACCGTTGAACGCTGGTCCCGCAGTGGATTTCTGGGGCGACAGCGTTTACGTCGTTCCGGCGCATTACACCGAGTACGACGAGTTCACCGTTAAACTCGGAAAGTCGAGTTTGGGCGACTGGGAACCGGCCCCCGGGGCATATAGAGTCAGGAGCTGGTTTAACGGGCGCGAAGGGAAGAGCGGTTCGCTGTTGGTGCTACCGTAAGCCAGCGTATGCCTGGCGAGTATGGTCAAGTTCCGGGATAGTTGATCCGCGCTTCCCGGGCGATTTCCGTGATCCTGTCCTGTATCGCCATCGCACCTGCAGTGTCACCTGTCCTCGACAATGCTGCAGCGAGAACGGCGCCGGACCAGATGTAAGAGTTTGGGATATTCGTCGAAGCGCGATCGACCCAGTCGCCCTCTTTCTTGAGCGAGTCTGGCCCACGATACACGGTATCCCACAGCGCTTTCGTTCGACCGACGTCGACAAACAAACCTCCGACCTTGGGTGTCGCCGGAGAATCGGCGAGAGGGTGATCGACGAGCTTCTGCACAAAACCCTGCGTAAGCAGATACGGCTCCATCCCAAGGCCTCGGCCACCGCCCGCCGAAACATAGATCGGCCGCTCGGGGAATGAATCTCTGATCAATCGCAGCAACACCAGTTGATAGCGCATCAAATAGCTGGGAGGTATCTGCAGTGCGAGATCACCCTTGCGAAAAAGAGCCGGTTGTCTGACTTCGATGTAGTCCGGTATCGAGTCCGCCTCGGCGTAAGTCATCTTGAGCGGCGGTCCGCCCGGCTTCGGCCATTGCTTGTCGCGATAAATCGCTGGGCCTTTCGCAACGTCGTAGGTCTCGACGGGTCGACGAATCATCTGCCGGGCGTACCAGTCGCTGCCGAGGTACGTCGAGACCGCCACGGTCACATCGCGACGGATTCCTTCTACTTCCTGCGCGTACCAGAGTGGGAAGGTGTCGTTATCTCCGTTGGTCACGACAACGGCGTACGGTTCAACGGAGTTCAGGTAATCGTGCGCCCACTGTTGAGTGAATGTGTCGTTAGCGCGCGAAGCGGACTTCCAGTTTCCAACCAGTGGAACGAGTGCGATCAGCAGTATCGGTGCGGCAAGTGCGAGTCCACGCCTGGTTGGCCAACCCGAGACCGCGACTTCGCGACGTACTTTCCTAATAGCGCCGTCGTCTTCCGTCGCAGACTCTCCTCCAAGCCCCAATGCGAGCTGCTGCCACAGGAATGCGAGACCGATCGCGGCCCACACTCCCCACGCGGAGAAGCTCCATATATAGAAGTAGTCACGATCGCGCACTTCACGATCGACGCTGTCGCCCAGCTCCTGACTCTGCGACCAGCCGTACTTGAAATTGAGGTAGTAAATCAGTGCGAGCGTGATCGTGAACATCAGCGGGCCGATATACCAGAATGTCCGCCGATCTCGCTGCCAGTGCACGTATCCGCCGAGCAATCCGAGCATGAGCAGCACGAAGGCGAAGATGAATTGCAGTCCCGGCACCACCTCGTGTGAATCACGCAGCCACTGCCACTTGAAGTAGAGCCACCACATGCCAACCTGGGCGGTGAACGGCGCCTGCCGACCGATCTTTTCTGGGTATTGTGCGCGGTTGATGACGTCGACCCAGCGGGAAAG
>JADMIO011851910.1_pt1 | contig 24958 bp, 21 predicted proteins | sample 8958161 | NCBI WGS metagenome assembly JADMIO01 (sample SAMN16585339, study PRJNA669376) | soil metagenome | isolation source: Crop rotation soil | place: USA: Cullars Rotation, Alabama | collected 2011
CCGGCGGCGCGGCGGGCGGGCCGGCCGGGGCGGGCGCCGGATCAGCTCCTGCTGCGGCCGTGGCTGCCGCAGCCGTCGCCGGGCCTGCCGAGGCCACCAGCGTCTGACCCGCGGCGATGCTGCCGACCAGCAGCATGGCCGCGCAGGCCGACGCAGAGAACACCACTGAGCGTATCTGCATAAAGGAAGTCCTCATTCGCGAGCGGTCATGGGATGCGAAGGCGAAGTGGCCACGCGGCTCTCCAGCCACGCCCGCGCCGCCGCCTCGGTCTCGAAGTACTGAATCGGGATGCCGCGCACCGGCTGCGCGGTCATGGTGAGTACCTGTTGCCGCCATCGGGGGTCGCCGACGATCGCGAGCTGAGTGACGCGCTCGTCGTCGCGCAGCCAGATGGTCGATGGATCGATGTTGACGCCGGGAGCCAGCCAGCCGGCGAAACGGTCCAGCCGCACCAGCACGCGCACCGCGCCGGTACTGCGAATGGCTGCCCTGACCCAGGCAATCAGGCTGACTTGATCAGCTGTCGTCATCGTGCCGGTGACGGTGGCCACCAGAACGTCCGGCGGCTCGATCACGGTGCTCACCACCATCGCGTTCTCACGCTACGGATTCGATCACCGCGCGCCTATGCAGTTCCGGTAGGGCTTGGCGACGAAAGCACGTGCCGCGGTGTGACTTCCATGTGTCGAGCCGTGGCGCCGTATGCACCGCCGGAAACGCATAGGACCGCCGCATCGCCATCCGTAATCTCGCCCAGTACCGCGCGACCCGTGCGCCTGCGCCTTCAGTCTCCTGGAGAGAACCATGACCACTGACACCAAGACCGTCACCGCTGCTCCGGTCACGCCCGCGACCACCGACCTTGCGGATTTCTTCTCCGCAACGGAAGCGCGCACCGATCGGTGGCGCCAGATGAATGCGCTCGTGCGCGCCTGGCAGACGGCCAGCGGGAGCGACCCGCAAGACACGAAGCGATACGCCGAAGCCGTGGCGCTGTTCGGCGACCTCGCGGTCCTCGAAGCGTTCTACGCGTACCCGGGTCCGAAGGTGATGGCGACGATCGAACAGGCGCTGGCGGAGCGCAACGCCGGCGTGTGCGGGAAGCTGGTGCAGGCGGTGTCGGGAGCGCTGCTGACCGAGACCTATCGGTATGACGCGGCGGCGTGGGATCCGCTGCGCGAGGAGGCGACGCATCCGACCACCGATCTGCTGCCGCCGGATCTGCAGGGCGTCGGCCACAAGCCGTACTTCGAGATCCTGATCGTCACCGGCGCCGACCCGTCCGGCTGGGAGCGCGCGCGCACTGATATCAAGCGGCTGCGCCGGCCGGACGATCCGTTTGCGTACGAGGTCGTCCAGGTCGGCACGTTCGAGGACGCGGTGATCGCGACGATCTGCAACCCCGATCTGCAGGCCGTCATCATCCGCGACGGCTTCGAGTTCCGCTCACGTCACAACGCGCCGGTGCTGCGCGACTTTCTCCTCCGTCATCTCGGTGACCAGCCGGAGGGCACGGATCCCGGCGCACTGGCGACCGCACTGGGCGGCGCCATGCGCAATTACCGGCCGGAGCTCGATCTCTACCTCCTGACCGATCGCGCGGTCGAAGAGCTTGCCGGCAGCGACGCCGCGGCGCCCTTCCGCCGCATCTTCCACAACGTCGAAGAGCTGATGGAGCTGCACCTCTCCATCATGGACGGCGTCAACGATCGCTATGAGACGCCGTACTTCAACAACCTGAAGAAATACGCGGCGCGTCCGATCGGCACCTTCCACGCGCTGCCGATCGCCCGCGGCAAGTCCGTGTTCCGGTCCAACTGGATTCGCGACATGGGCCACTTCTACGGCACCAACATCTTCCTGGCGGAATCGTCGGCGACGACCGGCGGGCTCGACAGCCTGCTCGAGCCGACCGGCAACATCAAGAAGGCGCAGGACATGGCGGCGCGCGCGTTCGGCGCCAAGCGGGCCTTCTTCGGGACCAACGGCACCTCGACGTCCAACAAGATCGTCGTCCAGGCGATCTGCCAGCCGGGCGACATCGTCATCGTCGATCGCAACTGCCACAAGTCGCATCACTACGGCTTCGTGCTTGCCGGCGTGCAGCCGTACTACGTCGAGGCGTACCCGCTGACCCAGTACTCGATGTACGGCGCGGTGCCGCTGCTGGCGATGAAGCAGGCGCTGCTCAACTGTCTGGCGGAAGGCACGCTCGACAAAGTGCGCGCGATCGACCTCACCAACTGCACGTTCGACGGCCACATGTACAACCCGGTCCGCGTCATGGAGGAGTGCCTGGCGATCAAGCCGGACCTGATCTTCCTCTGGGACGAAGCGTGGTTCGGGTTCGCGCGTTTCAATGCGTTCCACCGCCGCCGCACCGGGATGGCCGCGGCCGCCACGTTGACACGCAAGCTGCGCAGCCCGAAGTACCGCGAGGAGTACGCGGCGTGGCTCGACAAGAACGGTCCGATCACGGCCGGCGACACGTCGCTGCTCACCAAGCGGCTGATGGCGGATCCCGACAAGGCGCGGATCCGCGCCTACCAGACCTGCTCGACGCACAAGTCGATGTCGGCCCTGCGCCAGGGCTCGATGATGCTGGTGTGGGACGAGGACTTCCACCACGTCGAGGGTCCGTTCCAGGAATCCTTCCTCACCCACACCTCGACGTCACCGAACCTCCAGATCATCGCCTCGCTCGACGTCGCCCGGCGCCAGATGGAGCTCGAGGGCTACGAGCTGACGCTGCGCGCTGCCGAGATCGCGTTCCGGATCCGCCGCGAGGTGAACACGCATCCGCTGATCTCGAAGTACTTCCGCCTGGCGTCGCCGGCAGAAATGGTTCCGGCGGAGTTCCGGGAATCGGGCATCAAGGACTACGGGCGTCCCCACTCCAGCTGGCGCGAGCTGATTGACGCCTGGGACAACGACGAGATCGCGCTCGACCCGACGCGGCTGACGTTGATCTGTGGCGGCGCCGGCTTCGACGGCACGCAGTTCAAGGGGCTGCTCGCCGAACGGTTCGACATTCAGTTGAACAAGACGTCGCGTAACAGCGTGCTGCTGCAGACCAACATCAACAACACGCGCAGCGACGCCGCGCTCCTCGTCAAGGCGCTCGCCGACGTGTCGCGCGAGATCGACAAGCAGCTCGCCGACGGCGGCCCACCGGCCAAGGCCGCGTTCGACGCGCGCGTCAAGTCGCTGATGACGGACGTGCCCGACCTGCCGAACTTCAGCCGGTTCCACGATGCCTTCCGCGACGACCCGAAGGGCTCGGTGAACATCGGCCACATGCGCGAAGCGTTCTACATGGCCTACCGGGAAGAGTGCTGCGAGTTCATCAAGCTCAATAGCCCCGAGCTCGATGAGCGCCTGAAGAACGGCCCGGAACTGGTGTCGGCGAACTTCGTGATCCCGTATCCGCCGGGCTTCCCGATCATGGTCCCGGGCCAGGTGATCATGCCCGACACCATCGCCTTCATGCGGAAGCTCGACGTGAAGGAGATCCACGGATACCAGGCCGCGCAGGGCATCAAGCTGTTGAAACCGTCCGCGCTGGCGGACCTCGCCGCAAAAACCAAGGCGCGCCGCTAAGCGGCGAAACGGAGCAGGTCATGGTTGATTGGTTCTTCGCCACGCTGAAGCAGTACCCGGAGATCGCCATCTTCCTCACGCTGGGGATTGGCTACTACTTCGGCAAGTTCACGTTCAAGGGCATCGGCCTGGGGTCGGTGACGGCGACGCTGCTCGCGGGTGTGTTGATCGGGCAGATCGGAATTACCGTCAACCAGCCGCTGAAGGCCTTCGTCTTCCTCATGTTCCTGTTCGCCGTCGGCTACGGCGTCGGGCCGCAGTTCGTCCGCGGCATCGCCAAGGACGGCGTGCCACAGGCCGTCTACACGGTCATCCAGTGCGTGTTGAGCCTGCTGGTGCCCGTGGGAATCGCGAAGGCCGCCGGCTACGACCTGGGATATGCCGCCGGCCTCTATTCCGGGTCGCAGACGATCTCCGCCGCGATGGGGCTGTCTACCGATGCGATTAACCGGCTCGGCTTGGAGGCCGCTCAGGCCAAGGCGCTCCTCGACTCGATGCCGATTGCCTATGCCGTGAGCTACATGTTCGGCACGGTGGGCTCGGCGATCGTCATCGCCGTCCTCATGCCCAAACTGCTCGGAATCGATCTCGTGGCCGCCGCCAAGGACTACGAGCAGAAGCAGGGTGGCGTCAAGGAACTGGGCGGCCCCGGCACCGCGTGGCGACGCTGGGAAGCGCGGGCGTATCGCGTGGCGGCCGGCGGCAAAGCGGTCGGCCTGCCCGTGAGTGCGGCCGAGGCGCTCGTCCCCGACGCTCGCCTGTTCGTGCAGCGCATCCGTCGCAACGGCGCCATCACCGACGCGACGACGGACACCGTCCTCCAGGGCGGCGACATCGTCGCCATCGCCGGCGCCCGTGAGGTCCTGGTCAACGTCCTCGGCGCCAACGCCGAGGAGGTCGAGGATCGGGAACTGCTGGCAATGCCGGTTGCCGGCGTGGACGTGCTGGTGACCAACCAGGCCGTCGATGGCAAGACCCTCGTCGACCTGGTGCACATGCCGGAGACACGTGGCGTCTTCCTGGCAAGAATCGTTCGCGGCGCCACGGCGACTGCAATTCCGATCCTGCCGACCACGAAAATCGAGCGGGGCGACCTGTTCACGATTGGCGGCCGGACCGAGGACGTCAACCGGGCGGTCAAGTTGCTCGGCGTGGCCGATCGCGCGACCGACGTCACCGACATGGCGTTCGTCGGTGCCGCGATCGTGATCGGGGCGTTGATCGGTTCGTTGGTCCTCAAGGTTGGCGGCGTGCCGCTGACGCTGTCCACCGCGGGTGGCGCGCTCGTCGCGGGCATCATCGGCGGCTGGCTGCGATCCGTGCGTCCGTCGTTCGGCCGCATCCCGACGCCGACCATTTGGTTCATGAACTCGGTTGGCCTCAACATCTTCATCGCCATCGTCGGCATTTCGGCCGGACCCGGATTCGTGAACGGCCTCAAGACCCAGGGCGCCGGCCTGTTCCTGTGGGGTGTGGCCGCCACCACGCTCCCGTTGGTGATCGGCGGGTTCATCGCGAAGTTTCTCTTCCGCTTCCACGACGCGCTGACGCTCGGCATCCTCTCCGGCGCGCGCACGACGACCGCGTCGCTCGGGCTGGTATGCGATCAAGCCAAGAGCCAGGTCCCGGCGCTCGGCTACACGGTGACGTACGCGGTCGGCAACACGCTGCTGACGATCTGGGGCATGGTCCTCATCATCCTGCTGTCGTGAGCGCCGCAACAGTTCTCTCAACACTTACGAGGAAAACGTTATGGCCCTAGACCTCACACAGTACGAGAAGCTCGGCCCCTTCGAGATCAAGGATTTCCTTGCCAAAGTGGCATCGAAGTCCGCACAGGAGGCATCGCTCACCTACCTGAACGCCGGCCGCGGCAACCCGAACTGGGTGGCGACGGAGCCGCGGGAGGCCTACTTCCTCCTTGGCCAGTTCGCCATCACCGAGAGCAAGCGCGTGCTCGACCTGCCGCCTGGCGTGGGCGGCATGCCCAAGGCCCCGGGCATTTCCGATCGGCTCACCGCCTGGCTGAAGGCGCACCAGGACATGCCGGGCGCCGAGTTCCTGCAGGCCATGGTGCCGTGGACCGTCAAGAAGTTCGGATTCGACGCGGACAAGTTCGTGCACGAACTGGTCGATTCGATCATCGGCGACCACTACCCCGTTCCGGACCGCATGCTGGTCCACAACGAACAGATCGTCCGCGAGTACCTGCAATGGGCCATGTGCGGGAACCCGCGGCCGAAAGGCACGTTCAAGCTGTACGCAGTCGAAGGCGGCACCGCCGCCATGTGCTACATCTTCAAGTCGCTGAAGAGCAACCGGCTGCTGAACCAGGGGGACACCATTGCCCTCGGCGTGCCGATCTTCACGCCGTACCTCGAGATGGCGCACCTCGAGGACTACGACCTCCACTTCGTCGAGGTGCACGCGAAGCAGGAGAACCGGTTCCAGTACTCGGACGAGGAGCTCGCCAAACTCCTCGACCCGAAGGTCAAGGCGTTCTTCATCGTCAATCCTGGCAATCCGTACGCGGTCGCGATCTCTGAAGAGACGATCGCGAAGATCGGCAAGATCCTCGAGAAGCGGCCGGACCTCATCCTGCTGACCGACGACGTCTACGGCACCTTCGTACCCGGCTTCCGCGGCCTGATGGGCGCGTTCCCGAAGAACACCATCGGCGTGTACTCGTACAGCAAGTACTTCGGCTGCACCGGCTGGCGCCTGGGCACGATCGCGGTGCACGAAGACAACATCTTCGACGAGATGATTGCGAAGCATCCCGAAGAGCTCAAGAAGGTGCTGGACAAGCGCTACGGCGGGCTGACGCTGGAGCCGCGCAAGCTCGCCTTCATCGATCGCATCGTCGCCGACAGCCGCGACGTCGCGCTGAACCACACGGCGGGCCTGTCGCTGCCGCAGCAGGTGATGATGTCGATCTTCTCGCTTGCCGAGCTGATGGACGAGAAGAAGGCGTACCAGAAGGCCTGTATCGGGATCGTCAAGAAGCGGGTCGACGCCACGCTCGAGGGACTCGGCCTCCAGGTCGAACCCAACGCGTTGTTCGACTACTACTATGGCCTGATCGACTTCGAGTTCTGGGCCCGCAAGAATCTTGGTGAGGACATCGTCGCGTGGATGAAGGAGAACGTGCATCCGCTCGACATCGTCTTCAGACTGGCTGAGGACCACGGGATCGTGCTGCTGAACGGCAGCGGCTTCGCGGCACCAGACTGGTCGGTGCGCATCTCGTTCGCCAACCTCGACGACCATGTGTACGACGACATCGGCCGGGCGGTGCGGGCGATCGCGCGCGGCTACCGGCAGGCGTACGAGGCGGCCACCGGAAAGAAGGCCGGCCAGCCGAGCGACAGTAAGGCCGTCGCGACGACGTAGCAGCTCACCTCACATCACCACGGTCGCGCCGGGCAATCCCCCGGCGCGGCTGCAGCCATCCGGTAGAGGCCGACCTTCCCGCCTCCGCTGAAGCTTCGGCGCGGCCACCGTAGCCTTGGCGAAGGTGGCAGGTCGGCCTTCTTTGTTTTACCGCACCACGAAATACACCCAGGGTGAGCCAATCACCAGGTAGATGACCAGAAAGGCCAGGGTGATGCCCGCGCCGAGCGTGTAGAGCTCGCGCTGCGTCAGGTAGCCGCTGGCCGCGAAGATGATGTTCTGGCTCCCGCCCTGCGGCGTGATCACCGAGAAGTAGCTGCTCGCGAATAGCAGGCCGAAGGCCATCAGCGGGAGCGGCACGCCGCCCTTCGCGCCGACGTCGAGGAAGACGCCGAACAACGCCAGCACCTGCGACGACTGACTCACGAACATGTAGTGAATCAGCACGTAGAGCACGATCAGCGTCACGTACAGCGTGACCCAGGACAAGCCGGCAAGGCTCGACGCCAGGCGCTCGCCGACGTAGCCCATGAAACCGAGCTCGTTCAATTGGCCACTCATGGCAAAGAGCACGGCCAGCCAGAAGAACGTCACCAGCGTGTCGCCCTGCTTGGTGATGTCGTCGAGTGTGATCACCCCCAGGAACAACAACACGCCGAAGCCCATGAACGCGACGCTGGTCGTGTTCAACTGGAGCTTGGCGCCGAAGATCCAGCCGGCGACCATCAGCACGAAGGTCCCAGCGGTGATCCACTCCTCGCGCGACAGGCTGCCCATCGCAGCGAGTTCCCGTTTCGCCGCCGCGGGTGCCTCGGGCGTCTTGCCGACGCGTGGCGGGAAAAGCTTCGCAACGATCAAGGGCAGGAGCAGGATCGCCGTGAGTGACGGCACCGCCGAGGCGAGCAGCCACTTCGCGAAGTCGATCTCGAGACCCGAATGTTGGGCGATCTGCACCGCGATCGGGTTCGCAGACGTCGCGGTCATCCACAGCGCCGAAGAGACCGCAAGGCCGGCCATCGAACAGAACATGAGATAGCCGCCCAGGTACCGGCTCCCGTCATCGCCGGGCTTGGAGCCAGCTCCTTGTGCGACGGAGAGGACGATCGGGAACAGCACTCCCCCGCGCGCCGTGTTGCTCGGGAAGGCGGGCGCGATCGCGGCGTCGGTCAGCACGATGCTATACGCGAGGCCCAGCGACGACCCGCCGAACCGGCTGACCATGAACAGGCTGACGCGGCGGCCCAGGCCCGACTTCACCACCGCCTGTGCGACGATGAACGCGATCACCACCAGCAGTACGCTCGAATTGGCGAAACCCGAGTACGCCTGTTCCGGCTTGATCGTGCCCGTCAGGACGATGGCGCCCACCGCCAGCATCGAAGCCGTGAGCAACGGGAAGGCGTTGATCAGGACCGACGCGATGGCGGCGGCGAAGACGGCAAACAGGTGCCACGCGGGCGCGGTGAGCCCGGCTGGAACCGGTGCGAACCAGATGCCGAGCGCCAGCACGAACGGCAGCATGCGCTTGATGCGCATGCCGCGGCTCAGCCCCGGCATTCTGACGCGTGGCGGGTCATCGTGTCGGCCGGTTGCGGGATCGACGACAGTGCTCATGGCTGTGACTCCGCCGCCGCGGCGGCGATGCGAACACGACCCTGCAAGTCGACGGCGCGCCCCTGGATCGCCCCGTCCTCACCTTCCATGAGCGACTGCCAGGAAAATTCATACGAGCCCGTCACCCCGGCGTAGCGCCCGGTGCCGGAGAGAATCGTCCCCGTGATGTGGTTCGTGGCCGCCGTCCCTTCACCCTGCAGCTCGCTGTACACCTGGTCACCACGCTCGTCGGTCCAGACGCTGCGGCCCTGAAAGCCCGTGGCGCTGTCGGTCAGTCCAATCACCTCGGCCTGAAATCCGACGCCCGGCCGGCCCGCACCCGCGAGCAGCATCGTGCCTTTCAGGTTAACGATGGCGCCGGTTCGATTCGCACCGAGCGCGATTGTCTGGCGGCGGCCCACCCCGTTCCAGGAACCGGCAAACTGCAACGCCTCATCGGATCCAGTGGCGCGCGGCGGCGGCGCCGACGCTCCGCAGGCCGCGACGAGCAGCGCCAGGCCCAGCAGCACGCGACGATCGGACACACCAGCACCTCTCTTTCACGCTGACGAACGGAACGACAGTTGGACAGTGAACGGCTCGGAATGATCGCGAGCAGATGGGCACCGGGCTATGCGTAAGCGGTCGTCATCCATCGGCGGGGTGAGCGCCGGAAACGCATAGGAGCACCGGTGACGCCTCGGTAGTCTCCGGCGAAGGCGCGGCCGTGAAACAAGTCCAACTCGACCTCCTCTTCACCATCCTCGCGGCCTTCGTGGTGCTCTTCGGGGGACGCGCGCTCGTCGCGAGGGTTGGGTTCCTGAAGCGGTTCAGCATCCCCGCCCCGGTGGTCGGCGGGGTGATCATCGCCGTGCTGCTGGCGCTGGTCGAAGCGTTCGGAGGCGTGAAGGTCGGATTCGACATGAGCCTCCGGGACAACCTGCTGCTCATGTTCTTCACGACGGTCGGATTGTCCGCCGATGCCCGGATGCTGCTGAAAGGCGGGCCGAAGCTGGCGATCTTCCTGCTCGTCTCGGCCGTCTTCATCGCCGTCCAGAATTTCGTCGGCATCGCGGCGGCCAAGGCGATGGATCTCCACCCGGTCGTCGGGCTGCTCGGCGGCTCCATCACGCTGACCGGTGGACACGGCACCGGTGCGGCCTACGGCGGGCGCTTCGGCGACACCATGAACCTCGCGGGCGCGATGGAGCTGACCATGGCCTGCGCCACCGCCGGCCTGGTCCTCGGCTCGATTCTCGGCGGCCCGCTCGCCGAGTTCCTGATGACGCGCTACAACCTCAAGCCGAAGGAGTCGGCCTTCCAACTGCACCCCACCACGCAGGTGATCGAGTCGGACGACCCGATCACGACACAGTCGGTCCTCAACACCCTGTTTGCGATCCTGCTCTGCCTGGCCGTCGGCAAGATGCTGGCGAAGGCGTTTCAGGCCACCGGGATCATCCTGCCCGACTTCCTGTTCTGCCTGCTGTTCGGCGTGCTCATTCGCAACACCACCTCGCTGACGAAAGGCATGCGGGTCAGCGATGCCACCGTGGACCTGCTCGGCGGCGTCGCACTCTCGCTCTTCCTGACGATGGCGCTGATGGGCATGCAGTTGATGCAGCTGATCAACCTGGCCGGACCGCTGTTCGTGATCCTGACGCTGCAGATGGCGGTCATGGCGCTCTACGCCATCTTCGTGACCTACCGCGTGATGGGTAAGGACTACGACGCCGCGGTGCTCGCGGCCGGACACGTCGGCTTCGCCCTCTCCTCCACGGCAGCGGCGCTCGCGATCATGAAGACGGTGACCGAACGGCGCGGTCCTTCGCCGATGGCCTTCATCATCGTGCCGATGGTCGGCGCTTTCTTCATCGACATCATCAACGCAGTCCTGATCCAGGGCTATCTCGCCTTGCCCATGTTCGGATTCTGAGCATGACCGCCCACCTTCGCCTAGGCGTCATCGTCATTGCAGCGGCGATCGCGGCCACCGGGTGTTCCAGGGGCGCGGATCAGCAACGCCTGACGACCGACCTGCAGACGCGTCTCAATCGCGACGTCAAGGCGGACCTGTTCGATGTCGTCTCGCTGCGCCGCGAGGGGAGCTCGCCCATGCCGGCTGGCGACTCCGGCGCGGCGCGCGTCCTGGTCTACTTCAACACCACCCTGAAGTTGAAGCAGGACTACTCCTTCGGCGGATGGAACCAGTTGTCGCCCTCCGCCGTCGCGTTTGCGCTCGGCGCGAATGAGAAGGGCATCTTCGGGCTCCAGGCCGAGAACAAGTCTGGCGACGAGATTCGGGCATACGGCACCGCCGTCTACGAGGACGGACCGCAGGGATGGACGCCGGTCGAAGCGGTGACACAGCAGGCCGCGACGGCGAACACGACCGATGCCGAAGGCCAGGGGCCACCCACCCGCTCGAAGCAGCTGATCGACGCGCTCGCCGCGATGGTCAACCTGCCCCCGCCAGGCCCCTCGCCGCAGCAGGATGCGATCATCGCGGACGAGCTCGCCCGGGCGCAGGAGAACATCGAGCGGCGCGTCCAGCGGCGCAACAGCACGTTCACGCTGGCCACCGGACCGGCGGGCGGCGACTACGCCCGCCTGGGCGACACCCTCATTACCGCCATCACGCAGGCCGCGCCGAACGTCAAGATGCGGCCGCGTCCGTCGGCGGGCAGCATCGAAAATGCGCGGCTGCTGGGCAGCGGCGAAGCCGATTACGCGTTCGTGCAGGGCGACGTCGCCGCTGCCGCGTTTGCCGGTGAGGACGCCTTCGCGCATGGCGGCGCGATCGAGACGTTGCGCGCGGTGGGGGCACTTGCGCCAGAAGCGGTCCACATCGTCGTCCTCGACACGTCACCGATTCGCGAGATCGGTCAACTGCGCGGCAAGAAAGTCGACATCGGCGCACCGGCATCGGGCACCCGGTTCGACGCCCTCGCCGTACTCGCGGCGGCCGGCCTCAATCCGTCGGACCTGGCGAGCGCCGGTTCGGACCCGACCACCGCGGCGATTGCGCGCCTGAAGAGCGGCGCCTACGACGCGATCTTCGTCACCGCGCCGGCACCAACACGCTCGCTCCAGGAACTGGCGCTCACGACCGGTTTACGGCTGCTGCCAATCAGCAACGCCATTGCGGCCCAGCTGACCCGCTCCCGCCCCGGTTTGACGCCGCTGACCCTTCCGGCCAACACCTATCCGCGCCAGAAGGATTCCGTCACGACGGTCGGGTCGGCCACGCTGCTGGTGACGACGCAGGACGCCCCGGATGCCGAGGTGGCGCGCGTCAACGACTTCGTGTTCAACAAGATTCCGCAACTGCGCGGACGCAACGCCGAGGTCGTCGGGGTATCGGAAGGCCACGAGCTGCGCGGCATCACCATCCCGCTGCACTCGGGAGTCGGGACGAAAGTTCAATAGCAGCGATTTCTCACGGAGGTCCGGACATGTCACGTATCACCACCGTCGCGTTGTCGTGCGTACTGGTCGGCATTGCCAGCCAGGCCAACGCACAGGTCAAAGTCATTCCAGGCGACAAGGAAACCGTCAGCGCGACCATCGAAGCCATCGAGACCGGCAGCCGCACCGTCATCATCCGCACCAAGAGCGGCGAGCTGCGGACCGTCGAGCTCGGACCGAACGCCCAGCTCTCACAGCTCAAAGTCGGCGACACGGTGAACGCTACGTATTACGAGAACATCATCATTCGCAAGAAGCCTGCGGGCGAGCCCGACGTGGACACGATGGAAGCCGCCGCGAAGCACGGCGCCGGCAAGGCGGGCGGCACGGTCGGCGTGCAGCAGGCGATTACCGCTACCATCACCGCGATCGACATGAACGTGCCGTCGATCTCGCTGCAGGGACCGCGCGGCTGGAGCTACTCGAGCAAGGTCCAGGACAAGAAGGCGCTCGCGCAGGTCAAGGTGGGCGACAAGGTCGACATCACGTGGACGCAGGCGATCCTCGTCGGCGTCGCCGCGGCGAAGAAGTAGCCCGTTGCTGCGTCGGCGCATCTGGCTCGTTGCGGTAGCGGTTGCCATCGCAGCACCGGCAACCGCTCCCGCGCAGTCCCTGGCGCCGCTACTGCCGCTCACTTCGGCCGTTGCGGACAGTCCTGCCCTTCAGGCGGCGGACCCCGCGCCTGACTGCGCCGGGTGCCCGCCGCGACGTCTCGGCACCGCCTTCTTCCAGGTCACGATGCTGAACGTCATCTATGGCCTGGCGAACCTCGCCCGCGGCCAGGTGACGGCGCGAGTCACCCCCGACACGTGGTGGCTCAACATGAAGCGCGGCTGGGAGTGGGACCTCGACGACTTCACGGTCAACCAGATCGGCCATCCCTACCAGGGGAACAACTACTTCAACGCGGCTCGCGCGAACGGCCTCGACTTCTGGGAGTCGGCCGCGCTGACGGCGTTCGGCAGCGGCACGTGGGAGTACTTCGGCGAGACCAACCAGGCGTCGCTCAACGACTTCGTCAACACGACGCTCGGCGGCATCGCGCTCGGGGAGATGTTCCATCGTGCGGCCTGGCTCGTCCGCGACACGGAGAAGACCGGGAAGTCGCGCTTGTGGAGCGAAATCGGGGCGATGGCGATCGATCCGGTCACCGGCTACAACCGGTTCCGCTCCGGTGATGCGTCCCGCGTCACCGCGAAGCCGCCGGACATGGTACCGAGCCGGCTCGGCGCGGTGACATCCATGGGAGTCGGGTGGCGGCGGTCGAACGTCGACGACGAGTCGACGATCAACCCGATTCTCGAGCTCGATCTGAATTACGGCGACAAGGACGAAGGACGGAGTCGGACTCCCTACGACGCCTTTGGCGTGCGGATGACGTTCGGCGGCGGCGGCCCGATCAGCGAAGTGCGCGTGCGTGGCCGCCTGATCGGACAGCCGTTGCGTGACGGCCGGATCCAGCTGAGTGTCGGCCAGGACTACCAGTACAACAAGAACGACGCGTACCAGTTCGGCGCCCAAGCCTTCGACATCAGCACGGGGTTTGCGGGACACCTGTCGGATCGGATCTCGACGATGACGACCGGCTGGGGTGGGCTGACGATCCTCGGCGCGGTGGACTCGATCCCGCCGGAAGGCGCGGTCGTACCGGAGGAGCCGTCTGATGCGGGGCAAGGTGTCTCCACGGGCCCGCGCTTCTACGACTACGGCCCTGGCACCAACTTCGGCGGCCTGTTCCAGATCCGCCGCGACCGCCTCGACCTATTTCGCCTCGAGTACGAGGCGCACCATCTTCATGTCCTCGATGGCGCCCGGGCGAATCACTTGCTCCAGCGGCTGCGGGCAGACCTCGCGGTGCCGTTGCCCGGACGGTTCGGCGTGATCCTCACCAGCGAGTTCTTCGACCGCCGCACCTACTTTCAGACGGCGGGCGTCGAGCCCGCCCACTTCCACTTCCCGCAATTCCGCCTCTCGTTCACATGGAACGGCTCCTGACCCGCGTACGTCCCGTCGCGTCTCTCGTCTTGCTGCTGTGCCTGATCCCGACGGTCGCGCGCGCGCAGCAGCCGGGAGTCGATCGCCGGCTGTGGCTTGGGGCCGGCGGCGCGTGGACGACCATGCTCGGCGATTGCACCAACTGCGAGGTCGAGAACTATCTGCACTCCGGCGGCGTGATGGGCAACGCCGGGATCTCGCTCAACCGACGCACCGACCTGGGCGCGGAGGTGCTCTGGATCCCCGAAACGCTGACGACCGGCGATCAGATTCGCGTCACCTTCCTTATGGCGGCGGTGCAGTTCCGCCCGTGGCAGTCACGGGGCTTTTTCCTGAAAGCGGGCGCCGGGATGGCGTTTCTCGCGAACTGGCTCGACGCGCTCGACGACCAGGAACCGCCGGTGCGCTCCAAGGCGTTCGCCCTCGCGATTGGCGCCGGGTGGGAATGGAAGCTGCGCGGCCGTCTGGGTGTTCAGGCGTGGAGCACGCAACACGTTGCGGCACTCGGCGACCTGCAAACCAGCACCGAGACGGTCGAGAACGTCATGGGAAACTTCTGGACCGTCGGCGGCGGGATCGTGATCCGCTGATGTCGTCGCTGACGAGCAGGTAGAGGCCGACCGTGAGGTCGGCCTAGAACACTTCGAAGCGCCAGGTCACCGAAAGCGTGTGGCTGCCTGAGCGCAAGCCTGCGGCATAGATCGACGCCAGCGTCCAGGTCTGCGAGATGGTCCCGCTTTGGGAGTTCCTTGGCCGGTTCGGGCTCAGCCACACGACAGTAAATGCCGCGGACGACAACGTGCCGTTCGATGGCGTGCCCGACGATGCGCTGGCGGTCCAGGATATCTTGGACGCCGCGGGGTGGACCGAACCTGGCCCCGCGAAGTTTGCCGTTGCGGCACGAATCAGGACCCGTAACTGCTCGCCGTTCGCGAACCCTTGTGCGTTCGACCACGACAGCGTTGTTGGCGCCGGAGAGCCACCGGTTGATGCCGCCGCGTCAACGACGTTGAACGAAACACCCGCGGGGACGGTGACCGTGACGGTGTGCTGCGCGGCGGCGGTGTTTGCTATGCCCATGACCAGGGCAATGGCGACGGCAAACCGCGTGCTCCACACACAAGGGTTATCGGCCGGAGCGATATCGGCCTGAAGCTCATCAGAAGGCTTCGAAGCGCCACCTGGCGGTCAGGGTGTGCGCCCCTGAACGGAGGCCGACCGCTAACACGGGTGCGAGTTGCCAGGTGATCGATACTGTTCCAGAATTCGCAGGAACAAGGTTGTTATTGCTCAAGTACAGGACGGTATAAGCCGCCGAGCTGAGCGTGCCGTTCGACGGCGTCCCGCTCGACGCCGCGGCGGTCCAGGACACCTTGTTGGCCGCGATGCGCGTCGTGCCTGGACCGGCAAAGTTGACGGTGTCCGCCCGCACCGAGATGCGCAGCCGGCGCGCCGCCGGAAAGTTCGTGGGCGCGCTCCAGAGGATCTGGCTGGGTGCTGGCGATCCGGTGGTCGTCGCCGAAACATCGACGACGGAGAACGCGACGCCGGCGGGCACGGTCACTTTCACCGTCCGCGGTTGTGCCTCGGCGCGACCGGCCAGGCCCAGCACAAGAATCAGCCCCGCCAGCCATGCCCCTGTTCGCACCGTCATCAGCGGGCCATCGACTGCATGATGATCGGCTTCTGCTTGGCGGACAGGCGGAAGTCGACGCCTGTACTCGACTTGCCGGGCTCGAGCACCGTCACGCCGATCGACGGCGGAAACACCTCGAGGTCGCGGTTCAGGCGCTCGGGATCCACGCTGACCTCGTACCGGCCAGGCTCGAGATCGTAGAACCCGTACGCCCCATTCTCGTCGGTGAGGGTCGTCGCGCCGCTCGACATTCGCATCACCACGTTCGCGATGCCCTCGCCAGCATCGAAGCGGCCATTACCGTTGCGATCCATGTAAGCGTGCCCGTGCACCGCGTTCAACGGAATGGTGGCGAGGTCAACCTGGACGTCGTGACCGCGCGTCAACTCCACCTGATGCACCGTGCCGTCGGATACGTAGCGGGCTGGCAGACCGGCAGGATCGAGCGACAGCGCCGCCGATCCCGGCGGCACGTGCGCGAAGCGATACGAGCCGTCCTCGCGCGTGGAGGTGACGTAGGAGCCGAGCGACACTGCGGCGCCCGACACCGGCAGACCGGTCGAATCGACGACGCGCCCCTGGACAGTGGAGCCGCCTGCCGGAGTCGCCTTCGTGAAGCTTTTCCTCACCATCACCATCAAGCGTGTGGTCTGCGGCGTCGCATCAGCAACCGGGCTCTGAAACGCCGGCAGATCTCCGTATTCCACCGACAACCGGAAGCCACGCGGCAGGCGCTGCTGGACGCCGCTGCGGAAGTGGGTTGAGTCGAGCAGGTCGGGTACACCGGTCACCGCGTACACGGAGGTCTTGTCCGTCAGCGCCACCGAGGCCTGCAGCTCGGTCCACTGCCTCGCATCAGCGGATGCGGTCCACTGGGTCGCCAGCTGATACGTCAGGCGGATGCGCCGCGTCGGCGAGTACGACGCGACCGACTGCATCTGCCGGTATCCCATCCCGGTCAGCGCCGGGTTCGGCACCAGGGCGATATCCGTCCACTGATACCGCTGCATCAGCCGCAGCGGTCCCAGGGGTATCTGGATCCCCACGGCATCCGTGTCGTGACGAATCGACGTATCCGTCTGGGCGTGCGTCCGATCGAACGTCAGCATCGCGACGTTGGCCACCGGGAGCGCGATGCCGGCTGTGTACCAGGTCTCGTTCGTGGCGCCCGTCGTCAACCGGCCGCCGACGTGCGCCGACAGGCCCTTCCAAATCGCAACCGACACGCCGGCTCCACGGTCCTGGGTATGCCGGGACGCGGACGTGCGCCAGAACGTGTCGATCGTCGTTGCCCTGTGGACCCACTGGACGGCGCCGAACGCCGATCCGTCCGACGTCGCTTCACCACGAAGGCCGATGGGCCCAAGCTGTACCTGATCGCGATACACCGCGGCCGGCGGATCCAGGCGCGAGAGCGTCGGGTCACTGACGTACACGCCGATCGATGGCGACCATGCCGAGGTGAATGCTTTCGTCACGCGAACGCCGCGCGCCACACCACGGATCTCGCTCAGCAGGTCGCCCGCCTCGAGACCCCATTTGCCGTCCGCCTGTTGGAGCATCAGGCGGCCGCTGCGAAACGTGAGGCCGTCCACCCCCGCCGTCATCAGTGAGTTGAGCGTGAGGCGCATGTTGCCCACGCTGCCCGAGGCCGACAGGTCCATCGCGCCGCTGTGGCCGGCGATGCCGGCGCCCACATCGAACGCCAGCGCGCCGCGAGCCGGCGGCAGCAATTCCTTGATCGCCTTTCCCGCGGCGGACGCCGCAATGTCGTCGATCCCTTCGACTCGGTGCATCTCCGCGATCTCGGCGTCGGTCTTCGGCAGCGCAATCGATTGCCAGCCGGACGGCGTTCGCGTCGCGGCAAGGGCAACCGGCGGTGGCGGCGTCTCGGTAACGAGAAACGCGCGGTGCTCGTCGAGGACCAGACGCCGGTTCGCGAGCTGGGCGATCGCATCGAGCGGCAGATAGACCGCCGTGGGCGTGATCAGCGTCGGGGTTGCCAGGGTGCGCGAGCCGGTCGGGCCTTCGAGGACCGTGCTGCCAGTGGTGAGGTGCCAGTCGTTTCCGGATGCATCACGAATCGACGCGCCGTTGTCGACGCGCGACACCGCGATCGCCAGGGCCTGCGCCATCTGCTCGATGTTGAGGCAGGGGACACCACCGACCTGTTCGCTCGCATTGAGGGCGAACTCGCGGTCCCCCACGACCACTGTCCACAGATTGCCGCTGGCGGCCGCCGCCGGCCGTGAGACCGCCAGCAACGCCATCAGGCAGATGGCGGTGAAACGCATTAGTCCTTCTGTGCCGTCACCCGTGGCCCGCGGTCGACTTGCATCTCGCGCTGAACACCGATGTAGTGATTGAGCCCGATGTCGAGCACGAGTCGGACGAGATAGCGGCCGGCCGGCAGTTGGGCCGCATCCGGCAACGCCACGGAATACACGCCCGTCGCAATCGGCTCGGTGAGCAGGATGTTGCGCGGGAGGTCGACGACGGCGAACGGCTCCTTTTCGCCGGGTCTGAAGAAATCGAAGTGTCCTTCGACGTTCACCGGCGTATTGCCGGTGTTGATGATCCGGGTCACGGCCCGTTCGTCGGCGACGTCGATCGACTGGATGTCCACGCCGCGCTCGATCGGGTTGACCGATACGTAGATGCCGGTCGAGACCGAGGCCAGGAACTGCACGCCGACACCTTCGGGCGTCACGGCTTCCGGGTCTGGCGTCTCGTCCAGGGTCAGCGCGCACCAGTAGCCGCCCGGCTTCACCGCCGACGGCACCGAGATCGACAGGCGCACCTGCAGCACCTGGCCGCCCGAGACGGGCGCCTCGCGCGGGGTGGCGGAGACCCACTTGCCGCACGACCGGGTCAACGCCCCGGCCGATGCATAGAACGACTGCTGGCCATCTTCGCTGCGCCACCAGTCCTGCACTTCGACCTTGAAGCGGGCCGTCGGCTCGCCTTCCTGCAGCTTCAACTGGTACGACGTCGTCACCACGTCCCCCGGGCGCGCCGTCACACGGATCGGCGCGAACGAGGCGTTGATGGTCACCGCCGCGGCGGGACCGCCGTGCAGCGTGGTGAGCAGCACGGCGGTCATCGCGAGGATGCGCGGTGTTAACGAGGATCGAGTCATCGACACACTCCGCAGGTTCGGGATTTCGGTTAGATCGATTCGAACTTCCAGCGCACGACGAGCGTGTGGTTGCCCGAGCGCTTGACCGCCCCATTGGCCGCCAGAGTGAAGGTCAGCGCCGTCGTGCTGCACGAGGCGGTATCCGCCGTGCAGGTCGCAACCGGCGTGTACGCGGCGCTCGACAACGTGCCCGCCGCGCCCGCCGCGTTGGTCCACGCCGCCGCGTTCCACGAGACGTCACCGGCGTTCCACGTCGTCGCCAGGGCGACCGGCGGCGTGAAGGCTGCAGCGTTCGCCTGGAGCGAGATCCGGAGCTGCTTGGCCGCCGTCGCCAGCACGATGTTGGTGATGGTGACGCTGGTGCCGCTGGAGGCGGTCGAGACCGACACGTCGTTGACGGTGAACGTGACGCCGGCCGGCACGGTGACCTTCGCCTGGTCGGCCACGTTCGCCGTCAGCGTGGTCGTCTGGGTGGTATCCGTCAGAGTCACCGTGGTCTGGGCGCTCGCCGCCGCCGCGCAACCGAGCATGGCCACCGTGAGAACTGATCCGCGCACGAAACGAAGGGTCCCGAATGAACTACGCATTGTCATTAGCCTCTCTGTGAAGTGAACGATTGATCGGCTGCGCCGGGGCCCGATGCGCTGGCAACAGATCCGAGGTTGAGTGCGCGAGCGCTCGCCGTCAGGACGTCGATCGCGCGGAACGGCTTCGTGAGGTATCCGTCGACGCCGATGTTGACCGCGTCGATGGCGCTTGATTGCGAGGGGAACCCGGTAACAATGACCACCTTGGTCTTGGGCAGCAGACGCTTGGCCTCGCGCGCGACCTCGATGCCGTCGAGTCCGGGCATCCGCAGGTCGGTGAGCACGAGGTCGTAGGTCTCGGTCCTGAACTTCGCGACGGCCGCGTGACCGTCGGCGACGGAATCCACCTGGAAATCGGTGATCGCCAGGATGGCGGTGAGGGTCTCGCGTGCCTCGGGTTCATCGTCCACCACGAGCACACGCGGCGAGCGCGGACGGGTCTCGACCGCGGCCGGGGCATCCACCCGCGCCGCGGCAGACGACTGCCGCGCGATCCACGCATCGAGGTCCGACTTTCGAAAGCGCCACTGGTGGCCCATTCGAACCGCCGGAATCTCTCCCTGCGCGAGCCGGCGATACAGCGTGCGCGGCGTCGTGCGCAGGTAAGCGATGGCTTCGGCTGAATTCAGGTACGGCTGATCGATCACCAACGAACTCCTTTTGCCAACAGCCGCCATCGATCGGCGGCGAGACACTGTCGTTGGCAGGTATTGGCAGGATCGGGGCCAGCTCGATCCCGGCCTACCAGCGGCGCTAAGCGCTTGGGATCGTTGGGATTGGCGGGGTGAGGGAAAATCCGGGCAGCACGCTGACGGCCGTCAGCGCGTGCCACTCTTGAACAAACGATTACAAAACGAGGGGGGCGGGGCGCAGAAAAAACGACGGTCGCTTACAGAACCGGTAGTTCCGCGCGCGTGATCTGCTCGGCGCCCGGCGCGTTCGCCGCCACCGGGAGGTGCACGCGCAGCGTCGAGCCGACACCGAGCTGCGACTCCAGCGTGATCGCGCCGCCATGCCCGCGGACGATGCCCTGGACGGCGGAGAGGCCGAGGCCGCGGCCCATGAACCGCGTGGTGAAAAACGGCTCAAAAATGTGCGGCCGAATCCGATCGTCGATCCCGCAGCCGTTGTCCACGACCTCGATCAGCACCTGCTCGCCGCTGACCGACAGGTTCAAGCGGCCATCGGCAACGGACCCCGAGGCAAACTTCGTCCGCACCGTCACGGCGCCATTCGCGGTGACCGCCTCGGCGGCGTTGAGCACCAGGTTCATCACGATCTGCTGAATCTGGCTGCGATCGGCGCGGACCTCCGGCAGGTCGTCGGCCAGTTCGAAGGTCAGCGTGGCACGCCCGGGCCGCACCGCCACCTGGAGCAGGTCGCGAATCTCCAGGATGATCTCGTTCACGTCGTACAGGCCGATCTCGATCTGCCCGCTGCCCGTGTATGCACGCATCTGCCGGCACAACTCGGCGGCGCGTTCTGCCGCGGCGTTGATCCGCTCGAGGCGCACGCCGGTCGGCGACGCTGGATCCACTTCGAGCGACGCGACGCTGGCGTTGCCCATGATCGGCACGAGCAGGTTGCTGAACGCGTGTGCGACCGACGCGGCCATCCGGCCGAGACTCTCGATCCGCTGCGTGTCCACCAGGCGGCGGGCAATCTGCTCCGTGCTGTGGCGGTGGAGCGCCATCTGGATGGCGACGACCAGCTCCTGCTCGGTGAACGGCTTGATCAGGTACCCGGCGGGATCGACCTGCTTCGCCCGCTCCACCGTGACCGGATCCGAGTGGGCGGTGATGAAGATCACGGGAATCTGATGACGCTTCCGGATGGCGGCCGCGGCGGTGATGCCGTCGGTCCGACCTTTCAGGCGGATGTCCATCAGGACCAGCGTCGGCTCCATCTCATTGGCGAACGCGACGGCCTCTTCCGCGGAGGCAGCGACGCCGGCCACGCACATGCCCATTCGGACGAGCCGCTCACGCAGCTCCTCGGCGATGAGGCCCTCGTCTTCGACGATCAGTACCCTCGGGGCGGTCATGCAACACCTGCCTTCATTGGAAACGTCAGTCGCGCTTCGGTCCCGGTCTCCGTCCGCCGGATCCCGAACGTCCCATCGAGCTGCTTCGACAGCGATCCCACCAGCCGCCAGCCCAGCGACGAGGCGTTGTCCAGCGCGACGTGGTCGCCGATGCCAACGCCGTTGTCGTGGACTGTCAGCACCACGCCGGCCTCATCGTCCTGCCGCAGGCTCACGGTGATGGTGCCGAAGCGGCCGCGTGGAAATGCGTGCTTGAAACAGTTGGTCAGGAGCTCGGTCAGGATGAGGCCGCAGGGCACCGCGGTATCCACGTCCAGCCGCAGGCGCTCCACCTCGGTCTTCAATTTGACGCCGGTCGAGACGTTCGCGTAGCTGCGCAGCAGGTACTCGGTCAGCGACGTGAGGTACTCGGGAGCTTCGACCGCCGCGAGGTTCCGGGACCGGTACAGCTCCTCGTGCACCATCGCCATCGACTTCACCCGGTGCTGGGCGTCTCTGAGCACGCCCATCGTGTGCGCGTCGGTGGTCCGGCTCGATTCGAGGTAGAACAGGCTCGACACCACGGCCAGGTTGTTCTTCACGCGATGGTGAATCTCGCGCAGCAGCGTGTCCTTCTCCTCGAGTGAGTGCTGGAGCTCGGTGGTCCGCTCGCGCACGCGTTCCTCGAGCGTCTGGTTCGCGTGAACCAGCCGCTGCTCGGCCTGCTTCCGCTGCGTGATGTCCTCGATGATGGCGATGTGATGCTGCGGGCGCTCGCCCGCCTGCCACGTCGGCGACACGGTCAGGTTGACCCACACGGTCGAGCCGTCACTGCGGTAGTACCGCTTCTCCATCGCGAACTGACCGACTTCGCCGGCGGTGAGGCGCTGCACGTTCTCGACGCCACGCTGAAGATCGTCCACGTGGGTAATCTCGACGAACGTCAGCGACAGCATCTCGTCGGGCGTCCGGCCGACGATCTCGGCGAACCGCCGGTTCACCCGCAGGAACCGGCCGGTGGCTGTCTCGACGAGCGCCACGCCGACTGCGGCCTGCTCGAAGATCGTCCGCAACCGCTGCTCGCTGTACGCGAGTGCCCGTTCCGATCGCAGGCGATCGGACACGGCGGCCGCGACGACCATCGTCAGCACCGCGGCCACGCAGATGAACACCTGGATCGACAGCAGCCACTCGTTCGGCGCGCCCGTGAAGTCGAAGAAGGGACTGAACCCGACCGCAGCGGACGTTCCGGGGCGCACGGCCCCCGCCATCACACTCCAGATCCGCGACACCGTGACGGCGGCGATCACGACCACCACCGACGATGCCTCGCGCGGACTGAATCGGAAGACCGCCCATAACAACACCGGCGTCAGGACGTACGGCCGCAGCACGGCAAACGGCAGCGGCATGCCTGGTCTGAACATGAGATCCGCGGCGGCAAGCGCCGCCACGGTCAGGCACGCCAGTTCGATCGCATGCGGCGTCGGCACGCGCCATGACCCGCGGCGGGCCCAGCCAACCAGCGGCGGGGTGAGGACGACCATCCCGGCGAGGTCGCCCACCCACCAGGTGATCCATGCCGAGGCGTGGAGGTCAGAAGCGATGATTCCGGCGAAGCGAAGGACGGAGGTCCCGCTGCTGGCCGCGACCAGCGCCGAGACGACACAGACGCCGACGAACCGTATCGAGTCGCGCGCAGTCGAAAACGGATTGTCGCCCCGCACGAGGCGGCGCAGCAGATATGCCGCCGACAACTGCTCGAAGGTGTTCCCGATCGCGATACCGGCAGCGGCAACCATGCCCGCGGTGGTGTTCGGCAGGGTGAACAGATTCGCGAGGAAGGCAGCGGCGGCGATGCCGGGACAGACGTGCGTTCCCCACACCAGGACGGCTGCCAGGCCGATTCCTGAAGGAGGCCAGACGGCAGAGGCGTTGGTGCCGGGCAACTGGAGCAGCAGGCCAAGACGCGCCGACAGGTAATAGACGACGCCGACTCCCAGCGCGTCGATCGCCTGGCGGGCCAGCGGTCTCGCGCCGGGGCGGACGGCGTCGGCGAGCGGCAGGGGCGTCGTGTCGGCTAGGGCTGCCGAAGACATCTGCTGCCATATATCGGCAGGACGCGGCGCCTCTTGCAGTTCGGTGAAATGCGACGAAACAGTGGCAGACGGGTGGTGTCAGCCCGCCACGTGTGCCAGATCGTGCAGCGCCGCGTAGAGCGCGTGGACCTGCCCATCACAAGGCAGGACCACGTCGAAGTCCTTCAAATCCAGATCAGCGACACACTCCGACGTGGCCAGCGCAATGAGTCGCGGCCGCAGGCTGGTCTTCCATTCAGGCGGCACGCGATGGCACTCATGTGAAACGCGGACGACGAGCGCGCGCACGTCGTCCTTGGCGACGCCCGGCGCGATCGACGGCACGACCTCCGCCGAGAAACCGGCGAACGCGGCAACCTCGGTCCAGATCGACGCCACCGTCGGATCAGGCTCGACAATCACGATCGTCCCGCTGCTCACCACTGGTGAGCGCGCAGGGGCAACATCGGTGCCCATCCGCCGCGATCACGGGCGCGCGGGACTTCCACGGCGTTTCGTGCGGAAAACCGCGCCGATCACGGCTGAGTGCGGTCTACAGACGAGGAAAAATCGGCACGGTCAGAAATGCCGTAATACTCGGCCACGGCGATCTCGGCGTGGCGATCATGCGGTCAGCCGCACGAGCGCCACACGCGATCAGTTTTCTTGACGGCTTTCTTGAAAGGAGCGACGCGGTTGTCGCTACCGCAGCGCGAGCACCCGATCGATGGCGCTGGCCAACGCGTCAGGAGCGACCGGCTTCCGGAGGAATGTTGCGATATCGCGCGGATGGATATCGCGAAGCTCGTTGCCAGACACGACGATGATCGGCAGCCTCTCGGTTTCGGGCCGGCTCCGCAGGTCGCGGTAGACGTCCCACCCGCTGACGCGTGGCAATCCCAGGTCCAGCACGATGATGTCAGGACGCTCAGTCTCGATCGTCGTCAATGCCGAAAGACCATCCGAGGCGAGGACAACGCGGTAGCGGGACGCGGCAAGGAAGCTTCGGTAGGCTTCACGAAGGTGCGCGTCGTCCTCGACCACCAGCACTGTGGCTATTCCAATCGGTGCGAGCACGGAGCGGCCACTATAGAACATTTAGTTCCGTCCCTAAAGCTGAGCCATGGCGCGCGCACGAAAATCGCTGGCTGGACGACGTAATTCAATCGACGACGATGTTAGTCGGGATTGGGTACTCCCTAAGCTCGGCCGTCCGAAATAAGTTGGGAAGAACCGTGTGGTGCGACTAGCGGAGGAATCGCACCGTGCCGCTTTCCAGTTCGTAGACGGCGCCCACGACTTTCATCGTGCCCTCGCCGGCGCGAGCCTTCGCCTCGGGCGTCTCGAGAATCTGGTGAATCGACCAGCGGACGTTCGCTTCGACGGCCACCTTTCCAGCACAGTGGGATCCGAAGCTTGGAATTCACGTGACTTGAAGTCGCGGC
>JADMIO010634520.1_pt1 | contig 24957 bp, 15 predicted proteins | sample 8958161 | NCBI WGS metagenome assembly JADMIO01 (sample SAMN16585339, study PRJNA669376) | soil metagenome | isolation source: Crop rotation soil | place: USA: Cullars Rotation, Alabama | collected 2011
GGTCCTCGTCGGAGCAACCGAACGCCGACGAGCGCAGTGCCGCGACCGTGGCGACACCGTCCGCGGGGTCGTCGATCGCGCGCAGGACGGCGACCAGCTCGCGCACTTCCTGGCGAGCGAAGAACGTGCGCCCGCCCTCGTGCCGGTACGGCAGGCCGGCGCGCGCAAACGCCTGCTCGTAGATGTGCAGTTCCGTCCGGTTCGGGATGAGCACGGTGACATCGCCGTAGCGCGCCGGCCGCGGCGGCAGGACATCATCACGCTCGCGCACCATCCACTCGCCGCTCGCCATGCTGCGGTGCACGAGCGAGGCGATCGCATCGGCCTCGGCGCGCCGCACGTCTGATGCCTTTGTCCCGGTGCAGTCCGCGTCGATGTAGGTCACTACCTCGGGCGCCGCCTCGAAATTGGGGTGACACGCGAGGTCGATGTACTTCGGCTGCACGCCGTGCGCTTCATGCATCAGCGTGCGGAACGTCGCGTTCACCCAGTCGATGATCGGGCGCACCGAGCGGAAGTTCTGCGAGATCTCACGCGTGATGCCACCGAAGAGGCGCTGCTTGACGTCGTCGTACATGCCGATGTCCGCGCGTCGGAAGCGATAGATCGACTGCTTGGGGTCGCCGACGACGAAGAGGCTTCCCGGCCGCAGTTTCGCCGCGCGCCAGTCCGGGCCAGGATCGGCGTCGGCGCAGATGCGCACGATCATCTCGACCTGCAGCGGATCCGTGTCCTGGAACTCATCGACGAGGATGCGCGTGTAGCGCGCGCCAAAGTAGCGGCGCACCTCATCGCTGTCGCGCACGAGGTTGCGCGCCCAGATCAGCAGGTCGTTGAAGTCGGCTTCGCCGCGCGCCTGCCGCTGCTGCTCGTAGTAGCTGATGAAGCCTTCGAGCCAGTACAGCATGTTCACCGTCGCCGCCTGGCGCAGCAGGCCCCGGTACTCGACCGCAAGACCGTAGATCGCATTCAGCGCGTCGCGCGTGTCGTCGAGGTCCCGCTCGTCGAACCACTTCTGCTTGTTGCCCTTCGGCGGCCCCTTCTTGAGGTCGAGCGACCCGAGCGCGCGGGGCAGCGTCTCCGGATGCTCGCGGATGCTGAGGAATCCCTCGGCCATCGCGAGCCACTCAGGGATGGCCGCGTACGCGTAGTCGCCCTCATCCTTCATCCGCGGCTGCATCTCGCGCAGCGTGCGCGCGGCGGCGGCAATGCCATCAAAGAAGCGCGCGATGTCGATGTCGGGCGTTGCGTACTTGCCGAGCGGCAGCATGTCCCGGTGGTTGTTCAGCCGGTCTGCCGCCTCACGCACTTTGGCGAAGTCGAGCTTGAGTTCGAGCACATCGAGCAACGCCTGCGGCGGCGGGTCTTCCGCCATCTGCCCGTTGATCCACTCCTGCCAGGCCGCATCGAACGCGAGTTGCCCGGGCATCTCGTCGAGCACGGTGAAGCCGGGATCGAGCTTCGCCTCGACCGGGCGCTCGCGCAGCAGACCCGACGCGAAGGCGTGGATCGTCTCGATCTGGGCGCGGTTCAGGTCGCGCAGGCCGGCGGCGATGCGTTCGTGTTCGACGTCGCCGGTTGCGGTCGCGAGCGCGTCCTCGAGGCCGCGGCGGACGCGCGATGCGAGTTCCGCCGCCGCCTTCTCGGTGAAGGTGATGACGGCGATCTCTTCGGCCCGCGTGTCGGTCGTGCGCAGGATCTGCACGATGCGGTCGACGAGGACGGTGGTCTTGCCGGTGCCGGCGCCGGCCTCAACGCACATGTTCTCCTCCACGCGCTCACGGATGAGCATGCGGATGTCGTTGTCGCTCGGCACGAAGTCGTCGCCGGCGCCGCCGCCCGAGTCCGGTTCCACGAGCCGCAGATGTCGGGCGTCGCTCATGGAATCTCCGTCATCTCGATGAACGCCGTCGCGCGCGCGTCGCCGGACTTGCGCGACATCACGCGGTCGATGTCCTTGTCGCAGACATCCTTGTAGTCGCACCATCGGCAGCGGTCCTTCTCCGGGTTCGGCGCGAAGTAGCCGGCATCGACGCCGCCGGCGATGGTCTGGAGCACCTGGTCGAATTCGGCACGCCGGCCCTCGAGCGTCTCGCCCTCAAGCGCCACACGCGAGAACTTTCCCTTCGTGCTGACGTAGAAGTACTGGGCCTCGCCGTCGGACGGATCCATGTCCAGCATCGACGCCGCCGCATGGAGGTACACGGGCAGTTGCAGCGCGCGCCCGCCCTTGAACGCCGACTCATCATGCTTTGTGCCGGTCTTGTAGTCGATGACGCGGAAGCGGGTGCGCGCGTCGTCCCAGTCGATCCGGTCGATGCGGCCCTGCAGCCGGATTTCGCGATCGCCCGCCCGCAATACCAGCGGCTCGTCCGTCGAGAGGTCGCTCTCACGGTCGCCGAAGCCGGCACGCGCGCCACCGAAGCCTGCCTCGAACGCGCCCGGGCGTAACGGCGATGCGGCGGCCATCCGCACTTCCTCGTCGTACCAGCGGATCAGGTCGTGATGAATGCTGCGCTGATCGATCTGCCACAGCAGCGGCCGGCCGGTGACGCCGCGCGACTCCCGCTCGGCGCCCTCCTCTTCGGCGACACGCAAGAGCTGCGCGAGGTGGCGCTCGCGCGCGTCTGTCCGCGGTGGGTCCTCGCGGCCGATCAGCGTCAGGAATCGCTCGAGGATGCGGTGGATCATGCTGCCGCGCTCGAGTGCGTTGATGCGGTCCACCGCCTCTGGCTCGTCGATCGGTTCGATGCCGAGCGCGTAGTGCATGAAGTAGCGGTACGGACACTCGGCGTACATCTCGAGCCTGCTCGGCGAAACGGCGCGTTCGCGGCCGAACTGGATCGCCGCCGCCTGGGCGATGGCCGCTTCCGACATCATGACGCCGTCATACGGCGAGAACGCCATGCCCCAGCGGTGCTGACGCGCGACGATCGCACGTCGGAACGACGGCGACTCCTCTGAGAGCGCGGCGGTGGCTGCCGGGCGCGTGCCGTCGATCGCCTCGCGGACGAGGCCGCGGTCGTACTCGGCCGCGGTGACAGCGGCGTCGATGTCGGCGCACGACAATTGGCCGGCGCCGATCCGCCGCACGACGCCGCTCGCATCGAGCGCGGCAGTGGAGAGCGGCGTGCCGGTGAGCGCCTCCGCGACGGCGCGGAAGAAGTACGAGGGCACGTGCTTGCCGGTCGACCCGGCCTCCGCGCGCGCGAACGACACCGCCACGTGCTCGGTCGCCGCCTGCATGCCGAGCCAGAATGTCAGCGAGTCGCGGTCGGGAGACGTGCGAAGCGGCATGACGCCGGCGCCCATCTCGTTCAACCGCCGGCCGTTTAGCCGCCGGCCGTTTAGCCGCGCGCGCTCGTGTTCGAGCAGCAGCGGGTCAGGACGCGGCGGCGGAGGCCACGCGCGCTCGGCCGCGCCCAGCATGTAGACGGCGCGAAAACGCAGGTGTCGCAATGATGTCGCATCGACGACGGCGACGCCGCTCCGGCCGAACAGTCGCACGGGTTCGCCCAGCGCCCGGGAGGCATCGCGGGTTTCGAGGTCGTCGCGCACGGCGCGGCAGAATGCCTCGAACGACACCGCCGGCGCCACCGCAGCGAGGCCACGCAGGTCGGCGAGCGCTTCCAGCAACGGCTTCACGCCATCCGCATAGGTGCCTGCGAGGTTCGTGAGGTAGGCAAGATGTTCGTCCCATGACGCGACATCCGGCCGGGACGCCAGCGCTCCGTGGAAGTCGTCGACGAAGGCGAGCAGCCCATCAATGCGCACGGCCGCTTCGGCGAGCCATGCGTAGCCATCGACCTTCGCATCCTCACGGCGCTCGGCGGCGACGCGCGCCAGGCGCGACCGCCACTGATCGATGCCGCCGACGACGCCGGCGTCGCGGGTCAGCGCGTCCCACTGCGATGCGTTGACCCGGCCGTAGCGCTCGTTGGTGCGCGTGGCGTACGGCAACTGCGTTTCGGTGAGGAACTCCATGACCTGCTGCCGCGAGAACGCTTCGTGAGCTCCCGCGAGGTCGATCAGCGCGAGCAGGCGGCGGCCGAGCGGATGCTCGGCGAGTGGCCGGCCATCATGCATGTAGGCGTCGATCTGCGCGTCGGCAAAGATCTCCTGCACGAGCGCCCGGTACGGGTCGCGGTTGCGGTAGACGACGGCCATCTCGTGGAAGGCGATGCCGTCGTCCGCCCAGCGCAGGCACGCGCGCGCGGCCTCCCACACTTCGCGCACGGTATCGGGCGCGCTGACCAGCGCGATGCGGGCGGAGTCGATCGGCGGCTGCACGTCGGTTGCGCGGAACAGGCGCGCGGCGGCGTCCGCGATCGGTCCCGTGGTCGCTCGCTCGAGCGCGTTCTCGCTGCCGCCGAGCCGCGCCAGGAGCACGGACTCGGGTGCGTCGTCGCCAGGGCGGTGCGCGGTGAGCACTCGCAGTCGCTTGATCTCGGCTATGCGCTCGAGGAAGCGCACCTGCAGTTCAGGCGGATCCCAGAGGCCGTAGACGAGCACCTCGCCGGCCAGGCGCGTGACGTCGGCTGTTGCGTACGCATCCCCGATCCCGGCGAGACCTGCGGCCGCGCGCTCGGCGAGGTAGGCGCGGTACATCTGCGAGAGTTCGCGCAGCTTGGCGTGGTTGCCGTCCGGCTGCGAGGCGACGAGCGCTTGCTCGAGGGCGTCCGCGTCGCCGTAGCCGCCGAGTTCGAGTTCGCGGAACAGCCGCCCGAGCGCGTCGACGAAGCCCTCGCCGCGCGTGATCTTGCCAAAGTACGCGCCGTCGGCGGCCTCAGCGACGCGCCGGACGAGGAGCCGGTTCGCCGCCGGCGTGATCCGCGTGCGCAGCGCGACCTCGCGCGGCGCCAGATCGCTCGCGAGTTGATGCGGGCTGACGAAGTGGACGTTGATGTGCGCAATGCCCTGCTGCGCCAGCATGCGTGGCAGGTAGCGCTTCAGCAGCACATGGCCCACGAGCACGGTGACCGGCGCGAGCGGGTCATCCCTCCGGGCCTCGCGCACGGCGCCGGCGAGCGCCGCTTCGAGCTCCGGAAGGTCCCCTGTTACGAATTCAGCAGGCAGCATCGGCGCAAGTATAGCCCTGCCTGTGCGACAATCTCTGTCGTCATCAGCGATGCATTTTTCGAATTGAGGCGAGCGTGGCCGCATACAAGAAGCCGGACTTCTTCACGAAGAATGTCTTCAATCCGATCGTCGCCCTCGTGATGAAGATGGGGGTGAGTATCCGCGGCTCGCGCATCCTCGCCGTGCGCGGCCGGACGTCGGGCGAGGTGCGCACGACGCCCGTCAACCTGCTTTCGCACGAAGGGGCGCTGTACCTCGTATCGCCGCGCGGCGACACGCAGTGGGCTCGCAACCTCCGGACGGCAGGAGAGGGCGAACTGCGGCTCGGGCGGAAGCGCCAGGCGTTCCGCGCGGAGGAGTTGGCGGATGGCGAGAAGCCGGCGCTGCTGCGCGCCTACCTGAAGGCGTGGGCATGGGAGGTCGGCCAGTTCTTCGGCGGCGTCAAGCACGACGCCCCGGACAGCGAAATCGAGCGCATCGCGCCGAATCACCCGGTGTTCCGGATCACGTACGACTAACCCGCCACCTTCGGTACCCTGACACATCCGCACGACCTCATGAACGACGACGAGATCGCCACATGCGCATGTCCAGGCTCTTCGGCAAGACGCTGCGAAACGCCCCTTCGGAGGCGGAGACGGCTAACCACCAGCTGATGCTGCGCGCCGGGCTCGTCCAGCAGCTCGCGGCCGGCATCTACAGCTACCTGCCGACAGGCTGGAAGGTGATGCGGAAGGTCGAGCAGATCATCCGCGAGGAGATGGACCGCGCGGGCGGCCAGGAAGTCGTCATGCCGGCGCTGCAGCCCGCGGAACTGTGGGAGGCGTCGGGGCGGGCGAAGACCATGGCCGACGTGCTCTTTCACCTGCAGGACCGCCGCGAGCGCGACTACGTCATCGGCCCGACGCACGAGGAAGTCGTCGTCGACCTCTTCAAGAAGCAGGTGCAGAGCTACCGCGACATGCCGCTGATGCTCTACCAGATCCAGACGAAGGCGCGTGACGAAGCGCGCCCGCGCGGCGGCCTGATGCGCGTGCGCGAGTTCACCATGAAGGATGCGTACTCGTTCGATCCGGACTGGGACGCGCTCGACAACAGCTACGCAGCGGCGCGCGAGGCGTACGTCCGCATCTTCGAGCGCTGCGGTGTGCCCGTGATCCCCGTGCTCGCCGACTCGGGCGCCATCGGCGGTAAGGAGAGCGAGGAGTTCATCTTCCTCTTCGAGCAGGGCGAGGACACGGTGCTGATGTGCCCGCACTGCAACTATGCGGCGAACGCCGAGAAGGCCGACCACAAGAAGAAGGAGATGCCGCCCGAAGACGACCAGCCGCGCGAAGAAGTGGCGACGCCGGGGCAGAAGACGATCGAGGACCTCGTCCGCTTCCTCGGCATCCCGCACGAGCGCACGCTGAAGGCGGTGTTTTACGACGTGGACGGCGAGCCCGTGTTCGTCGCCATCCGCGGCGACCTCGATGTCAATGAATCGAAACTCCGGAACGCGCTGAAGGGTGTTGAGGTGGGCCTGCTCGACGACGAGGGCGTCCGCAAGCGCGGCCTCGTCGCGGGATCGGCGTCGCCCGTGGGCCTGCGTGACATCCGCATCGTCGCCGACGACACGGTGTTGAACGCCCGCAACCTCGTCGCCGGCGCCAACAAGCCCGACGTGCACCTGCGCAATGTGAACTACGGCCGCGACTGGAACGCTGAGATCGTCACGGACATCGCGCTGGCTCGCGCCGGTCTGCCGTGCCCCGTGTGCGGCACGCCGCTCGAAGAGCGCCGCGGGCAGGAGATGGGCCACGTCTTCAAGCTCGGCACCGTGTACACCGAGCGTCTCGACGCGACGTACGCCGACGAGGCGGGCGGCCTGCACCCGGCGGTCATGGGCTGCTACGGCATCGGTGTCGGCCGCGTGTTCGCTGCGGCGATCGAGGCGAACCACGACGAGCGCGGCATCATCTGGCCCGACGAACTGACGCCGTACCAGGTGCATCTCGTCGGCCTCGGCTTCGACAAGCCGGGCGTGCGCGAGAGCGCCGAGCAGGTGTACGCGCAACTTCAGGATGCCGGGCTCGACGTGCTGTTCGACGACCGCGAGGAAGGCTCCGCCGGCGTGAAGTTCAACGACGCCGACCTGCTCGGCATGCCCGTGCGCGTCACCGTCAGCCCCCGCAGCATCGAGAACGGCGGCGCAGAGGTGAAGCGGCGCACCGAGAAGGACGCGCGCATCGTGCCGCTCGCCGACGCCGTCACCGCCGTGCGCGAGATGCTCGCGCGATGAGCCGCGAGGCACAGCTCGCTGACCTCCGTGCGCTGTTTCGTGAGTACGCGGACGTCGGGTTCCCGGGCGCGAGCGCGCCGCTCTACGCCGCCATCGCGTCCGAGATCTGCGACGACGACGACGTGCTGGCGCTCACGCTCGATGCGCTGCCGGGGCAGCCGGCGCCGAACCTCCTGTTCGCGGCCGTGCACTACCTGCTGCTGACGGGTGATCAGCATGATGTGCGCTTGCACTATCCCGACTTGACCGCGAGTCCGCTGCCTCTCGAGGACGCGGCGTCGAAGTTTCGCGACTTCTGCATCACCCACGCCGAGGCCATCCGCGACATCGTGCGCACACGCCGGGTGCAGACAAACGTGCTCGAACGGTGCGGCGCGCTGCTCCCGGCGTTCGCCGTGGCGGCCCGGGCGCTTGGGCGGAACGACCTCGCGATGGTCGAGATCGGCGCGAGCGCGGGCCTGAACCTGCTGTGGGATCACTTCGGCTATGCGTACAGCGACGGCGGATCCTGGGGTGCGGACGATGCCAGCGTGCGGATCGACGTCGAGGTGCGCGGCGTGCGCCCCTTACCGTCGATCCCGGCGGGCCTCCGGGTGGTGTGGCGCGCGGGCGTCGACCTGGCGCCGGTGGCTCTGGCGGATCCCGACGCGTTGATGTGGCAGCGCGCGCTGATGTGGCCGGAGCGCGCGGACCGCCAGCAACGCCTCACGGCAGCCGCGCCGATGTTGGGCGCGCTTGGCGTGCGCGTGACGGCGGGTGACGCATCCGAACTGCTTCCGCAGATGCTCGATGACGTACCGGACGACGCGGGGCTCGTTGTGTTCGCCAGCTACGCGCTGTACCAGTTTCCCGACGACGCCCGCGACCGCGTGTTTGCCGCGCTCCGCGAGCACGGAAGGCGCCGCCCGCTCGCGCTGGTCACGATGGACATGGACGTCAAGCGGCTGACCGACCTCGGGACGATCGAGTTGACGATCTTCCGCGGCGGCGACGCCGATACGCGGGTCGTCGCGCAGGGACATCCGCACGGCTCATGGGTCGAGTGGCTCGCGGATGGAGACTGACCGGGCGCTCCAGTCGTTGCACACAGGCTATCCGGGCGAGATCGGCACGCAAATCGGCTACGGGGGCGAAGCGCGCGTCTACGAAATGACCGGCGGCCGCGTACTGCGCTTGCACCACTCGCCTCCCGCACATCCGCTCTCGGTGCTCTCGGCGTTGTACGACGAGATGAGGACGCCTGCGCTGCCATTCGCACTGCCGCAGATCATCGAGCACGGAGAGGTCGACGGATGCGAGTACAGCATCGACGCGCGCATACCGGGCAAGCCACTGATTGAGGTGCTGCTCGAACTCCGCGGCGACGAGCGGCGCCGTGCGCTTGACGCATACCTCGCGGCGGCGACGATGATTGCATCGATCGAGATGCGACGCCCGTACTTCGGCGAGATCATTCGCGACGGGGCGATCCAGACAACGGCCTGGCGCGAGTTCCTGCACGCGCGCGTCGAGCGCTCGGTCGCGCTAATGCACGATGATCTGCGCGTCGACGTGCCGTCGTTCGAGACCGCGCTCGCCGAAACCCACCGCGCGCTCGGCGCGCTGCCCGAACCGCCGCACGCGCTCGTGCACGGCGACTACTTTCCCGGCAATGTGCTTGTCGGCAATGACCTCACCGTCACCGGTGTGATCGATTTCGGTCCCCTGACGGTGATCGGCGACCCGATGATGGATGTTGCGAGCGCCGTGATCTTCCTCGAGACGACGCGCCGCGCGTTCGACCCCGAGGATGCCGCATACCTGACGCAGCGACTGGTAGATGCGCACGGGGAGGGTGCGCACGAGATGCTGCGGGCATACCGCGGCTTTTATGCGATCCGGCTGTCAAACTCGAAGCCGCACGACGAGCATCTGTACCGCTGGTGCCTGCGTTCGCTCGCCGCGCTCGCCGGCCGGTGAGCGGCTGGGCGCCCTGACGGGTGCGCGCGCACGGTTGCCGCTAGGCGCCGCCTGCCCGCGCATCCGGTGACGGCCCCTGGCGCGTGCCAGTGCCATCGCCCTTCTCGAGTTCCGCACGGAGCAGGTCGAGGGTGTTGCGCTTCGCTTCCTCAACGCTGATGCCGGCGCCCACTGCCGCGCGCTCAAACGTCCCCTCGGTGATGCTGTCCCCACTCATGGTGGTGGTCGTACTGCCGCAGGCGCACTCGTAGCACATCGTTGCTGTCCTCCGATCGGCTCTCTCTATCCATGATCGCAATCAGGTATCGAAGGACTGGTCTACGTTGCCGGGTTAGACATCAAGTCTGCGTGGCGGACTGTCCCATGGTAGGGGCCGGTCCGATCGACGACGGCGAGTGCCCGTCACCGACGCCCGCACACAACAGGTCGGCCATCGCCGTTCGGAGTGGCAACGTGTGGTGGGCCCTCAGGGACTCGAACCCTGGACCGACGGATTAAAAGTCCGCTGCTCTGCCAGACTGAGCTAGGGGCCCGTTTTGAATCTAATTTCGCTCCGGATCGCGCTCCGTTTTTCGGAAATCCGTGGCTCCTTTTCGGCACTCACGTCATCGAATTTCGGCGCTAATTCCCGGCCAATTCGACGCTCATTCAGAACCACGGATTACTCTCGACCGTGCGCCCACAGTATGCCGAATCCAGCCCATCTTCAAGAGCCACGGATTCGTCCGCAGATTCGCTGACAACCGGAGAGGTATTATCGGTCCTTTCGGTCGAGCCGCCGCTGGAGACGGCGGGCGTCGTGCTGCTCGCCCTGTTGCTCGAGCCGTCTTACCTCGTCGCCAATGAGTTGACGCAGGCGCGCGTTCTCTTCGCGAAGGGCGCTCCGTTCATCGAACACCTCGACGGCCGATGCCCCGCACCACTCGCGGACTTGCGCGAAGACCGGCTCCTTCTCCCGTAACCACTCGGCGCACTTCTCGGGTGGGATGAAGATCGTCTCCTTCCTCGACAGGTCGAAATAATGCCCGTGCACGGCCTGGTCGCGAACCTCCGCTTCTTCCTTCGCGACGTAGTTGAGCAGGAGATCGGTGTACCTTTCCGCAACCCGGATGGCGAGCCGTCTGGCGACGGGCCACGGTGCGATATACGTGCCGTGGCGGTCGACGTACGCCAGCGGCTCATGGAGTAGCTCGTCCGCATCGAGTTCGAGGTCCTTCGCGACGGCAGGAAGATCGCTCACCTCGACGATCGCGCCTCCAGCTCTCCCATAGTCGACTAGGATTCCATCAGGCATCGGATGCACCAGGACCGCCATCAAGGCTGCCTTGTGCTCGATCGTGTCGACGACATCTGCGGACGCCGCGCACGCGGAGCTGCGCAGACGCTCATCACGCAGCCATGCCTCGGCCTCTGACCACACCACAGGTAGGCGAACCTTGGGCACCCAGACATCGAGTCCCGAATATTCCCCTCCCTGCCACCGCACGCGCACTTTGTGCGACCGCGGCGGGCCGAACTGAACGATCTCCGCCGGGATAAGCGGACAGTTCGAATCGCTGATGCGTTCGCGATACGCCCATACATCACCGATCTGCATGCACCTAGTCTGGGCATGCAGGCGATTCGGCTCAAGCACGAGACATGGCTAGAGAGCTTTGCGTTCAAGTTGGACGAACTGGGTACGACCGTCGGTCAGCGTTGCGTTCTTATGTGCTTCGCCGCGATAGCAGGCTGGTCAACGAGCGGCGCCCATGCATGAGCGCGTCGTCCATTGCTCTGCCGATCCGGACGTGCAGCCGTCCGGCTTCGGCCCGCCGTGCCCGTTGGATCAGAACAGCTCGCTCATGGGTTCCCGTCATATCGAGGCGGGTGTCCCCGCGGGCGACGGCCCTCTCGAAGGTACAGAATTCGCCGGATTGGTACTCAAGGTGTTCAAGCGTGTGCCAAGAGAGAGAGTACTGAAGGGGCCCTGGTTCTCCGCGCCCGCCGGCGCCGGCAACGAGGCTGACGAACTGGGACAGGAGAGCCGCGGTGACACTCACCGACAACGATGCCACGTTTTCGCGCGTGGGACGCGCACCCGGCGTCATGCCGGCGATGTAGGTTGGGTCATCGAGAAGCCCTTCTCGGTCGACCGCCACGAGGCCTAGGGCGAGCTGTTTATTGCATGCTAGGCACGGCCGACCAGGGCGGATGACGTGCGAGCGCCACGTCGCGTTTCGCAGTCCTCCGTCAGGGAACGGATCGATGTTGATACCCCCGTCAATCACGGGGATGAGATCCGCGTAAGCCAGCATGTTGAGCACGGAGCGCGGCCAAGGACGATCTACGCAACTGAAGATCACATCGTAGTCGAGAGCGTGGCGGAACGCGTCTGGTGTGCAGATGCTCATGTCCAACGCGTCGATCTGAGGCTTGGCGGCGGTGGCGGCGGACTCCAATAGTCGCCTGGCGACGTCCACCTTGCCGCGGTAGAGCAGGGCGTCGGCGATGGTCGCACCGATCAGGCGGTCGATGTTAACTATCTCGACCGTGTCGAAGTCCATCACGGCAATGTGCTGGAGCCCGGTCGCTGCAAGACGAAGAGCGACATCGAGACCCACACTCCCGGAGCCGACAACGAGGACTCGAAGCCGGGCGATGTCGGCATGGACGTGGTCGCCCCATCCCGACCGGGTGCGGACCTGAGTTTCACGGGACTGCGGCGGAGGACGCAGCATGTCATTCCAGGTCACACCCAGCTGACTGTCGATGACGCGAACGCTCTCGCATTCGTGAACACGCCCGTCGGCGGTCCAGGTGCGCGCCGACCACGCGCCGTCGTTGCCCGCGAACGTCATCCCCACAAGCGGCAAGCCGGTCATCCGATGTACCAGATACGCATAGGACCGCTCAGCGTCAGCGTCGCCGGAGTTCAGGTTCTGCCAGCCGGCCCCGCTGGGATGCGAGTGCAGCAGCAGCAGACCTTCGCCCTCGCCAGCTGCGACCCCCGCCGCCCGCAGCACGAAGTCCCCCGTAAACGACGCGTTGCCATGCACATCTCGTTCGCCGGGAAGCGGCAGAACGACGGTACGGATCAGTGCCGTCTGCCGTCTGATCCCAGTGGATGTGCGGTACGTGGCGAAGCAGACATCCTCCTGTCCGTCCGCGCGCTTCAGGTGCGCGCGCAGCGCCGCGTTCGAGGTGCCCGTCATGGCAACCGATGACGGCACGGCTGTCACAGGGCCTCCTCCAGCATCCCCCGCACGTGCGCGATCCAGGCCTGCGCGGGCTCCTGCGCATTTCCCCAGTTCTGCGGCTGCCTGGAGTGCTTCAACCAGCCCGGTATCGGCGACGGCTGCGTGTTCGTCTTCTCGAAGCGCACGTCGCCGGGCAGGTTCACCCAGTGCGGTGGTGCAGCGGGCCACACACCTAGCTCGTCGATAGCCACGCCGGTCTCGGTAGCCACCTCAGCTCGGCCACCACCAACGGGGACGATTGTGAACACGGCCACACCTTCTCGGATCTCAGGAGTGCAGCCGCACCGCCTCAGGCCGGCGAGGAAGCCGTCAAGACCTTCGACTGGGTCCGCCACGTCAGACGACCTCCGCCCGTTCGCGGATCGATACGAACTCGTCGCCGTCGTGAATCTGGACTGGGTGGTCGTCCTTGAAACGCTGCGGCTCCGCGTTGCCGTGACGCATGCGGGCCAGGTTGTAGAGGGCGGGATCAAGGCCCGCTAGGCGTAGAAGGTCCGCTGCGGTCTGGTGCGGGTCGTCCAGCGTGAACGACCGGCCGTCGATCGTGAAGGTGACGGAACGGTTCGTCGCGGCCCGTTCGTTTGTCATGAGTGGCCTGTCCTTTCGTTGACCTGTACGGTCTGTCCGCTTACATTGCGGACAGTCTAGCCAAAAAAAATCACAACGGCAACTGACCCGCAGCCACTGCCGGAAAGAGCTTACCGAGGCGGACGCGGGCCGCGGCCGGGTTCACCTCAAAGGCATCCGCGAGAAGTCGGGCTGCCTCATCGCGCCGGCCTTCATCGAGAGCGGTCGATCCTAGCCCGCCAACGGGTTCGAGAACTGGGTTCAGCGCCACCGTCACCAGGCCTCGAGGCATCAAGAGTCGTCCTATCATTTGATTCGCCTGGTATTCCCACCACCGACCATCGTAACGAGATCGGCCCACCTCGGGAGTACTGTCCGAATCGGTACGGCAAAGGATGCGTCGATTGACCTCATCGAGGTCATCGTCGATGAGCCGCCGAGTCGAGCCACTACGTTCGAGGATGAAGAGATGGCTGTGAAGGAGCATGTGCCCAGCTTCGTGAGCGAGCGTGCTGTTCAGCCTTCTCTCGGAGGTTTGGCTGCCCTCTTCGGCCAGAAAGCGAGCCAGCACAACCGCCTCAGGGCCCTTATCACCGAACTGCGTGAAGCCGAGGATTCCGTGACCCAAGTCGTCATATTCTGGGACAAGGTGGAATCGCTTTTCGACAAACCGGTCTATCCGCACCGGACTTGGCAAGGACGGCAGTAGGCCTGCCTTGCGTAACTCGTCCGTGGCGATGATCTCGAGTTCTTCGTCCTCATAGAACGGACGCTCAGCAAAAGGTCCGCCTTGGGATCTGTATGTCTTCACTTCTTTGGTTCTCCGGGCCGTTTGCGCTTTCGTTCACGCTCCTTCAGGAAGTCGAGCAATTCCTTTGAGCTGATCTTGCTGTCTACCATCCGACGCAACGCGAAGCCGTATTCCGGACTTGCGTTGGCCATGCGTCGAACTTCCTGCAACGGAGGCCGTGTGTCGTGCTGCTTAAGTTCGTCCAGCGGCGTTTGCAGGACGCGTGCGAGGCCGGCCAAGTGTTTGTCCGAAGGTTGGCGACGATTGAGTTCGACGTCGGACATAAAAGCAGCTGAGACGCCAACCTTCGTGGCGAGCTCCCGGAGGGATATGTCCTTCTCTTCTCGCAATTCGCGAATCCGCTCACCAATGGTTTTCACACAGATCGTCCTTGGTGACGTCATGATAGCAGCGTCAGCTTAAGGAGCTTACGAACGAGGCGACCCAAGGGCAACCATCTGCCGGTCACGTCCGGAACGACGACTGCCCCGTCGGGGACGAACGGCGAAGTTCAACAGAAATGCCTGTAACTGCCAGCATTGCCAGTGTGGCGAAGGTCAAACATGTGCGTGTGGGTATTGACGTTAAGCGCGAGGCGGCCTATAAATAGAACAATCATTCTACCTGAGAACCGCGAAGGGGTCATCCTAATGAAACGAAGCGGGAAGCCATCTGAGGTCATCGGAAGAATGGGAATGTCGGGCTCTCTTGTAACCAAGTCGAACTCTAGATCGGCTGGGGTCATTTTCGGCGAAGTTCGGAGCCCATCAAACAAGCCAAGTGCGTTGCCGTCTACAGCGAAGCCTTCGCGTAAGGCGCCGAAGAGCTGACTAGCTCGACTTAGCCAAACGTGCCTTCTCGACGCTATTCTCCGCGCCTTGCCGCGCTCGCGCGAAGATTCGGTCAAACGCTGACGACCGAACTCCTTCGAATCGTTCAACCGCGATTCCTGCGACCTCCAGACGTCCCGCTGCGCGGATGTCCGGATATGGCTCCATGAACACGACCTTCTTTATACCGGCATGGGCAATCTTTTCAGAACACAGAAAGCACGGGAACGTTGAGGTGTATACCGTCGCACCTCGAAGGTTCTGCCCGCGGGCATTCAGAATTGCACGTTCCTCGGCGTGAAGCGCGGTACACCAAAGCATCGCACGGCCAGGGAAGAAGCGTTCAGCCAACTTCTCGCCGCAACTGCATCGCCAGGGGGGACCAACCGATGTAGCGATGTTCTTACCGCATCCTGGGCACTTTGATCCGTTGGTCGCGAGTTCCTCAAGGTATTCATTACGAACAATGTCGCGATAGCACTCGCCATATTGATCGATGCAGGGAAGGGTGCCCGACGGGTTCTCATTGAAACCGATCCCAACCACGTCTCCCTCGGCCGAGGTTATGACCGCCCCGACTTGCCGTTTCAGACACTTGGTCGAGTGGGAGGCGGCATAAGCCATATTCATGATGGTCTCATCGGGATTCGGATAGCGTGTCGTCTTTCCCGACAAGAGCGAGACATACTCTGACAGTTTTCCGCCGAGCCTCTTGTTCAGCTGCACTTTGGCGTAGGTTTCGTCATTAACTATGATGACGTCTGCCTGGTCAACGCAGAGCTGTACTTGTTGGCCATATGGCGTTTCCTCGCCCAAGTCTCGCGTATCGTCTTTGTGGAAATCGCTCTCAGACAAACCCATGTTGTGGTATGCCGCCTGGCTTCGCGTCCATCGCAGCGGCGCAGGTGCGTCAACGGCAATGAGATAGAAGTGATCGGAGAATTGTTGGCGCAACCAAGAGATTTCGCCCGTGTTCCGTATGCCGTCAACGAACACGAATTGAAACACGGCTTTACGTTTCTGGATCTCGTTGATCGCTCTCTTCGCCAGCTCATGATTGCCGTGTTTGTTGCGGATGTCGTCGCCGGTCGCTTGAAGGTCAGCTCGTGAGGCTTCTTTGTTCGGGTTCTGGCTTTTCCATTCGGACTTCACGACATCGGATAGCCGCAGGTGTCGAACCGCCGGCGTTCCTAGTAGCTTCAGCTTGGCATCAGCCAACAGTCGGGCGGATGTCGAGCAGCCACTTCCGAAGGATCCGGTGAAGCCGATGACGAACGTGTTTGCCGACGTAGCCATAAGCGCCCTACGAATGCGAACTCGGTCTCGTCGATTCTACCTGAGTACCAGTCACTCAGTACGGCAGAGATGCGATTCGGTAGTCCGTGCTGCAGTGAGCTTTAGGGACAAACGTGGTGTCGTGCAGAATTAGGCGTACGGACCACTGCGACGGGGAAGCAATCCGTCCCCGAGGATTTTCGGACCGGCCTCGCAACGAGCTACTCGATGGACTTGGGTGAGACGATTGGCAGGTACTCCGCCGCCATGAGCAATTCGTTCACGTCAGGAATCGAGAGGCTCAAACCGAAGGCGGCTAGCCTGATGAGGGCGTCTCTCGATGGGCGGTACTTCTCACCGGCGAGCAGTTTCGACACGTAGCCTTCGTCGATCCACGCATCACGCGCGATCTCCGCGTTTATCTTCCCGCTGAGTGACCGCTGACGAACGAGGATGCCGGCAAGCGAGTCGGGTGCGAGATTCGGGCGAGGATGCCCCGGTATTCTTGTCATATTCAACTCCTTCGTACTAATTAGGAGAGGCCGGTCCGCGACAGGAGCGTATCGGCCAGTGGAGCGTTCTCTTCTAGTGCTGCTTTCGATCACCACCACACATCAACCGGCGACAGATCTCGGGTTCCTCCTGCGGAAAAACCCGGTACGGTTGCATACGTTTGAATTGTCGTTCGGTAACGCTCACGTCTTCTACCCGGAAGCAACCGACGAGCGGTGTACCGCCGCGGGCAGGTAGACGGCTGCGTGGTGAACTCGGACGACCCCGCGTTCGGCCATTCACATCGTGAACGTTCGCTTAGATCAACGGACTAGCAATCCGTGGACCGAGTCGAGGCCACTGCTCGAACCGAATGGTCGCGAAGCCTTATTACCGAACAATCGAGTCCGTTCGGTTCGGAAGTACGACGGTCGCTATTTGCGTACTATGAAATTCCTGCCACCCAGGTAGTCGACATGGATCGCGTTTCCACGCAGTCCCAACTGTTGACGCTGGCCTGGCTGTCCTCCAAACGTGTTGAACAAGAAGTCGGTGACTTTCCCGGAGACATAGTCCTTGACCAGTCCCTGGACGTAGTCCTTGATGAATCCCTTCACCGTCTCGGTGTCCATGCGATACAGATCCGGGGTGTACACGGATACGATTTCCCTCCCGGTGTATGCATGCAAATCTCGCAAAGTCGATTCGGTTCGGTCGACATACTGGCGCGACGTAGAATCGATCTGTTCGAACGTTTGCTCGTCGAGTGGGGCGTTGTACTCGAGGTCGGCGAGCTGCTGATGAAGTCGTCCGGCCTCTTGCGCGTTTGACGCTATGTCCGAGAGCGTGCAGTAGCCGATGATCGTGACTACGTCGCATGCGTCATGCCAGAAGTCGCGGCCCCCACGATCTGTGAACGCTACTGGATTGTTTCCAGCATACGCATATCGATTCAGCGTTACAGGTTGATCGGTCCGTCCCGCAACTGGATCTTTAGACAGGAACCGACCTGTGGCCGGATCGTAATAGCGGGCCTGCATGAAGACGAGGCCGGTGCCATCAGTCAACTGGCCGCTGAACCCAAATGGAGAACTCGCCGTACCAGCACTTGACTTGACCGCACCAAACGCGAGATATGTCGTGCTGGCGGAAAGGGTGCCGGCACCGTCGGTCAAGGCGATCGTGCTTCCTACACCATCTGAGAGCGGATACTGGGTGGCGGCTGAGGCGCCCGTCTGACTCACGAGCCCCGCGCCGTAAACATAGGTGTTGCCACCCGTCTCTTGGATCTCGGCGGGTAGCGACCCCGTGGCATCCCATGCCGAACGAACGAATCCCGCGGAGTCGGACGCGTAGACGCGAAGTGCATCGCCGTTATACGCGTACGTACCCTTCACCGCGCAGGTCTGCCCGAGCCGAAGGGCGATCTGAATGATGTCCGCAAGATCGATTGTCCCGTTGCGGTTGACGTCTTTCTCGTACGCATAGCCAAGGTCGCCGGCCTTCTTACCGTTCGCGAGCGACACGGCCACTGCATCAGACAGATTCACAGTCCCGTCGCCGTTGACGTCGGCACAGCTCGAGCCCGGCGTTCCGCTCCAATCCGCAATCTGGATGAGCCTACTTTCGGAGTCGTAGGTGAATGAGCGGTTGCCGGCGGTAAGACGATTTCCCTTTTTGTCGTACGTGAAGTTCGTCGAGCCAGCGGCCGTCATTCGGTCATCTGCATCGTAGGTGTAGTTGGTTGTTACACCGGCGACGCGGCTGAGTCTATTCCCGCCCGCATCGTAGGCGAACGCCTCCGAGGTCAGATCCGGGTATGCGGCGTTTGTTAGCCGATACAGCTCATCGTAGGTGTAATTCGTGGTACCGCTGGCGTCTGTACGCGATTGCCGGTTGCCTACGTTGTCGAGGCCGTGCGTGACGGACGAAAGGGTCGTCGCAGACTTGACCGAGGTAACGTTGGTCAGTTGATCAGCCTGGTTGAGGGTCCTCGTCGTCACGACCCCGTTGGGCAGCGCGGTTTGCGTCATGCGCCCGGCGTCGTCGTACGTGTAATTCGTCGTTCCACCGTTCCAGTTCCCGACCGTTCCGACGGTCTTCAGCTGGTTGTTTCCGTCGTATGTGTAGGTGGCCACCTTGCCGTCTGGGTAGGTCAGCTTGTCCCGCCGGCCACCAATATCGTAGTGATACGTCACGGTTCCGGTTGCTGGTGCAGTGATAGTCAGAAGCCGGCTCAAAGCGTCGTACGTGTAGGCCGTGGTGCCTGTGCCGTCCTTCATGGAGAGGCGGTTGCCGAGTGCGTCGTACGTGAACTGCACCGCCGGCTGTCCGGCCGACGTCCGATCGGTGAGACGGTTCGACTGATCGTACACATACGTCGTCGTCTTGCCGTCGGCGTCTGTGCGGGATGTCCGATTGCCGGCGCCGTCGTAGGTATACGTCGTCACGAACGAAAGAGCGTCGGTGACAGTCGTGAGCCGGTTCAGTGCGTCGTAGGCGAACGCCGTCGTGTGGTTGTTGGGATCGGTGACCGATGTTCGATTGCCGTTTTCATCGTAGCCGTACAAGGCGACGCCATTCTTGGCGTCCGTGACCTTGGTCAGCCGATTGAGCTTGTCGTATTCGTAGGACGTCACGCGGTTATTGGCGTCCTTCTCGGTCAGCTTGTTGCTGTCCGCGTCGTAGGTGTAGGAGAGTGCGTTTCCCAAGGCGTTCGTCACGGTCTTGACTCTGCCTGTCTCGTCATACGAGAACGTCACCTGATGAGTTAGCGGATCGGTCTCGGTCAGCTTCCGCCCGACAGTATCGTATGTGGACGTGGTCGTCTTGCCGAGCGGGTTAGTGACGCTTGTCTGATAGCCGTTCGGGTTGTAACCGTAACTCGTCGGGTTACCGACGGCGTCGACCGACACCGTGCGTTGGCCCAAGGCGTTGTAAGTGTTGGACGTTACAGCGCCTGCAGGGTCCGTCGTCGATATGAGATTACCCTTGAGATCGTACGTGTAGGTCCAGGTGTGACCCAACGCATCAATCTTCTGGATCACGTTGTCATTGATGTCGTACTGGTACTGTGTCGAGGCACCGAGCGGATCCTTCGCCTCGAGAAGATTGCCGCGTGAGTCGTACGCAAACGTGTTCACCCGGCTGAGCGGATCCTTGACGCTCGTGCGACCGAACGCGTCATACGTGTAGTCCCAGGTGTTGTTGAGACCACCGACATCCTCAATCTTGCGAGTCTCCCTTTGTAGGCCGTCGTACTGATGCTCGATCTTCACCCCGCGAGGATCCGTTTCGGTCGTCTTCCCAACCTCATACAGGAACGTCGTGGTCTTACCATCTGCGTTCGTTTGTGAGGTCACGCGCGACGCAGTCTCCGTGCCGACGGTCGCGCTGGTGTACACATTCGTCGCAACGGTGTTCCCGTTCGGATCCACGATCGTGGTCATTTGATGGTTCGAGTCGTAGCCGTACGCGGCAGTGAGGTTGCCGGGGCCCGGCAAGGGGTTGTGTACGGACGTCAGGTTGCCATTGCCGTCTTCGTACGCGTACGTCCACACGCGGCCGATCGGGTCGGTGACCGAGACGATTCGGTTCGCGCCGTCGTACGCGAAGGTCAACGTGCGAGCCGATGGGTCGGTCACCACGCTGAGGCGGCCCGATCCGTCGTACGTCATGGTGGTTTGGTTGCCGTTCGCGTCCCGCTCGAACGAGAGCTTACCCGTGCTGTCGAAGCGCAAGAGCGACCGGTCCTTCCGCAGCAGGTCGAAGGTCCCTGTACCGCTATTGCGCGTGAGCTGGTCGAAGACCCCGACGGGCGGTGTGTAACTCGCGTCAGCGTTGCGAACGTATAGGTCTTGACGTCCGGTCTCGCCGATGACAGTGACATCTGACGTCGCCGGGTTGGTGTTCGAGCACGTCGGCGGCGGAGCGCCGTTAGCCGTGCAGAACGTTAGGCGGACGTTGTAGTTGTGCGTCCAGCCCGACCCAAGCGGACCGCTGTATGCGTCGCGACTGTTGTACGAGCGAGAGAACTCAAGCGGCAATCCGATGCCCGTAATGCTCACATCGGTCTGTTGCTGGATGTAGTTTCCCGTGGCCAGATTCACTGGCTCGGGGGAGTGCGGCACGAAGATGTTGTAGATCGGGCCACCGAGTGTGGCCTGGAACGGAATGACTGTCACCGGGTTGCCGGCCGAGTCGGTGTGAGGCTTCCAGTCGACATTGCACGAGATCTTGTCGCCGGAGCCGATCGCCGTATTGCACCCTTGACCGTCAGAGCGCGGGCCCGTGACATCGCCCCAGAAGTTGTAACGTGCGTCTACCGACGCGGACGAAGCTTGAACTCCATAGTTCGCGTTCCCTGCAATCGTCGACGAGTTGATCTTGTTATTTGCGACGAACCCACCGAAGCCATTCTGGTTGAACCGAATCTTGCTTCCGATGATCGACGTGCTCGCGTTGGAATACACACCGAAGGACGAACTCGTCTCAATGGTCGAGTCCGCAATTGTCAGACCGCCGTTTACGTTGTAGACCTCTCCGGGGGCCGGCGAGCCGCCGCCAAACCGGATGTTCGCTCCGCGTATGTCGCCGGTACCACCAGTCTCGATCCGAATGTTTGTCCAGTCCCCGGCGCCCGGTGTCGATGCCCCTCCGTCGCGATTGGTATCACCCCCGACGGAGTCGTCCTTAATCGATGTGAAGGTCGCCGGGGTAGCAAGCGAGCCTTGGACCAACAACGTGCCGGAAGCTGAAAGCGAAGCACCTGCCTCCATCTTCACGACGGCGCCAGCGTCGATTCGAAGGGTATTGCCAGCCGGGATCCCGATTGCTGGAAATGCGTACGGGAACGTAGCCGCGTTGCGCGCCTTCAACTGTAGGGTCGCTGATGCCGTGAAGTTCGGAAGCACCTCGATGCCATTGATGGCGTTCCGCGCGCCAACGTTTCCGACCGGATCCAGCGTGCCTTGAACGCTACCAAGCCTCACTGCAGCGCTCGTGTTGTCGTGGAAGTTGTTGTTGATGAGGACTGGTGTGAACACGATGCCTGTCTGGACACCGTATGCTCCGCTCCCGCTAATCTCGACTCCGGACAGTGCAAGACCACCCGTGCCGACGAACAACCCGTTGGCATTGTTGTTCTTGATGAAGCCACCGGCAGCGTTAACCACCCCGAACACGCCGAGGTAGACGCCAGACGCAGCGCTCTGTTCAACCGTCGTATTCGAAAGGGTGATTGAGGCGCTTCCTTGGTCGTTGTAGATGATTGCTGCGCTGTTCGGTCGCCCGCCGTACGCGATCCGCGCGTTGGAGGTATTGATTGCTCCGCCATTACGCACATACAGGGCGAGCCAATCTCCCCTGCCTGGCGTCGATGTCGTCCCGTCGCTGTTCGTGTCGCCACCGACGGAGTCATCGTGCAGAGAAGTGATGACTACCGGCTTGGCAGACGTGCCGGTCGCGACTAGCGACCCAGAGACCACGATCGACCCAGAGTCCTCGATCTTTACTATCGAGCCCGCCGTCAGCGTCAGAATCCCACCGCCTGGAATGGTCGACCCTGCCATCACGTACGGCATGGTCGTGGAGTTGGCGGACCGCAGCGTAAGATTTACCCCGTTACCAAGGCTGGGCGTGATCCGGAACCCATTGAATTTGTTGTTCGACGCCGAGTTGCCTACAGGGTTGAAGTCGCCCCGGAGGGCAGTCAGCCGCACAGCAGCCTGCGTGACGTTGTTGTTGAACGTGTTGTTGTTGATCAGCGGGGTGGCTGTGGACGCGCTGTAGATGCCTTCAAAGCCGTTCGCCGAGATTTCTGTCCCTGTGACATTGAGGGCGCCGCTGGCAAAGAAGATCCCGTACTCGTTGTTGTTTCGGATCGTGCTTGTCGCAACGGTGAGGGAGCCGAACACGCCGACGCTGATTCCAGCGCTTCCGCTTTGCTCAATCGTCGAATCCTGAACGGAGACGATCGCGTTGCCCTGATTGTTGTAAATGGCTCCGGGTGAGCTCTGCAGGTTGTTGCCGGCGTAGCGGAGCCGAGTAGATACGAGCGACAGGTTCCCTCCGCTCGTAACCCTGATTCCGCGCCAGTTTCCGCGGCCTGGAACAGAAGTAGTGCTGTCGTTATTGGTGTCGCCACCGACGCTGTCATCGTGAATTGACGTGATCTGTACGCGATTCGCGCTGGTGCCCGTGGTCGACATCGTGCCCTGAAGGTCGATTAACGCGGCGTCGGCCGGCTTCAGCACGGTTCCCGCTTCCAGCGTGAAGGTAGCGCCGGACCCGATCGTTCCGCCGGTCCAGACGTACGGGAACGTTGTCGAGTTGTTGCTCTTTAGCGTCAGCGAGTCGCCGACGGCGAGGTTCGGCGCAATTTCGATGCCGTTGACTCGGTTATTCGTCGCCGTGTTACCGGAGGGGTTGAAGATCCCACGGAGTGCTGTCAGGTGAACCGCAGCCTGACTGTTGTTCTGGAACGTATTGTTCACCAGCGCGGGAGGCAAAATGCTCGAGCTGAATATACCGTTGCTGCCATTCGCGGAGATCTGTGTCGCCGAGACGGACAGCGCCCCGCTTGCGACGTTGATACCGAATGTATTGTTGTTTCGCAGGGTGCTGTTCGTAACGCTCACGACGCCAAAGACGCCGAGATTGATGGCCGCCGCGCCGCTCTGCTCGACGAGGCTGCCGTCAACAGTGATAAATCCCACTCCCCGGCAATTGAAGATCTCGCCGGTGATGGACGTTCCACATGCGGTGCGAAGTGTATTGCCGCCGTACCGAAGCTCGGAGCTCACAAGATTAATCGTCCCGCCGTCGGTGACGATGATCGCTCCCCAATCTCCGCGCCCAGGCAATGAGGTGTCAGCGTCGTTGTTCGTATCCCCACCGACGGTGTCGTCATGAACCGAAGTAATCACCGCGGGTTGGCCTACGAGCCCGTTGGCCGCAAGCGTGCCATTCACTTCGATCGAGATGTCATCCTCGAACTTCAGAACCGCTCCCGCTTGAAGGTCCAGCCGCGCGCCACTCGGGACCGTTGAACCACCCCCCCAAATGAACGGGAACGTCGCCGAGTTGGCGGCGTTGAGCGTCAATCCGTCACCCGCAACGATCGATGGGAACAGCTTCATGCCGTTTCTGGCGTTGTGTGTGGCAGTGTTCCCGACAGGATCGAGAGTGCCCCGGGCGCCGTTCAGCACGAATGCCGCTCCATTGTTGTCGTGGAAGTTGTTGTTGATGAGGACCGGCGGTGTGGATGAACCGAGTGAAACCGCGTCGTTGCCGTTGGAAGCGAACTCCGTGGTCCGGAGATCGAGCGTTCCGTTCGCGATGTTCAAACCCCGCCCGTTGTTGTTGCGAAAGATGCTGCCGGCCGCGACGACGTTTGCAAAGTCGTTCACGTTGATGCCCGCACTGCCACTTTGTTCAACGGTGGCGTTGGCGAGTGTGATAGAGCGTATGCCGGTCCCGTTATCATCGACTTCGCCGGCAACATTGCTAATTAACGTACTGCCGCCATATCGGATCACGGCAGAATCGAGTTCCAACGTTGCCGAGCCGCTGAGGAAGATGGCTCCCCAATCGCCGCGGACAGCGTTCGTAGCATCCGCGTCGCCGTTCGTGTCCCCGCCGACGCTGTCGTCGCGAAGCGACGTGATGTAGACCGGATTAGCCTGAGTGCCCTGGGCACGGAGGCTTCCGGCAACGGTGACCGAGGTCAGTGGGGTGATCTTCACGATCGCGCCGGGCGCCAAGGTTAGCGTCACGCCGATTGGAACGTTGACGCTGTTGAATACCCATACGCAGCTGGCATCGAGCGTCGTGTCCACTGTGTAGCTGTTTGACGCGTTGCACGAACCCAGCGTCTGCGGTTGGACCTGCCCTGACAGAGGCGGCTGTTGAGCTGTTTCGCCGACGGTATGCGCTGCAGGAACCGAGGCGACCAGGATCGCCGACACGATAATGAACGTCGTCGCGATGCGCCGTAGTAGCATCATGCCCTCCCCCGTAGCGCCCGGCCTGAAGTCGAGGTTTACCTACGTCGACAACTCGGCGTATTTAGAACCAGACGGATGTCGCCGAAGTTGATCACGCCGTCATGATTCACGTCGTATCGCGAGTCGTAGCGGCGATCCCCGATCCGGGCTCCATAGTGCGCAACTATCCCTAGCAAAAGACCAACCTTGTCTCGAACCGTGAGGCAACGCTGCGGTCCAGGTGTTGGACTCGCTGTAGGCGTTGCACTCGCTGTCCTCGTGACAGTAGGTGTTGCGGTCTTCGTGTTGGTCGCCGTCGGTGTGTTGGTGCTGGTCGGCGTGTTCGTCGGAGCGGCGACCGTGTTCGTGGGCGTCGGCGTCTGCGTCGCCGTCGGTACCGGCGTGTTCGTGTTGGTCGCCGTCGGTGTGTTGGTGCTGGTCGGCGTGTTCGTCGGAGCGG
>JADMIO011761811.1_pt1 | contig 24957 bp, 28 predicted proteins | sample 8958161 | NCBI WGS metagenome assembly JADMIO01 (sample SAMN16585339, study PRJNA669376) | soil metagenome | isolation source: Crop rotation soil | place: USA: Cullars Rotation, Alabama | collected 2011
CTTTCCCCGGGCGCGAGGCGATACTCGGCGCCCGCCGTGTCGCGCACGAGATAGTGCGTGTCGACCAGCCGCCGGCGCAGCGTCACGTGATCGATGCCGTGCGGCTCGCAGAACGTCGCCAGCCACTGCTCGAGCAGGTCGTTCACCTCCGACTCGCGGTAAGGCCTGCCGGCCTCGAAGCGCGCCGCCGCCATGCGCAAGAGCAAGGCCTCGTCCGCGCGCTTCATCGGCAGCGCGGTGAGCGGACCGTTGGCGAGCAGGCGCTTGAGAATCTGGTGGGTGCTTTGGCGGCTGGCGAACATGGCGGACTCCCGAAATACCCTGCCACTCTAAACGCGGCGCGCGGGAAATTCCAGCCGTCAGCGCGGATCCGATTCCTGGTTCTTGACGATCTCCGCCACCCGCTCGCCCCATAAGCCGAGGAAGCCGGCATAGCTTTCTCTCAGCTCGGGGTCGCCGGCCGTGAGCGCGTCCACCTCCGGCTTGAGATCACCGAGCAACAGGCTCACGTACGCGAGCCAGGCATCCATGCTGACCGATCTGAGGCTGACGAGCTGCGCCAGCAGTCGCCGCGTATGCGCCATCCGCAGGTTGCCGATAAGCGCGCGCTCACGCTCCGAGAGCTCCTCGGGATCGAGCGACGCGAGCGCCATGAGCGCTTCCTCGAGCGCCTGCGCCTTGAGATCCGGATCGCTCTCGCGCTCGGCCTGCTCGAAGTGCGCGCGGGCCCGTGCGATGTCTTGCGTCATGAAGCGCTACGGTTTTGTCCGGCGCAGGATCGCCTTGGATTCGTCGAAGCTGATCGGCGCCGACGTGTGCTCGTGGACGATCCTGAATACGCTCCCGGCGCGGCGCAGGCACCACGTGAGCCGGTTCTGCATCTCGCGCAGCTGCGCGCCTTCGGCCGAGATACCCGCATAGGTGACGATGGCGCTGACCACGGCCAGGTCCCCGGCGCTCAGCGTCTGCACGTCCTCGAACGTGACCCTCACTCTCTCCGCGCCCAGCGAAGCGAACCAGGCGTCGATCGCCTTTCGCCACGCCGCCGCGCCTTCGTAGGACCAGACTTCCCAGGCGTCGAAGACGCGCACCCCCGGGTCATAGAGGCCGATGAACGCTTCCGCATCCTTTGCGAACACCGCCGATTGATAGGAGTCGAGCACCCGGCGGATCGATAGGTCCGCGTCAATCATGATCCGTCGCCTAGCGGACCGGTAACGCCAGCTTCACGTGCGAAATCTGCGTCACCGACGGCACGCGGCTCGGCGCGAGATAGGGGCTGTCGAGGTTCGTAATTTCCAGGCGAAGCTCATGGTCGGGTGCCGCTTCCCACACATTGCCATAAGTCGGGATGGTGATTTCCGCCTTGCGGTCCGGACCCTCGAGTATGTAGGTGCCGCGCGTGATCAGCTGCCGGCTGCCGTCCGGACCGGCATCGATGAGACGCACGTCGAGCTGCACGCGCGGCGCGAGCGTTGCCGCGCGCAGCGATACGGTCGGCTGCCCGGCGATGAGCAGCGCTTGCCGCCCGCTCAGCTCCGCCACCGGCACCGTGTAGACGCCGAGGCTCGCCTCGGCGAGCGCCGGCTCCGGCGGCGGCGGCAGCGACGTTAGCTCGTGCGAGCCTTCCATGACGAGCGGATCCCAGAAGAAGCCGGCATACGGATCGGCGAGCGGATTCACGAGAACCGCCTTGTGCGGAAATTTCTTCACTACCGTGGTCGTTGCCAGCACGCCGTAGCTCGGCACGGCGATGACGTCGGCGGGGTTGAACGCTTGGTCGCGCGGACGGGTGATGGCGGCGCGCACGACGTGCTCGGGCTGCGTGCCGACCCCTTTCAGGTAATAGGAGAACCACTGCCGCGCGAGCCCCATGACGTAATCGCGCTCGCCCGCCTTGTTGCTCGAGCGCGGATGTCCGAGGTCGCCGAAATAGGAAGCGATCGGATAAAGCGGATCGAGCGCCTGCAACGCGAGCAGCATGCGCTTCGCCTCCGGGAGCGGAAAGAGGTCGTCGTTCAATCCCTGCACCTGGAACACCGCCACCCGGTTGGCGACGGCTTGCGTCCAGAAATCCTGCTGCCACCAGATGGAGCGGTAGCCGGCGGTGCCATCGATGATCTGCCGGTAGACCGGATCGGTCGTATTCGGCTCCATTGCGTCCAGCCATGCCTGCCAGGCGATGAGATAGTCGGGATAGTTCGGGTACGGCCGCTCCGGATCGGCGCGCAGCCCGCTGACGAAGAGCCCGTTGATGAAGCTCAGCTTGGGCGAGCCGGCGGGAGCGAGCGAGAACTCCGGCCGGCCATTGGGCAGCAGCGAATACACGAGATCGGTCCACGGCACGATCGGCACGATGGCGCGGATGCGCACGCTGGCGCCGCGCGGACTCTGAAACACCGGACGCAGGAGCGAGAGCCAGGTCTGGCCGCCCCCATACGAGACACCGGCGATGCCGACCGCGTCGGCATCCAGCGCAAGCTCCGGCAGGTCCACGACCTGGGCAATCATGCTGCGCAGGTCTGCCAGCTCGACATGGATGTCGGCGAGGTTGACCTGTCCCCAGGAGCGGCCGAAGCCGCGCGCCGAGTAGCGCAGCACCGCGTGCCCGTCGGCGAGGAGCGGATCGGCAATGTAGCCGTCGCTTCCCTTGCTGCCGCCCCAGCCGTGCAACACCGCGACGAGCGAATGCGGCCCCGGGCCCGGCGGCACCGCGACGCTCACGTCGAGCAGCGTGCCATCGACGCTGCTCGCGAGAAAGCCGTTGCACAGGAGCCCCTCCTCAGCCGAGCCCTCGCACTGGAGCCCGGTCGGCGCCGTGCCCTGGCCGGTGAATAGGCCGATACGGTACGTATCCGGGCCGAACGCCTGCGGCGATGGCGGCCCATCCTGCGCCACCGCCTGCGTGAGCCACCCAAGGAAGAACAGACCCGACAAAAACCACGCGCGTCCCGCTCGCATTGCACCCTCCGTCGGCCTGGACTTTCACCGACTCTATGCGGTTGGCGGCGAGTGCACTATCGCGCCAAGGTTACGCGCAGGACATAGTCCGCATTGATCTCGATCGCAGGCGCCGACGATTGACGAATCGGAGTGACGTTGCGGCTAACGCGATTGTTTGAGCGCCGTGACCTCGATCTCGATCCGCATCCGCGGATCGAGCAGCTTCGCGGAAATCATCATCGCTGCCGGCCGCACCTCGCCGAAGTACTTGCGCAGCACCGGCCAGCATTCCTGGAATTCCTGCGCCTCGGGCACCACGTACGTCACGCGGACCACATCCTTGAGGCTGGACCCAGCCTGCTTCAGCGCCGAGTCGATGTTCCTCAGGCACTGCTCGGCCTGGGCCTTGATCCCGTCTGCGATGGTCATGGTCGAGTAGTCAAAGCCGGTCGTCCCGGAGACGAACACCCAGTCGCCTTGCGCGACGGCCCGCGAGTAGCCGATTTCCTGCTCGAAGGTGGAGCCTGAGCTGATGAGTTTGCGCGTCATGGACAGCAGAATACTGCGGACGTGAGCCGCGCATCATCCCATCAGCGTTCCCTGATGAAACAGCATCTGCCACCGCCCGTCCCGGTAACGCCATATTGAACTACGCAAGCTCTGCACCGGCGTTGGATCCGAGTCGGAGGTGCGCGTCGCGCGGTAGGTCGCCAGCGCGATGTCGTCCGACAGCAGGACGACCCGGAAGTCGCTCAATGAGCGCCGCGCTGGAATTTCGCTTCGCAACGCTTCCACGACCTGCGCCTTGGTAAAGGCCTGCCCGGAGCTCGCGAACTCGACGAACTCGTCAGCCAAGATAGCGCTCAGCTTTTCCGGTGAACCCCTCACGTCGGGCTGGATCAGCTGCTCCTCGAGATGCCGAAGATGCTCGCTGATCAGAGCAGCTTCCATCGCGCAAGAACGGCGATGACTGTCGGGACGCCGAAGATGAGCGCCATTATCGGCAGCTCCTCGGCGACGGAATAACCCGCCTTGGCAACGCCCACCCACATGTTGACGAGCGCGATGGCGAACCAGAGCACCACGAAGATCACCGTCGCAACGGTCGTAGCGCTCGGGTAGTTCGCGGAAAAGAGCTTGCCCAGGATCAGCGACGCCGCGAGGAGCAAGAAGCCAGACAACAGGAAAAGCCCGGTGCGCATGCTGTTCTCCGTCGGATTTTCGGCTCAAGCCACCTGAGGTCAGGCTGCACGACTCGCGATTACAGTCGTGCTCCTTCGCGGAGTGAGCACCGCGAGCACGATCGCCACAAGGAAAAGCGCCGGCACGTCGCCGAGCAGGTGACCGTGCTCCGTGGGATCGACAACCGCCTGCACGGCCATGATGCCCCCGTGAACGACGCTCGACCACACGGTGAACCAGATCAGGCTGAGATGCGCCTCGGGTTCACGAGAGGCCCAGATGAGAAAGACACCCAGCGTTGCGTAGATGCCGATGATCATCTGCTCGTATTCGTGCTGACCGGGCGTCCAGGTCCAGCCGGAGGGCCAAAACAACATGAGCGGATACACCAGCAATAAGATGATGCCGAAGACAAGAAGCGCGCCCTGCAGGTACTTGCGACGATCTTGCATCTGTCCTCCCTTGTCCACTCAGGTATACGCAAGAGCTCTCTTCACGTCGCCGCGCCTTCATAGCGACTCGTGGCGTCACGATCGCGGTCGTATCGCCTCGTCAGCGGAAACGGCGGCAGCCAGGATTCGCGACGGACGATCCAGCTTTCGTAGGTTGGCATCAGTTGGTCCGGGGCATCGAGCGATCCCAGGTTCACTTCGATCTCGTCGCCGCTGCGGGCGAAAACGGGCGAGCCGCAGCGGGGACAGAAAAACCGCCCGGCGTAATCGCGCGTTTCGCCGTCGATCGTCACCGCGTCCTGCGGGAACACGGCGGAAGCGTGGAAAAGGGCCCCATGATGCTTGCGGCAGTCGAGACAGTGACAAAGGCCGACCCGGTACGGGAGTCCCGACGCTACAACTCGGACGTTGCCGCACAGGCAACCGCCGGTGAATCGGTCCATCTTGCGTCTCCTCTAAGCTACGCGGTCGGATTAATTACTACGCGCGCTTTCATGCCACCGCCGACCTCAGATACGGCAAGCCAGACTTCTTGACGTAGAGAGTGCAGCCGCTCGCGGTTCGTGGCCGATGGCGTGAACCCATCGGAAATCGCAACCAGCATCCGGTACGGTACGCACCCGCTTCGTCGGAAAACTCGCCTTCGAGCACGAACAACTCCGCACCCGCCTCGTAAGAGACTGTGCCCAGCTCAGCTTGCCGACTCCAATGCTCCAGGAGTATCTGGTCGGGGAAGCCCGGCTGCTGGTAGAGATCCTTCCGCGTCACGCCCGGTGTCGCGCTCGCCTTCCAAGGCAACTTGTGGGTGTCCACCACGACGTGGCGCCGCGCGCCGCCCGCAAACTGCCTCAATTTGACGAAGAGAATGCAGCCATTCTTCGAGAAGGGGCGATGGTGAAAGCCTTCGGGGTTCAGCAGAAACGTGCCGGCAGGCCAGTCCCCGTGCTCATCCGAGAACACGCCGTCAAGAACGAGAATCTCCTCACCGTCCGGGTGATCGTGCGCCGGGAAAGTCGAGTGCGGCTCGTAGCGAACCACGGAAGTGACCTGCCCCGATTCCGGCGCGCCAACCAGGTGGACGCGCTTGCGCCAGACCGAGCCACTCGGGCTCGGCGTCCATTCCATTCCATTTGTGTCGACCGCGACGCGAAGCGAAAGGTCGCCGTTTATCGATGTCGCCATGTCGTAGATGAGCCCTAATGCGCTGCGGGCGTCGCGTTAGGCTGCAGCCTGCTGGAAAGTGACCAGGTTTCCATCGAGGTCCAATATCGAGAACTCCCTGACTCCCCAGGGCTTCAGCTCCAAGCGCCCGTTAGGATGAATAACCGATTCAGCGGAGTACGCTTCGAACAAGTCATCAATCCCTTCTACCGTTATACGACATCCCGTCTCTTTCGGAGTCCTGGGATCAGCGCATCGCCAGAAGTGAAGTTGGACACCGTCTCTCTCGACGATCCCGTAGCCGTTGTCAGAGTACCTGCGCGCGAACCCAAGGCGCTCAAAGAACGCAACGCTGCGCGCGATATTGAGCGACGCGAGCTTCGGAATGGCGGCTCTCAGGCGCGATGGCATCGCCGCGGCCTAACTTACCGGTTTTGACGCGCTGAACGAGGCGCGGCCTGGCGCCGATGCAGACGCGTCGGTCAACAACGGGCTATTAGACGGCACGACCACCTTCAGTAAAGTACGCCATAAAGACATTGTCGTCATAGCGCCCGTCCAGTTTTCGCGCCTGCCGTTTGATGCCTTCCGTTACGAAACCGACGGCTTCATAGAAGGCTATCGCCCGCTTGTTGGAAGCAAACACTTCAAGCTCTACGCGTTCAATGCCTGCTTGACGAGCAGCATGAATCGTTTCAGCAAGGAGTCGCCGCCCGAAACCACGACCCCGGTATTCAGGAAGGAACGCCATGCCCAAGCGACCCACGTGCCGGAACCCTTCGTGCGGATTTCGAACGATGTCGCACCAACCCACGGCCAGGTCCTTTGTTGTTACGGCCAACATTTGCACGCCTGCGCCGCCGACAATCGATCGCAGAAAATCGCGCGTACTTTCGAGGGAGGGAGCTTCCACAAAGCCGATATAGCGCCGCTCGCGGGCCACGGCATCTACTGCCGCATGAAAGCTCTCGGCATAGTTTTCGGCTGTCGGAACAAAGCGAATTACTTCGTCCATCGTCGCCCGGAATGTCGTGCCCTTTAGCGTTCGCGTTTTGCCGTGCCGCATGAGCGGCGAGTGATGGAATCTACTTCCCGCCAACCGTCGCGCCAGGGAAATGCGCTGCGAAATACGCCAGCGTATCGAGCTCTTCGGGGGTGACCTGGCTCACCGCCTCGGTCATCGCCATGGTGTAGCCAGGGCGCTTGCCGGACTTGAACTCCCGCAGCGACAACTGCAGGTAGTCCTCACGCTGCCCCCCGATGCGTGGCACCTGCTGCCCGCCGCTCAGGTCGGGCCCATGGCAGAGCAGGCACCTGTGGAGCTGCGCGAGCTCCTGCCCCTTCTTCATGCGCGCGGCATCGGGCGGCGTGGCGGGCGCGGGGGCGAGCGCGGGTGGCAGCGTGCCAATGAAGTCGGAAAAGCCCCGCAGGTCGGCGTCGCTCATCGTCTTGGCCACGGCGGTCATTGCCTCGTTGCTGCGCCGGCCCTCGCGAAACAGGAAGAGCTGCGTGGCTGCATAAAAGGAATGCTGGCCCGCGAGCACCGGCGTGCCCGGCATGTCGCTGCGCCCGTTGGCGCCGTGACATGCCGCGCACACCGCCGCGAAACGCTCCGGATAGGGGTTGGGCTGTGCCGGGGCGTTGGCCGCCTTGCCGGTGCTGCGCGGTTTCGTCTGGGCGCCGGGCGATCCGGCCAGGCTCATCAGAGCGAACGCGCAGAGCGCAAGGCGGGCCAGCCTCCTCACTCGATCATTTGCCGCTATAGCTGATGCGGTAGATCGCCCCGGCATGGTCGTCGCTGACCAGCAGCGAGCCGTCCTTCATCACCAGGAAGTCCACGGGCCGGCCGAGGTAGTTGTTGTTCTCGACGAAGCCGGTCATGAACGTCTCGATCCGCGCACCACCCTTGCCGTCAGGCCAGGCGACCTGGATGTCCGCGTACTTCTTGGTGCGGTTCCACGGACCGTGGCGCGCGATGAACATCGCGCCCTGATACTTGGCCGGGAACATCTTGCCCGTGTAGAACTTCAGCCCCAACGAACCGGCGTGCGGCCCGAGCAGCGCGGCGGGCTTGGCATAGTCGGCGCACGACTTGCCCCAGCCGAATTCAGCGTCCGGGATGTTGCCCTGGTGGCAGAACGGATAGCCGAAGTGCTGCTTGCCCGGCTGCGTCACGACGTTCAACTCGTCGTTGGGCAGTTCCTCGCTCAACCAGTCGCGCCCGTTGTCGGTGAACCAGAGCCTGCCGGTCTTCGGCTCGAAGTCGAAACCCACCGTGTTGCGCACGCCCGCTGCGATGGTCTCGACGCCACTGCCATCGAGATTCATGCGGAAAATCTTGCCCCATTCACCCGGATCGCAGATGTTGCACGGCGCGCCGACCGCGTAGTAGAGCTTGTTGTCCCTGATGCGCAGGTACTTCCAGCTGTGGTCGCCGCCGCCGGGCAGCTTGTCGTACAGCACCTGGGGTTCGCCGAGCTTGCCGAGGTTGTCCTCGACATTGGCATAGCGCAGGATCTTCGTGTTGGTGGCCAGGTACAGGCTGCCCTTGTGGATCTCGATGCCGGTGGCGAACGGCATCTTGTCGATGATCACCTTGGCCTCGTGCTTGCCCTTCTCGGGAATCACGTACACCTTGTTGGCGACGAACAGCGAGCTGACGAAAATGTTTCCCTTCTCCCCCTGGCGCAGGCCGCGCGCGTCGAGCACGCCGGAGGCCCACACCTCGGCCTTGAAGCCGGGCGGCAGCTTGAACTTCTTGACCGGCAGCTGATCGGCCGGCGTCGGCACCGGGAACGCCGGCACCGGCGCCATCCTCTGCGCCGTTTCGGTTTTCGGACGACCTTTGGCCCACCCGGGTTCCTCGGTGGGTGCCTGCTGCGCCATGGGGGCGCCGACTACGCAAAGTGCGGAAAGCGCAACGAGCGAGCGGATGTGACGCATGGTGGCTGGCCTCCTTCCAGTTTGTTGATGGCAATGCCGCGCGCTGATTATGGAGAAGGCAACGTCCCCGTTCAATAACCGTCAGGGCTGCTCGCTATGCGGTATCAACCAGCGGAGAGAGCCAGCCCGACGCTCGCGTTGTGGCGAGGTGAAGAAGGAGCGTAGCGTCGAGGCGCAAGCGTCGCTCACCAACGCTCTGTTAGGCGCGCACGGCAAATAGGGTCAAGGCTCCCACCAGCAGAAAAAGCACCCACGACAGATGCCGCCCCCGCGCAACGACCAATGAAACCGCGCCGTGCACCAGGAAGACGATTCCAATGACACTGCCAATGCCTTCGGCGCTGACCGGCGGATGAGCGATCAACACGAGTAGTGCGGCGAAGCCGAACCAGGCAATCGACGTAATGTGCCAAGCCAGCCGCATGACGCGCAATACGAAGACCGGGTTTCGAAACGCCCGGGGTAGATCGCCATGCCTGTCGAGCCTGCCGAGAAGGTAGCGCTCGCCGAGATACGAATGCGCGATGCCGACCAAGGCCAGGATTCACGCGGCGAGATACAACGCGGCGGTCATGCGCACCTAACGTTTGACATGAGCCGGCGGTGGCAAGCGGCGAAGCCACTGCGGATGCTCATTCGTCGATGAACTTCCACGTGTCCGCGCCATCGAACCGGCGCACACGCACCGTTGCAATGAGCTTCGGATCAAAGTTGCCAAGGTTCACGCCGTGCTTGCAGCCGGGCGTTGGCTGCAGCGGCTCCCAGTGGGTGACGCATCCACATGTCTTGCAGAAAATGGTGCGCAGAGTCCTGTCTCCCCAGATGTACTCAGCGGTAGCTCCCGGGTCGGCTTCGATTTTCACCGAGCCAAACTGAAAGTAAACCCACGGCCCACCGATGCGCCGACACTTCGAGCAGTTGCACTGAGTGGCCACCTCTGGCGTCGAGGGCAACGTCATCCGAACTGCCCCACAGTGACATGACCCCTTATGCATGAATTGCGCCGCGCCGAGTCCGCAGCGGCGAGGTGTGGGCCTCGGTCAAGGATGCGTGGTTAGACGTCATTTCGTCTTTGCACCGCTAGCGAGAACCGCCGGCATCGGAATCTCGAGCAGCGCTCCATTGCGAAATTTCTCGGCTCTCTCGACGATTGCTCGCCGGATGCGCTCCCGCGCGCGATTTTCCTGCAATTCGATCGTCATATCCAAACGAACAGCGCATCTCGCGAGCGCGAGCACGTCGGTGGCGCCGGACGGGCGAAAGGCGAGGGCTATCTCCTTCACAACTGGTTCAACGAAACCTGCGCCGATGAGCTCCGCGGCGCAAGTCGCTGGATCACTGAAGCGAAACGGCGGCGGAGCGGGTGGCATCGGAACTTCGGTCGTGCCGTAGTCGCGAATGCTTTCCAACACCAGTTGATGAAACTTCGACTTTCCGGGCGCACACCACATCGAGAAGGCGATCCTGCCGCCAGGGCGAAGAACGCGGTAACACTCGCGAAGCGCTTTCCCGGGATCAGGAAGATGGTTGACTCCGAACGAACAGATCACGGCGTCGAAGGCTTCAGTCTTGAAATCGAGCGCCTCGGCGTCACCCTGCTGGAACGTGGCAGCCGAATCAAGGGCCCGCGCGGTCTGCACCATGGCCAGCGAAAGGTCGATTCCGATGGCCCGCGCACCTCGAGCAGCGGCGGCTGCGGCCCCGTATCCGGGACCGCAGCACAAGTCTAGGAGCGAGGTGCCCGCATGGACTGCCGTTGCATCCAAGAGCGGCTCAATGGCATGCCGCGTGATTGACCCGAAAAGCTGATCGTAACTGGCCGCTCTTTGCTCCCAACCCGCCTGTTCCATCCCCTTGAACGAAGCCGGGTCATAAGAGAAAGGACCGGTCATCCGCGCGCGCGTGACGTCTAATGTTGGAAATCAGCCGCGCGCCACCACGCGGACGGCGGAGGGCACGCTAGTTCGCGGCGCGCCCGCTGCATTGACTTGTTAGGGGGCAGCGGCACGGGCCCGCTTCTGTGCGCGAGGCGGATGCAGCGTTTCGTGGCGGCGTAGCATGCCCATGAAGCGCTCTAAGCGCTGCGCGCGCGTCTCCGCCCTCGCGGCCGTCTGCAAGCGGTAGAGGATCGCGTAGCGGTTCGCGCTGTCGAGTTGCCCGAAGAATGCCTTCGCTGCCGGATCGGCCGCCAGAGCACGACGAAGATCGGCTGGTACCGTCGCTGTCGCCGGTGACGCGTAGGCCTTGGCCCACTTTCCCGATCGCTTCGCCTCTGCCACCGCGCGTCGGCCCGCTGGCCGCATGCGCCCCGCGTCCGTCAATTCGGCTACACGTGTGCGGTTACGCCGCGACCATGGGCTGCCCGGCTTGCGGGGTGTGAATTTCTGTAGCCAGGTCCGATGATCGCCGGGTCGTTTCTGACCATCGATCCAGCCGTAGCAAAGGCTGACGTCTAGCGCCTCGGCATACGAGACGGAGGCCACCTCGGTGCCCTTCTTTGCTATGCGCAGCCAGATGCCGGTTGAACTTGCGTGGTTGGCGGCGAGCCATGATTCCCACGCCTTAGCGCTCTTGAACGAAACAATCGGGAGCTGTGTGGCGCCTCGCGCGTGTCTCTTCACTGACATGGCAGCCACCTAACTCTCGCAGATCCGGGAACAGGGTCTCGAGGACGCGAAGGCAGGCCTAAATGTTGCTGTCAGCATGGAACTGGCCGGTCGGCTAACAGGAGGTGCGCTATGAAATGGGCAGGAATGTATTTTCTTGGATTTGTCTTGCTCATCGGCGGCGTTCTCGCCGCACTCTGGAAGCTGGGCGTTCTGCAGAACATCGACCCCACCTGGATCGTGATTGGGATCGTAATCCTCGCTGGCGTGGGGATCATGATCTCCATCGCCAATGGCGGCGCCAAACAAAACATCGAGATCGACCACAAGTAAAGTCTGCCGATTTGATGTTCAGCGGCATGAGCCCTAAGTTCGCGTTGGGCGGGCGCGCCGATGTGAGGCCAAGCCACGTGCGTTGCTGACCCGAGCGTCCGCTCTCGAGCGCGCTATTAGGCGTCATCGCCACACAATAAGTCGCTTTAGTCACAGCGGCGCCTGCATCGGCAATATCACCATCGGCATCCGCTCCGCCTGGAGCCGCTGCTGGATGTTGAGGATGATCTGGTTGTGCAGCAGTTGCGTGATCCAGGTCTCGCGCTTGAACACGAGCTTGGAGGCGAAGAACACGATGTTCGGAAATTCCTCGCGCGCCTGCCGACACAGCTTGACCATCTCGTCCACGCCGTCGATACCGAAGCCGAGGTAGTACTTCGAGGCGATCCCGGTGTGCCGCGCGAGATCCATGTAGAACTCCATGTCCTGCAGCCGGTCCGACTTGAGCTTCGCGAGCGCTTCTTCGCCTCCGTAGCTGCGTACGTCGATCGGCTGGGCACTGATCACCAGGAAGTTCTTGTAAAAACCCGGCCACATCCTGAGCACCTCACGCGCTGCGTGCACCAGCCCGCAGCGGTTGCGGCCGATGATGAACGCCGCAGCCGGCCGGCCGGGCGTGAGCCTCGGGATCGCCTCGACGTGGCCGGTCGGAGGGCGGTAGAAGTCCTCCGCGCGCGCGATGCTTTCCGTGACCGTGTTGTAGTGCCGCCGGATCGCATAACCGATGGCGATGACGAGTCCGGTGATGATGAGCGTGATCCACCCGCCCTCCGTGAACTTCTCGACAGTCGTGACGATCAGGATGCCGCCGCACACCAGCAGGCCGATGAGCGAAAGCGCGATGCGGAGAATCCATCGCCCTTCGCGGCGATTGAGCCACCAGTACCTGACGAGCCCAAGCAGCGACAGGGTGAATGTGAGGAAGACATTGATGCTGTAGAGGACGACCAGCACCGAGACCCGGCCGCGCGTGATCAGCAGCACCGCGGCCGCCGCGGTCCCCATCAGGATCACGCCATTCTGCGTGACAAGCCGGCTCGAGAGGTTGCGGAACTGGTGCGGCATCCAGGAATCGACCGCCATGTTCGCGAGCACCGCGGGCCCCCCGAGGAAGCCGGTGTTGGCCGCGACCAGCAGCAGCCCGGCCTCGAACGCCAGGACGACGACCAGCCCGAGGTGGTTCATCGCGTCGCCGCCGAGCCCGATGTGCCTGATGATGGCGTCGAAAGTGACGGCGTTGAGCGTCTGCCCTTCGACGGGGCGGGCGCCCCACAACAGATACAGGACGATGATCCCGGCGGCGGTGAACGCCAGCGACAGCGCCATGTAGAACATCGTCCACTTGCCAGTGCGGATACGCGGCTCGGCGAGCGACTGGACGTTGTTCGAGACTGCCTCGATGCCGGTATACGTGCCGCCACCCAGCGAGTAGGCGCGCAGCAGCAGCGCCGCTAGCGCCACCCAGCCGACGTCATGCGCGAGCGCCTGGGAGTCGCCGACCGTCTGCACCACCATGGACGGCAGCTCCGCGCCGTGGGCGAAGATGCCGTACGCGATCAGGAACGTGTGCGTGATCACGAAGCCGAGGAAGATCGGCAAAAGGAAGTTGATCGACTCCCTCATCCCGCGCAGATTGAGGTAGAGGAGCAGCCCCGTGAGCACGATCTCGACGACGAGCTTGAACTCGCCGATCGAAGGCGGAAGCAGCGAGAACAGCGCGTCGACTCCGCTCGCGACCGAGATCGCGATCGTGAGCACGTAGTCGACCACGAGGGCGCTTCCCGAGACGAGCCCGGCGCGCGCGCCGAGGAGCTTCGTCGCGACCTTGTAGCCGCCGCCGCCCGACGGAAACAGCTCGATGACCTGGTTGTACGCGACTGCAATTACGAAGACCGTGACCGCAGTCATCGCCGCGAGATAGAGGCTGAGCGGCGTGTGGGTGCCGAGCGCAAGGAACGCCTCTTCCGGGCCATAGCAGGCCGACGACAGCCCGTCCGCGCCCAATCCGACCCACGCCAGGAACGCGACCAGCGCGACGTGCTTGCGCGTCTCCCCGCTGAAAGGGTCGAGCGGCTTGCCGAGCAGCGACTCTCGCAGGCTTCGACTCATCGTCTCCCTCCGCCGGCGTGGAGCGAAGCATACGCCGGGGCTTCGGGCGCCGCCGGGCCAACCCGACCCATGAGGCCGCCCATCCTCGACTATGACATTGCGCAGATCATGTTGGCCGAAGCGCTGTTCCCTGAGCCCGCCTCGGGACGCACGACAGTTTCGTGGCTAGCCAAAGCCCGCATATCAGCTTGATCGACGGGCGTCAGTTCGACGCAGGCGCGTTGCTCATCGGGACTCTCAATCGTCCACGAAGCAAACCTACTTGCCTGCGCATGCGCCCAGACGTAGCGCAGTGAGCCGTTGCGACAAGGTCATGTTCTTGCCGCCCATCTTGACGTCCAGGACCGCGTGAAATTCGCGGGGCTGCAGTGTGAAATGCGCAGCACCCGTGGCGGCCTGCGGATCGGCACAGCGCAGGGAAAAATCCGCTTCGGTATCCGATGAGGCCTCTCGTACGAGAGAACAACCGGCAAAGGCTTCATGACGCAGCAGCGGGAAGAGCGCCGAAGCCTCCTGAGTGCCGACGCACTGACGAGAACTTGTTGTGGCGTATCGGAGGGGTTCTTCCAAATGAGGCATGACCGTCTGTGCGGTGAGCTCGTACAAGCCGGGCTCGACACTCACCGTGGAGGCGAGAGACGACGCGCCCAGGCCAACAGCACCGACAAGGCCCCATTTGGATGAATGCATCTCAACGTCTCGACGGTTCGCAGCGCCTAACGCGCGCGGTTTGCTGCGAGGCGAGCGCGCAGCGGCGAGGCAAAGGCGTCGGTCAACAACGCGTAGTTAGATCGCATCCGTTCTGATTTTGAACTCGTCTGCGTCTACATAGATTTCGCGCCGGAAAAGGGGCTGGGGCAAAGTGAGGCTGGATCAGGACGCGAACCTTGCCATACAGGGGAAGTCCTTCTTCCGGCGGGACCTTACCGGGCTTCCAACCTCCAAGGTCAACGACCCGTCCAGCGTCAGACTCTCGGGTCCAAGCCGTCGATCCATCGGCTTTGCGGCGGTTGTCTGCGGCGCCCTTCTTCCAAGAAATGATCAGAAACGAGTCCATGGTCTCAGCGCGGCTGATCAACTGCTCAACCTTTGCGATCGCTTCTGCCGAGATGGTGACCATGCGATCTAACGTTGGCGTTTTGCCGCGCCGCGTGCGCAGCGTGGCGAGCTGCAGGCCTCGATCAACAACGCGCTGTTAGGCCGGTTTGGCGCGGACAAAGAGATGCGCATTTGTGGATCCGTCGGAGGTCGGAAATTCTTTAACCTCTAGATAAGTCTGTTTTCTGACCAGTTCGCCGAGCTTCGGACAGCCGTAGTTTCGCGAGTCGAAGGATGGATTGGTCTTCAGGATCATGGACCCAACGGCAGCGAGCGCCGACCATCCATCTTCGCGGGCAGTGGCGTCAATCGCAGCGCGAAGCACCGGCTCCAATGGCGCAATCTCTTGATCCTCTTGGACGGCTGGAACTTCCGGTGGTTTGAGAATTTCGGTGTAGATGAACTTGTCACACGCAGCCACGAAGGGCTGTGGAGTCTTTTTTTGCCCGAAACCGTAGACCAACAAGCCAGCCTCACGGATTCGGGTCGCCAGCCTAGTGAAATCGCTGTCGGACGACACTAAGCAAAAGCCATCCAACCCACCCGAGTGCAGAAGATCCATGGCGTCGATGATGAGGGAGGAATCCGTCGCGTTTTTTCCTGTCGTGTAATTGAATTGCTGTATAGGCTGAATTGCTAGCTTGTGCAGTACATCCTTCCAGCCCTTCAAGTTTGGCGTCGTCCAATCTCCATACGCACGCTTGACGCTCGCTGTGCCATACCGCGAAACCTCAGCAAGCAACTCCTGAATAGTCGACGCCTGAGCATTGTCTGCATCAATGAGCACAGCGAGTTTTCCGGTGTTAGGAGATGCCATGGCGTCTCGTGGAACTGGCCTAACGTTCCGGTTTTGGCGCGCTGAAGGAGGCGCGGCGCAGCAGCGCCGATGCGTAAGCGTCGCTCAAGAACCGGTAGTTAGACCGCTGCGATTGCGAAGCTTGGCCGGCGTTGCACGCTGCTAACGCCTCGCGCCAAAGGTAAGAAAGCACGCTGTCCCGTACCGTTTCGGCGTTGCAAGACGGTTCCATTACCACGTCAGCCGCGAAGCCTAGCTTAGCGATCTGATACGTGCACGCCTGTTTGCCGCTGTTCAAAGTCCGGCATGCGGGTTGCGGCCCTTGACCGATAGGCTTTAAGCGAACAGCGTCGAGTGAGCAATTTGACCCGAGTTGCGACGCAGTGGGGCGATTTACGTCGACGGCAAAAATTCGGGGTGCAGGCGACTCAAGGACTGCCTGATAAGTTGCGACTGCCGCTCTCGCAATTCGTAGTGTTTCGCCAGTATCGAACTTCACCTCGATGCATTCGTCAGCCGAGTGCGCTGCCACCGTCCACAACGCACAAATAGCGCACGCCGCCAGTCGTGCGATTAGCGGCCTACGGGCGGCTGTCATGAGGGAGCGGTCTAACGTTCGCGTTTTGCCGCGCCGTGCTGAGCGCGGAGCGGCGAAGCTAAGGCGTCGGTCAACAACGCGTTGTTAGCCCTCATGTGGTTTCCCGAGCAGACCGCTGACGAAAGCGAGAACGACTGAGCCAATGAGCAACCACGCACCAGCGCCCCAGAACCCCGCGGCGGAGAACGCCGCAACAAGCGCGAAGAACGACAGCACTGCGAAGACGGCACCGAACAGCGAGGCAGCTCTTGCCGACGGCAGCCGGCGCCGCAGCGTGACGAATGCGACGGCCGCTCCCATGAGCGACAGAACGAGTACGGACGCATGCATGGCCCCGTGCATTATGAGTTGCGACTCTAGTTGATCGCGCGGATGCATACCTTGGTAACCGCCCCAAACAGCGAGGTCGGCAACTAGGAGCAGGACGAAGGCCGTGCCGGCAAACGCTAGCGTTCGGTAGGCGGCGGCTTTCATGAGGGCTAACGTCCGCGTTTTGCCGCGCCGCATGCGCAGCGTAGCGAGCTGAAGGCGTCGGTCAACGACGCGCTGTTAGGTGTCATTACTCAAATTTGTAGCAAAGTGGGTAGTTGCGGCCATTTTCGTCCTTCGCACTCCACTCTCGTATTGTCTTCGTGCAGCCGAGTGGTACTGACTTCATGAGCCTAACAACGCCGCCGCGTACTTGCATCCCGGGTAACGAGTTTTCGGCTTTTGTAACGACACGCCGCCCGTTGCGGCTCGATGTCGTCGAACCAAACGCGTACAGGATCACCCTCCACAACTTGCAGAGATCTTCGCTCCGCCGCGTGCTCGCGATCTCAGGTCGCATTGTGGAGCCTACGCGCCGTAGGCCGCCATGAAGACCCGTACGGCCTCGCGCAGAAGAGCCCTGTTCTCCCGGGGATCAGGCATCTCGAGCTTCAGCAGTCCGCGCATGTGCCCGGAGCCGAGGAACATCGAGAGGAACAGGTCCGCTGCCTGAAGCGGGTTCCGCACCTTCAGCGTGCCCGCCGAGTGGGCACGGCGCAGGTATGTAGCCAGCTCGCCGTTCACACGCTCGGGGCCGTCCTTGTATAACGCACGGCAGACTTCCGGCTGCGCCCCGGCGACGCCGTAGACAGCGCGCAACGCGCCGACGGCGTCCCCGCGCGTCAGTGCGAGAAACCGGGCGCCGATCGCCAGCAGCGCCTTCTCCGGCTGGTCCGGATCCAGCGCCCCGGCGCCCGGGAAGCCAGCCACCACCGTCGCCGACCTGTCGCGCACGACCGCCTGGAACAGCCCCTCCTTGGAGCCGAAGTTGCTGTACACGGTCATCTTGGCAACACCGGCGTCCGCGGCGATGGCATCCACGCTGGCACGCTCCAGGCCATGCTCGTTGAAGTGCCTTTGCGCCGCTTCGAGGATGCGCCGCACGCGCTCGGGATCGCGTGGCCGGCCGCGTCGGGGCTTGGGAGCGGGAGTTGGGGGGCGGGCCATGGGCAGATTTAGTGGATTTGACAGCTCACTATAGTTCACGCGCCTTATTGGACTTGTAGCCCAGTAATTGACGGCGACCCGAGAAGCCGCATGACGCAACAGACGATCGACTGGACCTCGCCGCAGCGGTGACGGCCACCACCAGCGACGCCGCGGCGATCGCGTCCGTGTCGAGCGAACCTCACGAAATAGATCGCGCCGCGCTGAGCAGGTTTACGACGAGCATCACCGCCCAAGGGTGGGCACGGCGAGCCGCGAGCAGCGGCGGCAGCAGCCGGAGTAGCGGGCCATCAAGCATAGTGGACTCGTGGAATATTAATTGTACTTGACAGTTTACTATATCCGCCGCACATTAATGTACTTGTTAGTCCAATAAACCCATTGGCCATGACTTCCTCCTGGCGCGGCGCGGGCCGGCCCTGCTGCCCGTCGCGAGCGCGTAACGCTGGACGATATTGCGCGCCAGGCCCAGCCCACCCCCTCGATCCGCAACACGGAGCGTTTACCATGGATGACGTCATCATCATCGGCGGCAGCTTTGCCGGCCTTGCCGCCGCCCTGCAACTCGGCCGTGCCCGGCGCAAGGTCACTGTTCTCGATACCGGCCTGCCGCGCAATCGCTTCGCCGGCCACTCGCATGGCCTGCTCGGCCACGATCACAAGCCGCCGCTGGACATCCTGGCCGAGGCGCGGCAGCAGCTGACGCGTTATCCCACGATCAGGCTGGTCAGTGTCCGGGCCGACAGCGTCTCCGGCGCCATCGACGATTTCTCCGTCCTCACTGGCGATGGCGAAAGCCTTGGGGCGCGCCGCCTGATCCTGAGCTATGGCGTCGCCGACCAGATGCCTGATGTTCCGGGCTTTGCCGAAAGCTGGGGCACGTCCATCGTGCCCTGCCCCTATTGCGACGGCTTTGAAGTCGCCGGCCAGCATTGGGGCCTCGTCTGGTCCGGCCCGCAGTCGCACCAGTCCGTCAGGCTGTTCCACGATTGGACAGACAAGTTGACTGTCTTCGCCGATGGCCGCGACATTCCGCCCGATACCCAGGCCGATCTGGCGCGCCGCGACATACCTGTCGTCGATGGCCGGATCATCGAGATCGCCCATCACAAGGGCCATATCACCACCGTCCATCTCGATACCCGCCGCAATATCGCGGTCGACATCCTATTCGCCCATCCGCGCAACAAGCCGTCCGCAAGCCTGCATGAATCACTGGGCCTCGCCACGGTGGATACGCCCGTCGGCATCGCCCTCAAGGTCGACGAGCGCCGCCAAACCAGCATGCCCGGCATCTACGCCGCCGGCGACCTTGCCACGCCCTTCTTGCCCTCGGTCACCCTGGCATCATCGCAGGGCGCGATGGCGGGTATCTTCGCCCAGCAATCGATGCTGGTTTGAGAGCACAGATACCCTTCTCCGGTTGCTGCGGGCTATCGTTAGAAGGGGGATCCCGACGATGGCGCGATCCGCTTGCCGCCAATCAGGTGTGTGCGTGGCCAGTCATGCGGGGCGCTAGGCCTCGTCATGGAGTGAGCGCGCTTGAAGTAAAGGTTCCTCCCCCCATCGTGGCGGCTTGTCCTGGCGCTTCGTTTCCATGACCTCTAACGTCCGCGGTGTGCCGCGCTGAACGAGGCGGGATGACGGAGCGTCGCCGCGCAAGCGTGGGTCACCGACGCGCTGTTAGGCAGCTGCATGCTTTGGAAACCAAGCCATGGACACGTCATCGAGGTAACTTCCGTCGGCCAAGCGGATGCGGTTGCGAAACCGTCCCTCCTCACGAAAGCCGAACTTTCGGTAAAGCCTTAACGCTCGCTCGTTGCTCGAACGAACAAGTAATTCAATTTTGCCGACGGTTGGTGAACGAGACGCCCAGTCGATAAGTGAAGCCATAAGCGTTGTGCCAACGCCGCGATCGTCGTGCCTCGGGTGCACGACGATAGTTAAGCGGAATACGTGCGATATGGCTCGCAGGCCCATTGGCTCGAGAAGGGCATGACCCACAACCTTACCGTCGTCTTCCGCAACCAGATAGCAGCCTGCGCCATTTGTTAGGGATGCAATCAGGGACGCGAATGACTTGGCGCAGAGCTCGTCGGGTTGCGAGACGAGAAAGCCGGGAACGCGCGCGATTTCTTGCTCCGCCGCACACAATGTGGGAGCGTCCTCGATCCGAGCCGGGCGGACGCTTATCAAAGCCGCCTAACGTGGAGGTTTGCGGCGCGGCGAACCGGACCGTTGATAAAGCGATGCGCTCGCCGCCGCGTCCGCCAACACCGCCATGTTAGTTTGCACGTTGCACATATTTCTTGGCCCAGTTCCAGGCTGTGACGCCATGTGCTTTGAGGTCCTCGTTTGATGATTCTAGGACCCAACTCGCTATGGAATGCTCAAAGCTTTCATTCCCTTCGCCAGACAACAACTGAGAAAGGCATGCGGCTACGCGATGTTGAATCTCATTGATCCCGCGAAGAAGCTCCGGTTTGGTAAGGCCTTCTCCCTGAACCACGTAACTATCTCGGCCTGCAATGGTTAATTGATGGCTGAGTGATGCCAAGAATCGGGCCTTAGCACTACTGTCTAGGGAGACGAGCCAGCGACCTTCGGCGTCCGCGCTCATGCGTGCAAACTAACGTTCCAATTTTGGCGCGCTGAAGGAGGCGCGACGAAGGAGCGCCGCCGCGCAGGCGTCGCTTAACAATTGGTTGTTAGGCCTCATCGCCCAATCTAGGGAGTGGTTGCTCGGCAAAGGCGTCAATATGGGGAACACGGCGAAATCGACCACGGAACACGGCGATGGCGCGCAGCCTCTTCGCCCTATATCGAACGCGCGCAGGACCCACAGCCAGCCTTTCCTCAAGCGCCAACTTGGTTACCGCGATGATGAGAGGAATCTCGGAGATCGTGGTCCATTGGCTTGCCCTGAAGTAGTCGCGACGCTCTTTGCGACGCGGTCGGAGCCGCAGAGGGTGCTTGAGCTCGTGAAACCGCGGGCGCCAAGACATGGTGAGGCCTAACGTCCGCGTTTTGCCGCACCGTGCTGAGCGCGGAGCGGCGAAGCATAGGTGTCGGTCAACGACGCGTTGTTAGACGGCACCATACACGCGTTCAATAAATTGGAACAAGAACCACCAAAGCGCGAGGAATGAAACAGCCAGCAGCGCAAATAGCTGCACCATCTCAGCAGTAGAAGCCCCACGTGGCTGGAGATGAGCTAAGCGACGTTTGTACAAAAGATACGCGTATGCGAGTGTGGCGACCGTTAGGACCAGCATTGCGACTGTGCCGTTGGTGGTGAAGAAAGCGATAAAAGTAACGAGCGACCCTACTAATTGCGTGAGGTACGAAACCCAACCGCGTATGCTCTGTGGTGGAAAGGGCGGGACTGAAGAAGTAGGAGAGGTGGCGGGTAAGCCCAGACGGCGCCGCACGCCGTCTGTTCGCCAATCGAGAAGGAACAGGCCGGCGAAGAAGAGCGCCACCGGCCAAAGGCCCCCAAGAACATTGGTTACCTGCGACATCACTTATGCCGTCTAACGTTCCAATTTTGGCGCGCTGAAGGAGGCGCGACGAAGGAGCGCCGCCGCGCAGGCGTCGCTTAACAATTGGTTGTTAGGCCTCATCGCCCAATCTAGGGAGTGGTTGCTCGGCAAAGGCGTCAATATGGGGAACACGGCGAAATCGACCACGGAACACGGCGATGGCGCGCAGCCTCTTCGCCCTATATCGAACGCGCGCAGGACCCACAGCCAGCCTTTCCTCAAGCGCCAACTTGGTTACCGCGATGATGAGAGGAATCTCGGAGATCGTGGTCCATTGGCTTGCCCTGAAGTAGTCGCGACGCTCTTTGCGACGCGGTCGGAGCCGCAGAGGGTGCTTGAGCTCGTGAAACCGCGGGCGCCAAGACATGGTGAGGCCTAACGTGAAATCATCAGAAGAGGTGTCGTCTATCTTACCGAAGGTTCATTTACTGCCTGCGTCAACCCGTTCTCATTCAGCGCGTTACGCGATTCATCGCTTGGACGGGGGCGTGTTAGCCGACGGGAAATGGGTCAAGGATCTGATTCGTCTTTAAAAACGGATTTGCCGCCGGACGCTCGGGAAAAACGGCTGATCGAGCGCTTTCGCGAGGTGCTACGGGCGCTGCACTACAGCCGGCGCACCGAGAAGACTTACTGGTACTGGATCCGCTGGTTCGTCTTCTTCCATGGCAAGCGCCATCCGCGCGAACTTGGTGCGGCGGAGGTGACGGCGTTCCTGAGCTGGCTCGCGACGGAGCGCAATGTGGCCGCTGCGACGCAGAACCAGGCGCTCTCGGCGCTGCTCTTTCTTTATCAGCGGGTCCTCGGGATGGAGTTGCCCTGGCTCGGCGATCTGGTGCGGGCGCAGCGGCCGGTGCGCCTGCCGACCGTGCTGTCCGAGTCCGAGGTCAGGCGCGTGCTCGCGAACGTCGATGGGGCCGGCCGATTGATGGTCGGCTTCCTTTACGGAGCGGGGCTGCGGCAGATCGAGTGCCTGACGCTCCGCGTGAAGGACATCGACTTCGCCTACCGGCAGGTGCTGGTGCGCGACGGCAAAGGCGCGAAGGACCGTGTGACGATGCTGCCCGAGAATCTCGTGCAGCCGCTGCAGGCGCATCTTGGCCGGGTGCGTCTGCTGCACCGGCGCGATCTCGACGAGGGCTATGGTGAGGTGTCCTTGCCGTTCGCGCTTTCGCGCAAGTATCCCCGCGCGGGCCGCGAGTGGGGCTGGCAGTTCCTGTTTCCATCCGGCAACCGCTCGGCCGACCCGGAGAGCGGAGCGCTGCGCCGTCACCATATCCATCCGGACACGCTCGGCCGCATCGTCAAGCGGGCGGCCCAGCGTGCCGGCATCATCAAGCCGGTTTCCTGCCACACGCTGCGCCATTCGTTCGCTACGCACCTGCTCGAGCGCGGACACGACATCCGTACGGTGCAGGAGCTCCTCGGCCACTCTGATGTCTCGACGACGATGATCTACACGCACGTCATGAACCGCGGCGCGCGCGGGGTGCGCAGTCCGCTCGATCGGCTGGAGCAGCCGGTCGCGGCTTACGCGCTCGCTGAAGCGGGCTAGGGAATCGGGACGGCGGCGAGCAGCTCGGCGCCGACGTCCATGCGGCGCGCCGCGTCGTGCGCGGGGCGCAGGCGGTGGGCGGCGACGCCGGGGAGGATGGCCTGTACGTCCTCGGGGATGACCTTGTCCCGGCCTTCGAGCATGGCCCAGGCGCGCGCGGTGTGGACGATGGCGAGGGCGGCGCGCGGCGAGAGGCCGGCGACGTAGTCGGGCGAGCGGCGGGTGTGCTCGACGATCGCCTGCACGTAGTCGAGCAGCGCGCCCGAGACGTAGATCTTCTGCACGTTCGACTGCAGCTCCATCAGCTCGGCCGCCGACATGCAGGGTTGGAGCGTGGAAAGAAGATCGCGGCGGTCGATGCCGGCGAGCAGCGCGCGCTCGGCGCCGCGGTCGGGGTAGCCGAGCTCGATGCGCATGGTGAAGCGGTCGAGCTGCGATTCGGGGAGCGGGAAGGTGCCGACCTGCTCTGAGGGGTTCTGCGTGGCGATGACGAAGAAAGGCTCGGGGAGCTTTCGCGTCTCGCCTTCGGCGGTCACCTGGTGCTCTTCCATCGCCTCGAGCAGCGCCGACTGGGTCTTGGGCGTAGCGCGGTTCACTTCATCGGCGAGGATCACCTGCGCGAAGATCGGGCCGGGATGGAACTTGAAGTTGCCGGTCTCGCGCTCGTAGATCGACACACCGATGATGTCGGCCGGCAGCATGTCGCTCGTGAACTGGATGCGCTGGAACTGCAGGCCGAGCGTGCGCGCGAGCACGTGCGCCAATGTCGTCTTGCCGACCCCGGGCAGGTCTTCGATCAGCAGGTGACCGCGCGCGAGCAGGCACGCGAGGGCGAGTCGCACCTGCTGCTCCTTGCCGAGAATGATGCCGCTCGCCGCCTCGATGGCGCGATCGATCGGTCCTGCGAGAACGCTCCGCTGCTCTATTTCGGCTTTCTTCAGGAGCATGCGTCCGATTGTACTTGATGCGATATGATGAAAATGTCATGCCGACTGCCCTCGTAACGCATGCCGAATGCCTCAGGCATGACATGGGTGCGCATCATCCGGAGCGGCCCGAGCGGCTCTCCGCCATAGAGGACCAGCTGATTTCCTCCGGCCTTGCGCCGTACCTGGTGCGACATGACGCGCCGCTCGCGACCGACGAGCAGCTCAGCCGCGTGCATCCGCGTGAATATGTGCAAGCGATCCGCGAGGTCGCCCCAAGCCGCGGCACGATCCACCTCGATCCGGACACGGCGATGAATCCGTACACCCTGAACGCCGCGCTGCGCGCGGCCGGGGCGGCGGTGCTCGCGACCGATCTCGTGCTCGGCGGCAAGGCCGACAGTGCGTTTTGCCCGGTGCGCCCGCCGGGGCATCACGCCTGCCGCACGCGCGCGATGGGCTTCTGCATCTTCAACAACGTCGCGGTTGCGGCGCGCCATGCGATCGCCCAGCACGGCCTCGAGCGCGTCGCGATCATCGACTTCGATGTGCATCACGGCAACGGCACCGAGGACATCTTCTCGGACGACGAGCAGGTGCTGATGGCGTCGATCTTCCAGCATCCGTTCTATCCCTACAGCGGTACCGACGACCCGGCGCCGAACATGTACAACGTGCCGCTTGCAGCCGGCTCGGGCGGGAAGGAACTGCGCCGTGCGGTGAGCGAGGTGTGGCTGCCGGCGCTCGAGGAGTTCAGGCCGGAGCTTGTGCTCTTCTCCGCCGGCTTCGACGCGCACGTCGAGGACGACATGGCGATGCTGCGCTTCGTCGACGGCGACTATCGTTGGGTCACCGAGCAGCTCGCCGCGGTGGCGAAGCGCCATGCCGGCGGGCGCATGGTTTCGGTGCTCGAGGGCGGCTACTCGCTCGACGCGCTCGGCCGCAGCGCACTGCAGCACGTGCGGGTGCTGGCCGGCGTCAGCTAATCTGCTGTCGCCCCCGCGCAGGCGGGGGCCCCGTTAGGTGTTTAGATAAACGGGGTTCCCGCTTTCGCGGGAACGATGGCTGAGCCCGCGTCCGGAAATGTTGCCCTGACCCCGATTTTCGCGGCGTCGTCGAACGCGCACGCGTCGGCGCCGACGATGCGCACGGTCGGCGCTTCCGCGAGCAGCGGGAAATTGCGCGGCGCGGAGCGTTCGTACGCGGGGTCGTAGTGCTCCGCGAGCAGGCGGGAAAG
>JADMIO011403891.1_pt1 | contig 24954 bp, 23 predicted proteins | sample 8958161 | NCBI WGS metagenome assembly JADMIO01 (sample SAMN16585339, study PRJNA669376) | soil metagenome | isolation source: Crop rotation soil | place: USA: Cullars Rotation, Alabama | collected 2011
AGCACCTGGCCGAGCCTGGACGGCGCGATCGCGTCGCCCGAGAAGCGCGGCATGTAGGCCTGGTCGATCGCGTCGGAAACCTCGCCCGGCTCGCCGGCCGCGCTCGCGTAGTAGCTGCCGGCGATGCCCTGCAGTTCGGGGAATTCGTTGACCATCCGCGACTGCAGGTCGGCCTTGGACAGCTCGGCCGCGCGCCGCGCTTGCGCCGGATCGGCGCCGACGTCGCCGGCGATCGCTTCGGCCAGTGCCGCGACGCGCGCGGTCTTGTCGGCATAGCTGCCGAGTTTCTGCTGGTAGGTCACCGACGCCAGCCCCGCGCGCATCGCGTCCAGGCCCTGCTTGAGGTCCTCGTCGAAGAAGAAGCGCGCGTCGGCGAAGCGCGGGCGGATCACGCGCTCGTAGCCCTTGCGCACTTCCGCCGGGTCGGCGCTGTCGATGTTGGCGACGCCGACGAAATGGCCGGTCATGCGGTGCTCGGCGTTGAGCACCGGGAAGAACTTCTGGTTGGTCTCCATCGTGGAAATCAGCGCCTCGTGCGGCACCCGCAGGAACTCGGGGTCGAAACCGCAGAGGATCGCGCGGGGCCACTCGACCAGGCAGTTGACCTGCTCGACCAGCGCGTCGGGCACGCGCGCGACGCCGTCGACCTCGGCGGCGGCGCGCTCGACCTCGGCGCGCACGCGGGCGCGGCGCTCGTCGGGATCGGCGAGCACGTGGGCGCCGCGCAGCGCCTCGACGTATTCGCCCGGCGAACCGATCCAGACCGGGCCCGGGTGGTGGAAGCGGTGGCCGCGCGACATGCGGTCGGCGTGGATGCCGAACACCTCGCCCTCGACGACGTGCTCGCCCAGCAGCATCACCAGCCAGTGCACCGGACGCGCGAAGCCGACGTCGCGGTCGCCCCAGCGCATCGGCTTGGGGATCGGCATCGCCGCGATCGCCTCGCGCACGATCTCGGGCAGCAGCGCGGCCGTGCGCGCGCCCGGCGTCGTGCGGCGCGCGACGAAGCGCTCGCCCCTGGCGTCGGCGGTACGCTCGAGCGCAGCGACGGCGACGCCGTTCTTCTGCGCGAAGCCGCGCAGCGCGGGCGTCGGCTCGCCTGCCGCGTCGAGCGCGACGTTGAGGTAGGGGCCGAGGGCCTCGCTGCGCTGTTCGGGCTGCTCGAGCGCGACTTGCGGCAGCAGCACCGCCAGCCGACGCGGCGTGTACAGCGGCCGCGCCTCGCCGTGTTCGGACGCGATGCCGCGCCGGGCCAGCCCGGCGACGACGCCGCCGAGGAAGGCCTGCGCCAGCCCCGGCAACGCCTGCACCGGCAGCTCCTCGGTGCCCAGTTCGACCAGCAGGGAGGCGTGCGCGCTCATGCCCGGCCTCCCTCGACCGGGACCGGCGCGTCGAACGGCAGGTAGAAGTGCCGGAACGCCTCGAGCGCCTCGCAGCGGTCCACGCGCGCCTGCAGCGACGGGTAGGCGGACAGGTCGACCGGGATCGCGTCGCGCAGGTAGGTCGCGTAGCAGGCGACGGTGATGTCGGCCTGGGTCATCGCGTCGCCCACCAGCCACGCATCGGTTCCGGCGGCCTCGCAGAGCCGGTCGAGTTCGGACAGCGCGCCGTGCAGCTGCATGCGGCAGCGGTCGACCCACGGCGCGTGGCGCTTGTCTTCGGGCCGGAACACGCGCTCGATCACCAGCTGGATGCCCTTCTCGGCCGCGCCGGTCGCGAACGCCAGCACGTGCTGCGCCTTGCGGCGCCCCTCGCCGGTGAACGGCAGCAGCGCGCGCGCCTCGCCGACCTGCTGGTCGAGCCAGTCGAGGATCATCCCCGATTCGATCAGCACCTCGCCCGAGTCGAGCACCAGCGCGGGCACCCGCCCGAGCGGGTTGTAGGCGCGGATGCGCTCGTAGTCGCGGCCCACCGACCAGTTGCGGTGCTCGAACGTGAAACCGAGCAGGTGCGCGCTCACCGCCACCCGCCGCACGAACGGCGAATCGAACATCCCGATGAGGATCATGCGGCGGCTCCGGCGGTCGCGCGCGCGGCGTTGCGAAGGCCCGGGAAGCCGAGCTTCTCGCGCTGCGCGTAGTAGGCCTCGGCGCAGGCCTTGGCGAGCGCGCGCACGCGCAGGATGTAGCGCTGGCGCTCGGTCACGCTGATCGCGCGGCGCGCGTCGAGCAGGTTGAAGCTGTGGCTGGCCTTGCAGACCTGCTCGTAGGCCGGCAGCGGCAGGCCGAGGCCGACCAGCTGCACCGCGGCCGCCTCGGCCGCGTCGAACGCGTGGAACAGCTCGGCCACGTCGGCGTGCTCGAAGTTGTAGGCGCTCTGCTCGACCTCGTTCTGGTGGTAGACGTCGCGGTAGGTCACCGCGCCCTGCGGCCCGTGCGTCCAGACGATGTCGAACACCGAGTCGACGTTCTGCAGGTACATGCACAGCCGCTCGAGGCCGTAGGTGATCTCGCCGAGCACCGGCCTGCACTCCAGCCCGCCGGCCTGCTGGAAGTAGGTGAACTGGGTCACTTCCATGCCGTTGAGCCAGACTTCCCAGCCCAGGCCCCAGGCGCCGAGCGTCGGCGATTCCCAGTTGTCCTCGACGAGCCGCAGGTCGTGCGTCAGCGGATCGATGCCCAGTTCGCGCAGCGAACCGAAGTAGCGTTCGACGATGTCGTCCGGGCTCGGCTTCATCGCGACCTGGTACTGGTAGTACCGCTGCAGCCGGTTCGGGTTGTCGCCGTAGCGGCCGTCGGTCGGGCGCCGGCACGGCTGCACGTAGGCGGCGTTCCATGGCTCGGGCCCGAGCGAACGCAGGAAGGTCGCCGGATGGAAGGTGCCTGCGCCGACCTCGAGGTCGAGCGGCTGGATCAGCACGCAGCCCTGTTCGCCCCAGTAGGCGTTGAGGCGCTGGATGAGCTGCTGGAACGTGATCGGTACCGGAGCGGACGCTGGCATGCCGTGGTCGGACGGTGAAAGGCGCTAGTATAGCCGCGGCACTTCGCCGTCCGATCCGTCGCCGAAACCGTGGAATCCCGAGCGTCCACCGCCGCGAAAGACAGCGCCTCGCCGCGTCCGAAGCGCCTGCCGCCCGGGCGCCTGGTGGTCGACCGCATCCTCAACCTGCTCGTCGAGGACGGCGTGGTCGGCCCGAACGACGCGGCGCGCGCGGCCGCTTCGGCGCGCGAGACGCGCAACCTCGCCGAGATCCATCCGCTGGTGCTGCTCGCGAACCTCAAGCTGCCGGGCCTGCGCCCGGCCGGCGTCGAGCTGAGCCTCGAGCGGCTGACCGAGTGGCTCGCGAACGAGACCGGGTTCACCTACGCGCGCATCGACCCGACCAAGGTCGACGTGCCGGCGATCACCGGGATCGTCTCGCAGGCGTACGCGCAGCGCTACCGCATCCTGCCGATCGAGGTGGGTCCCGACCGCCTCGTGGTCGCGACCAGCGAGCCGCTCGCGCTCGACTGGGTGTCGGACCTGACGAACCTCCAGCGCAAGGAGATCGAGGTCGTCGTCGCGAACCCGCTCGAGCTGCACCGCTTCACGATGGAGTTCTTCGGCGTCACCCGCTCGGTCCGCGGCGAGAAGGACAAGCGCGAAGGCACGTCCGGGATGCCGAACTTCGAGCAGCTGGTCGAGCTCGGCCGCACCGGCGAGGTCGGCGCCGACGACCGCCACGTCGTCCACATCGTCGACTGGATGCTGCAGTACGCGTACGAGCAGCGCGCCTCGGACATCCACCTCGAGCCGCGCCGCGAGGTCAGCCGCGTGCGCTTCCGCATCGACGGCGTGCTGCACAAGGTCTACGACCTGCCGACCCCGGTGATGGTCGGCGTGGTCAGCCGCATCAAGGTGCTCGGCCGCATGGACCTCGCCGAGCGCCGGCGCCCGCAGGACGGCCGCATCAAGACGCGCTCGCCCGGCGGCCGCGAGTTCGAGATGCGCCTGTCGACGATGCCGACCGCGTTCGGCGAGAAGTGCGTGCTGCGCATCTTCGACCCCGACACGGTGTTCAAGAACCTCGAGCAGCTCGGCTTCGACGTCGGCGAAGCGGCCGCGTGGAACGGGCTCACGGAGCGACCGCACGGCATCGTGCTGGTCACCGGCCCGACCGGTTCGGGCAAGACCACGACGCTGTACTCGGCGCTGCGCCGGCTCGCCGTGCCCGAGGTCAACGTCTGCACGGTCGAAGACCCGATCGAGATGATCGCGAACGAGTTCAACCAGATGCAGGTGCACGCGCAGATCGACCTGACCTTCGCGTCGGGCGTGCGCACCCTGCTCCGGCAGGACCCGGACATCATCATGATCGGCGAGATCCGCGACCTCGAGACCGCCGAGATGGCGGTGCAGGCCTCGCTGACCGGCCACCTCGTGCTCTCGACCCTGCACACCAACGACGCGCCGTCGGCGGTCACGCGCATGCTCGACCTCGGCGTGCCGCACTACCTGATCGCCTCCACGCTCAACGGCGTGCTCGCGCAGCGCCTGATCCGCACGCTGTGCCCGCACTGCAAGCAGCCCGCGCCGGTCAACGAAGCCGGCTGGCAGGCCCTGCACGGGCGCCACCACGCGGCGCCGTTGCCGCCGGAGGGCACCACCTGCGGCCCGGTCGGCTGCCTCGAATGCCGCAAGACCGGCTACCTCGGGCGCGTGGGCATCTACGAGATGCTGGTGGTCACGCCGCTGCTGCGCAGCCTGATCCGGCCCGACATGGAGCTGTCCGGCTTCACGCGCGCGGCGATCGGCGAAGGCATGCACACGCTGCGGATGGCGGGCATCGACAAGGTGCTCAAGGGCGTCACCACGGTCGAGGAGATCCTCGCCACCTTGCCGCCGCAGGAATGAGGACGCGTTCCGGATGACCGATCGCCCATGACGGACGCGCCGTTCCTGATCATCGCGACCGGCGATCCCGCGCCGGCGCTGCGCCGTTACGGCTGCTTCGCGCACTGGATCCGCTGCGCGGCCGGGCTGCACCGCGACCAGGCGATCGTCTGCCGCGTGCTCGACGGCGAGCGGCTGCCCGACCGCGAGGGCTTCGCGGGCGTGCTGATCACCGGTTCGGCCTCGATGGTCACCGAGCGGCTCGACTGGAGCGAGCGCACCGCGACCTGGCTGCGCGAGGCCGCGCACGCGCGGGTGCCGATGCTGGGCATCTGCTACGGCCACCAGTTGATCGCGCACGCGCTCGGCGGCGAGGTCGGCTGGAACCCGGTCGGCCGCGAGATCGGCACGGTGCGCGTCGAGCGGCTCGCCGAATCCGCCGACGACCCGCTGTTCGGCGCGCAACCGCCGGCGTTCGAGGCGCACGCGACCCACATGCAGAGCGTGCTGCGCCTGCCGGAGGGTTCGGTGAGGCTGGCGCGGTCCGAACGCGACGGCTGCCACGCGTTCCGCTGGGGCGATCGCGTCTGGGGCCTGCAGTTCCACCCCGAATTCAGCACCGCGATGATGCGCGGCTACATCGCGGTACGCCACGAGAAGCTGCTGCACGAGGGCATCGACCGGCGGGCGATCGAACGCACGGTGACCGCGGCGCCGCGCGCGCGCGCGCTGCTGCGCGGCTTCGTCCGGCACGCGCGCGCACTCGCCGGCGCCCGGTCCGGCTGATGGATCACGATCCGCCCGAACACCGCGACGTGCCCGGCGGCCGCGGTTTCGCGTGGGTGCGCCACGCCCTGGCCACGCTCGCGGCCAACCCGCGCGGGCTGGTGCAGGTCGCGGCCGCGAGCCTGCTGCTGCGCTGGCTGCCGATGATGGTGCTGGCGTTCCAGCCGCTGGCCGCCGTGCTGATGCTCGCGCTGGCCGCCCTCGGGCCGGCGCTGAGGGCAGGGCTGCTGTTCGCGGCCGCCGAGCACGACGCGGGCCGGCCGGTCGGCGTCCGCCACCTGTTCGAAGGCTTGCGGCGCCCGGGCGTGCGCACGCAGCTGCTGGTGCTCGGCGGATTCGCGCTGATGGAGTTCGTGGTGATGCAGCTGGCCGCGCAGCGGATCATCGGCCCCGAGCACCTGCACGCGCTGCAGCAGCTCGCGCGCGAGCAGATCAAGCCGGACAGCCCCGCGGTGAAGGCCGCGGTGGTGCCTTGCTTCAAGGCGCTGCTCGCGATGGGGGCGAGCTACCTGCTGCTCTGGTGCGGCCTGTTCTTCGCGGTGCCGCGCGTGCTGTTCGACGAACGTCCCGGCCTGAACGCGCTGGGCGACAGCTACGAGGCCTGCTGGCGCCAGGTCCTGCCGGTCTGCGCCTTCGTGCTCGGCATGGCGGCGGTCGTGTTCGCGCTGACCATCGGGCTGGCCGTGCTGGCCACCTTCCTCGGCCTGCTCGGCGGACTGGGCGCGCTGCTGTTCGTGCCGATGGTGGTGGCGGCGATGGTCGCCTTCGAAGTCATCGCCGCGGTCGCCAACTGGCTGGCCTGGCGGGAGATCTTCGGCGGCGCCGGCGCGTCCGCGCCGCCGCCGCGCGCGGGCATCGTGGTGTGAGTCAGACCTGCGAGGCCTGGTTGAGGGTGAACAGCACCAGCGCGGCCATACCGAACACCAGCACCACCAGCAGCAGCGCCTGCAGGCCGATCACGATCCAGCCCCAGGCGGGCAACTCCGGGTGGGCGGGGTCGGCGTTCTCGACCCGGGTGCCGGCGACGTAGTCGTGCAGGGCGCGGTACTCGGGCTTCAACCCGGCCAGCACGTGCCCGAGGTTCAGGGTCAGCCACGACAGCGCCGCCGCGAAGAAGCGCGCGAAGGCGCGGCCGCGCCCGAGCCTGGAACCGTCGTTGGCCACGACCTGGATGCCGACCATGCGCTTGCCTGGCGTGGCCTGCCAGGACGAACTCTCGAACAGCGCGAAGTAGGCGCCGCCGACCAGGATGTAGGCGAGCGTCGACGCCAGCGTGAGCTTCCACAACAGGGCCGGCACCGCGGCGAGCAGGACGGATGGGTCGGTCGGCAGCGGCTGGCCGTTCTGCACTGACTCCATCAGCGGCCGCAGCCGCTCGAGCTCCGACGAGCCCACGCCCGCGAACAGCAGCGGGGTCAGGACCTGCAGGCCCAGCGAGACGATGATCACGTCGATCGTGTAGGCGACGTAGCGCTTCCAGAATCCGGCGGGCGAGCGCACTTCGACCGGTGCCTGCATGTCAGGCCCCTTCCGGCGCGGCGCGGCGCGCGACCGCCTTCGAGGCGACCAACCCGACCTCGTAGAGCAGGCACAGCGGGATCGCGAGCAGCAGCATCGACACCGCGTCGGGCGGCGTGATGATCGCCGCGAGCAGCGAGTTGCCGAGGATCGCGTAGGGGCGCGCCTGCACCAGCTGCGCGGGCGAGACCCAGCCGAGCATCACCAGGATCACCAGCGCGACCGGCAGTTCGAAGCTGGCGCCGAAAGCGACGAACATCACCCCGACGAAATCGAGGTAATGGCCGATGTCGGTCATCATCGCCACGCCCTCGGGCGTCACCGCGACCAGGAACTTGAACGCCATCGGCAGCACGACGAAGTAGGCGAACGCGCAGCCGCCGTAGAACAGCCCGGTCGCCGAAAGCAGGATCGGCAGCGCGAGGCGCTTCTCGTGGCGGTACAGGCCCGGCGCCACGAACGCCCACAGCTGGTAGATCACCACCGGCATCGCGATCGTGATCGCCGCGAAGAAGCACAGCTTCACCGGCACCAGGAACGGCGCGGACACGTCGATCGCGACCAGGTGCGCGCCCGGCGGCAGCCGCGAAAGCAGCGGCGCGGCGAGCCAGGCGTACAGGTGCTTGGCGAACGGCACCAGCGCGGCGAACGCGACCAGCACCGCGGCGAGCGCGCGCAGCAGCCGCGCGCGCAGTTCCACCAGGTGCGCGATCAGGCCCTGCTCGGCCTGCACCGCGTCGTCGCCTTCGCCGGGGCGCTCGAGGCTAGCCATCGGCGGGCGGGCCGTCGCGGCCAAGCGGCGTGGCGGGTCCGGTATCGAGCAGGCTCAGCTGGGCGGGGTCGACGGCCGGCCCGGCTTCGCCCGCAGCGGGTGCCGCCGGATCGGCGCGTCCATCCCCGCCCGGCGGTTCGGCATGCGTCTCGGCCAGCGCGGGCGGCGACAGGGGCCTTGCGAGCGCGGCGGCGCTGGCCGCGAGCCCGTCGTGCAGCTCGCGCACGGGGCGCGTGCCTTGGCGCAGCGCCTCCTGGGCCTCGCGCAGCTGCTTGCGCAGTTCGTCGTCGGCCAGCTCGTTCTCGAGTTCGGCCTTGACCTGGTTCCATTGCTGGCGCGCCTTCCGGATCCACAGCCCGGCCAGGCGCGCGGCCACCGGCAGGCGCTCGGGCCCGAGCACGACCAGCGCGATCACCGCGAGCAGCAGCAGTTCGCCGAACCCGAAGTCGAACATGGATCACCGCCCCGCGTGCGCGGGGATCAGGCCGGCGGGTCGTTGCGCGGCGGCGGGCGTTCGACGCGCGTGACGTCGGCCGGGGGCGCCGCCGGCTGGACCGGGTCGGTCTTCTTCGACGACTCGTCGTCCGACACCGCTTTCTTGAATTCCTTGACCGCGGTGCCGAGGTCCTTCGCGCCGCTGGTCAGGCGCTTGGTCCCGAAGATGACCACGGCAATCACCAGGAAGAGGATCAAGTGCCAGATGCTGAAACTGCCCATCGCCTCGCCTCGTGGCGTTCATCGCCGGACTGCAAGGATACCGCAGGCCTCCTTGCCGCGTCCGTACGGACGCGCCGGGAGGCCTCAGCCGCCCTTGAGCGGCGTGGTCTGCGCGGGTTGCGGCGCGGCGTTCTCGCCGGCGGGCGGCTGCGGCTGGGCGGGTGCCGGGCCCGATGCCGGGTGGCTGCTGGCGCTGTATTCCTCGAGGCGGTCGCGGAAATCCACCACCGGGGTCGGCGGCGGCTTCACCCGGCCCTCGAAGATCGCGCGCGGGGTCGCGTCGCGGCCGTAGATCGCGGCGTTGGACTTGTCGTCGATCTGCAGGGCCGCGCCGTCGAGGGCGACGCCCGCGAACAGGCCGCGCGAGCGCGAATAGGAATAGATCTCGGCGCGCAGCTTCTCGTCGGTCGAGGCCTCGGCGGTCCGCCCGACCGGGCCGGCCGCGACCGAGGCATCGGCGCCGAGCGTGAACTTGCCGTTGACGATCGAGTCGACCCCGTGGGTGTCGCTGAAGATCAGCACCACGTCGGTGCTCTGCACGCCGGCCTGGAAGCCCACGCTGCCGCCGGCGATGGTGATGAAGCTCGGGTTGCTCCACGCGCCGTTCGGCCCGCGCACCGCGATCAGGCCGCGGCCGAAACGCCCGCCGAGCACGAAGCCGGCCTTGACCACGCCGGGGATGATCGCGATCGCGCGCGCGTTGTCGAACATCGTCTGCGGCACCGACTGCTCGGGGATCCGCATGATCTTGTCGAGCACCTGCACGGCGTCGCGCGCGCGGTTCTCCTCCGGTGCGCCGGCCAGCGCATTGGCGCTGCAGAGGGCGATGCCGGCGGCCAGCGTGGCGGCGGCGAAAGCGGGCGGTCGGTGCATCGGCATCTCCGTTCAGTCGGCGGTCATTGTTAGAGTATCGCCCGCGCCGATGAATCGCGGGTGAGCCGAAACGGCTCCGCGACGCGGTCCCGCCACGGAGACGACATGTCCGACGCGCGCAGCGCGGTGCTGCTGGTCAACCTCGGCACGCCCGACGCACCGACCACGCGCGCGGTGCGCCGCTACCTGTCCGAGTTCCTGCACGACCGGCGCGTGGTCGATCTCAGCCGCTGGCTGTGGTGCCCGGCCTTGCACGGGGTCATCCTGCCGCTGCGTTCGCCGCGGGTGGCGGCGAAGTACGCCGCGATCTGGATCGAGGGCCGCGGCTCGCCGCTGCGCGTGCACAGCGAGGACCTGCGCGAAGGGCTGGCAAGGCGCCTGCCGGAAGCGCGCGTCGCGCTGGCGATGCGCTACGGCGAACCCGGCATCGCCGCGGTGCTTCGCGGCCTGCGCGACGAAGGGCTGCGGCGGCTGCTGGTGCTGCCGCTCTACCCGCAATATTCGGCGACCACGACCGCGAGCGTGTTCGATGCCGTCGAGCGCGAGCTCGCGCGCTGGGAGGACCGCCCCGAGCTGCGCTGCGTGCGCGACTACCATGCCGATCCGGGCTGGCTGGACGCGATCGCCGCCTCGCTGCACGCCGCGCGCGCCGTGGATCCCGGCGAACGCCTGCTGCTGTCGTTCCACGGCATCCCCGAGCGCTACGTGCGGCGCGGCGATCCCTACCCGCGCGAGTGCGAGGCGGGCGCGAGCGCGATCGCCCAGCGCCTGCGGCTGGATCCGTCGCAGTGGAAGCTGGCCTACCAGTCGCGCTTCGGCCGCGAGCCCTGGCTGGGTCCTTCCACGCTCGACGTGCTGCGCGACTGGGCGCGCCAGGGCGTGAAGCGCGTTGACGTCGCCTGCCCCGGCTTCGCCGTGGATTGCCTGGAGACGCTCGAGGAGATCGCGCAGGAAAACGCCGCGTGGTTCGTCGAGCAGGGCGGCGGCGCGCTGCGCTACCTGCCGGCGCTCAACGCCGGCGCGGGGCACGTCGAGGCGCTGGCGGGGCTGGTGCGCCGGCACACCGCGGGCTGGTCCGAATGAGGCGGGCGCGGGCGCGGCGGCACCGGGACCGTCCCCCGATTCGAACAACGGCTCGACCGATCCGTGCGAACGTGCCCGCCCGGGACCGTCGGTCCGCAGGGAGCGCGTGATGCGGGAACTCTTCATCGACAGCCCGCGCGGCCGGATCGCCGCGCTGCGCGCCGGCGACCCGGCCGGCCCGCCGCTGCTCGCGATGCACGGCTGGCTCGACAACGCGGCGAGCTTCGTGCCGCTGATGCCCTGGCTGTCGGCGTTCGACGTGGTCGCGCTGGACCTGCCGGGCCACGGCGCCTCCGCGCACCGCGCGACCGGCTACGACTACGCCTTCGTCGACTGGATCCACGACGCGCTCGATGCGCTCGACGGCCTCGGCTGGGAGCGCGCGCGCCTGCTCGGTCATTCGATGGGCGCGGCGATCGCGACCCTGGTCGCGGCCTCGGCGCCCGAGCGCGTCGAGAAGATCGCGCTGATCGAGGCGCTCGGCCCGATCGCCGGCGCCGCCGACCAGGCCGGCGAGCGCCTGCGCGCGGCGGTCCACGCGCGCCGCACGGCCGCGCAGCGCCCGCGCCGCACGATCCCGGACATCGAATCGGCGGTGAAGGCGCGGCTCGCGGTCGGCGACATGAGCGATGCGGCCGCGCGCCTGATCGTCGCGCGCAACCTCGAGGCTGTCGAAGGCGGCTGGCGCTGGCGCAGCGACCCGCGGCTGGTGCTGCCCTCGCACCTGCGCATCACCGAGGAGGCCGCGCTGAGCATCGTCGCCGCGGTGCAGGCGCCGACCCTGCTGATCGCGGCCGATCCCGCGCCGCCGTACTTCACCGCGGAACTGCGCGAGTCGCGCGCCAAGCTCCTGCGCGATGGCCGGCGCGTGGTCGTGCGGGGCGGGCACCACCTGCACATGGAACAGCCCGAAATCGTCGGGCCGCTGCTGGTGGATTTCCTGCGCTGAGCGCGTCGCCGCGAGGCCGCTGCTTCAGCGCGACGCGGCGCCGGTCACCAGCTGCAGGTCGATGTCGGTACCCTCGTCGCTGCCGCCCGTGCGCGGGGTCAGCACGATCGTGAGCGCGCGCTGGTCCTTGCGGTAGCTCAGCGCAGAGGACGTCGGCGAGGCCTGCAGCGCGGCCACTTCCTGCCAGCCGCCGGCCTTCATCGCCGCCACGTACTCGGCGAGCAGGCGCTCGCGCGGTTGCGAGGAATGCAGCGACAGCGCGATCCCGCCGGGGCTGCGCGCCACACTGCGGATCACGTAGGCGACCGCGGGCAGGTGCACGTCGGTCGGGAAGTCGGCGGGGACTTCGCGCACCGGGCCGGCGGTGACGCGCGCATGGTCGTCGGCGGGGACGGCGGGCGCCACCGGTGCGGGGGTGGGCGCGCGGCCGCAGGCGGCGAGCGCCAGCAGCGCGACCGCGAGTGCCACTTGCGCCGGCGCCATGGCTACTGCCCGCTGGTGCTCTGCAGGTGCACGTCGACGCCGCCGCCCTCGGAGGCGGCGATGATCGCGACCACCACGCTGCGCTTGTCCTTGGTGAAGGACAGCGAGGCTTCCGACTGCGAGGACTGCATCGCCATCGCCTCGGTCCAGCCGCCCGTCTTCATCGCGCTGCGGTAGTCGTCGTAGACCGCCTGCAGCGCGGCCGGCGCGTGCATGTCGAGCACGACCGCGGGTCCGGCGGTGACCGCGTTCTTGATCGTGTACGACGCCGGCAGGTGCACGTCGCCGGGGAATTCCTTCGGCAGCGGCACGTTGCCGCCGGTCGTCGCGTGCAGTTCGCCCTGGTCGGTCTTGACCGTGACCTGCTGCTGGTCGCCCGACTGGCTGACCTGCACCTTGCCGCCGGTCGCCACGCCGACCACGGCGTCGGAGGCCGATTTCCCGCAGCCGGCGAGCGCGGCGAGCATCGTCGAAGACACGAGGGCGACGAGGAACAGCGAGCGGGTGGACATGGGGTCCTCCGGTACCGGGTGGCGCATGGTGGCAGGTCGATGGTAGCGCGCCGGACAGTCCGGCGTTCGGATCGTGGGAACGCGGAAGCCGTGGCGGGCCGGCCAAGGATCGCAGCCTGGCGTGCACGCCACGGCGCGCATCAGCGGCCGGGCTGGAGCATCCGCCGCAACGCCGCCTTGAGCGCCGCGCCCTCGCCGTGCAGGTAGTCGCGCTGCGCGCGCCAGTCGATCCCGCGCGCCTCGACCTCGGCCCAGAACGGACGCCGGTGGTGGCGGTGCACGAGGTGGCAGAGCTCGTGCACGAGCACGTATTCGAACGCGGACGGGCGGCCCAGCACCAGGGCGAGGTCGAGCGAGAGCGCATCGCGCGCGCTCAGCGACCCCCAGAGCGAGGACATCGGGCGCAGCCGGATCGCCGCCGGTGCACGCGGGAACGTGGGCAGGTGGCGGGGCAGCCAGCGGCCGACGTCGGCGCGCGCCTGCGCAAGGTAGAACTCGCGCAGGGCGCGCGCCGCGACCGCCGGGCCGGCGGCTTCGGGCAGGACCAGCGCGATCCCGGCCTCGTCGTGGCGCACCCGCGCGTAGCGCCCGCTCTCCCAGCGCAGCGGCAGGCTCTCGCCGCGCAGCGGGATGGCCGCGTCGGCGCGGCCGAACGGCGCGTCGTGCGCCGGCAGGCGCCAGCGTGGCCACTGCGCCGCGATCCAGTCGCGGTGGGCGTGCAGGAACGCGTCGGCCGCGCGCAGCGAGGCGCGCATCGGCAGGGTCAGTCGCACGCCGCGCTCGCTGACGGAAAGCTTGATCCGGCGCGCGCGCGGATGGCGCACGCGATGCACGTCGACGTCGGTGCCGTCGGGAAGGCGGAGCGCGAAGGTGTCGTCGTCGGGTACGGGCGCGGGTCGCGTCGCGGCGATCAGGCGGCGCAGGAAGCTCGGCATGCGCACAGCATGCGAACCTGCGGCGCGCCGTCAAGTGCGCAGCCGATCCTGCAATGCGCCTGCGCCGCCGCTTCAGCCGCCGGACGCGGGAGCCGCGGCGAACGGCAGGAAGCCGCGCGAACGGTTCTCCCAGGCCGTGACCAGCAGGCAGGTGATCAGCAGCGCGCTGTACTCCCAGCCGCCCCCGCCGGGACCGACGACGAAGAAACCGTTGTGCCGGTGGAACAGCAGGATCCCGGTGAAATAGATGAAGGAAAGGATCGCGCAGACCGGCAGCACGCACAGCCGCAGCGCGAGCAGCACGGTGCCGCCGATCTCCGCGAGATCGACCAGCCACGCGAGCACGTTGGCGTACGGCAGGCCATTCTCACGGAGGATGTCGCCGAGCACCGGCACGGTGCCGTCGTAGAAGCGGTAGGCGCCGTGGGTGAACAGGATGGCGCACAGGACCAGCCGCAGCAGGTCGAGTGCGACGGTGTCCTTCGAAACGATGCGGGTCGGCAGGAGCATGGGGGTTCTCGCGAGTCGGCGGGCGCGGCGGGGACGACGCGCCGACGATAGTCCGGATCCGCGATGGCTTGGAGATGACGTTCCGGCCTTGACTTCGCGGCTTGCACGCCCGCATTCCGCTTCGGTGCGCCGGCCGGACCTTCAGGGCCGCCTTGCGGGCCGGCGGTGGGCCCTCGCGAGGTCGTTGAGGATGGACACCAGCACCGCCGGATCGATGTCCAGCAGGGACGGCCGGAACCGGATGGGATTCAACGGCGACACCGAGTACCAGGGCCGCCGCCGGGTTCCCGGCGCAAGCCAGGCCGACGTGTCTTTCAGGTAGACCAGCAGCCAGCGAAAACCGTTCGCGTCGACGTGCTGTTCCAGCCACAGCACGTCGCTCCAGGGCACGAAGCCGGGGAAGATCGCGGCGTGGCCGCGCAGCCCCTGCAGGTCGATCGTCAGGCCCGGCGATGGATCGCGCAGCCAGCGGATGAACTCCCAGGTCGCCAGGGCAGCGAGGCCGATCGCGACAGAGAGCACCGCGATGAACATGCTGATGGGAACGCGCGCATCGGAGCTGGGGTCGACCGCCTGTACGGCGAGGTAGCCGCCGGCGACCAGTCCCAGTACGGCGAACGCGACGCAGGCCGCGGCCGCCATGACGATCCGCCAGCGCACCAGCGCGATCTCGACGACGTCGATGGGGGTGGGCGACGGCGATGCCATGGCGGGTCGTCGCAGGGCTGCGATGCCGTCAGGCTTCCGCGCCGCTCAACTTGAAGGCGTCGCCGAGCATCGCGTAGAGCCGCTTGAGTTCGGCCGACATCAGCGCGAAGCGCGCGTCGAGCTCGGCCTGCACCGAGTCGCGCTCGCTGCCTTCGAGCGCATCCACCGCGCCGTCGAGGAACTTGAGCTTGCGCACGACCAGGTCCTCGCCGAGCACGAACGAGACGTGGTCGTCGAGCGTCAGCGCGAGCCGGGTGGCCTGCTTGCCGGCCTCCAGGTGCTTGCCGATCTCGTCGCCCTGCAGTTCCTGGCGCTGGCACTTCACGACCGCGCCGCGGTCGGCGGGGTCCTTGAGCTCGCATTCGTCGCCGAGCGCGACGCCTTCGGGCAGCGCGTCGCCGGCGATCCAGCCGGTCAGCACGCCGCGCGGGCTGGTCTCGGGGTTCGGCGGCAGCGCCGGGAAGCTGCCGAGCGCGCGGCGCACCTCGCCGACGACCGCCTCGGCCTGCTTGCGCGAGCTGGTGTCGATCGCGATCACGCCGTGTTCGAGGTCGACGTAGGCGTCGGTGCGCAGCGGCCGCACGAAGGCGCGCGGCAGCAGTTCGTGCAGCACGTCCTCCTTGATCTTCTTGCGCGCACGTCCGCCGAGCTTGCGTCCCTCGCGCTCCTCGATCGCGGCCACCTTCTTCGCCGCCTCCTCGTTGACGACCACCGACGGCAGCAGCCGCTCCTCGCCGCCGACAGTCAGCCAGACGCAGTCGCCGACGCGGTGCGAAAGGGTTTCGCCGTCGCGCCCGAACGGGGCGACGAAGCCGCGCGAGGACAGCTCCAGCGGCCCGGCCGGCTTGAGCGCGCAGGCGGCCAGCCCCTCGTCGAGGGCGGACAGGTCCAGGGTGGTGGGGAAACGGAACAGCGTGAGGTTTCGAAAGAACATGCGGGGTCCGGAATGGGGAATCGGAAGGTCGGCTCCCTCCCCTGCTTGCAGGGAAGGGTTGGGGGGTTGGCTCTTGGGAAGCCCAAGCGGTCGAAGAGCGAATCCTCCCGGCCTCCCCCTGCACGCAGGGGGAAAGGATCAGGGTTCATGCTCCCCAGCGCCCGCGAGCCACGCATGCGCGTCGGGCAGGTCCGCCTCGCCGCGGCGGCCGAGGGCGAGGAAGTCGAACAGCCTGGCGTCGGCCAGCTGCGAGGGGCGGACGTCGGCGAGCGCGCCGGCGATCTGCTCGATGCGGCCGGGCGACTCGCGTTCCCAGCCCTCGAGCATGCGCCGCACCTGCTTGCGCTGCAGGTTCTCCTGCGAGCCGCACAGCGTGCACGGGATGATCGGGAAACGCTTCCACGCCGCGAAGGCCTCGATGTCGCGTTCGGCCACGCGCGCGAGCGGACGGATCACCACGTGCCTGCCGTCGTCGCTGCGCAGCTTCGGCGGCATGGTCGCGATCTTGGCGTGGTGGAACAGGTTGAGGAAGAACGTCGCGACCAGGTCGTCGCGGTGGTGGCCGAGCGCGATCTTGGTGAAGCCTTCGCGCTCGGCGTGCGCGTACAGCGCGCCGCGGCGCAGGCGCGAGCACAGCGAGCACATCGTCTTGCCCTCGGGGATCACCCGCTTGACCACCGAGTAGGTGTCCTGCTCGAGGATCGTGAAGGGCACGCCGACCGAGCGCAGGTAGTCCGGCAACACGTGTTCGGGGAAGCCCGGTTGCTTCTGGTCGAGGTTGACCGCGACCAGCTCGAAGCGCACCGGCGCCTTCGCCTGCAGCTGCAGCAGCACGTCGAGCATCGTGTAGCTGTCCTTGCCGCCGGACAGGCACACCATCACCTTGTCGCCGTCCTCGATCATCCCGTAGTCGGCGATCGCGCGGCCGACCTGGTGGCGCAGGCGCTTGGCGAGCTTGTGGTGCTCGTGCGCCGCGCGCGCGGACGCGCGTGCGGCGTCGGCTTCGCGGGATTCGGGCACGGCGGAGGGGGCGGACGGGTTCATCGCGTTCGGTGCGTCGGGGGCGCGCATTCTACCCCGGCCGCGCGGCGCGCCCGGGTGTAAGCTGGCGGCGCCCCGATGGCGGGGCCGGGACACCCCATGCAGAGCCTCGACCAGGCCGAGATCATCGCCCGACTCCACCAGCTGCGGCTCGAGCATCGCGACCTGGACGCCGCGATCGATCGCCTGTCCGCCGACATTTCGATGGACGAGCTGCAGTTGCGCCGCCTCAAGAAGCGCAAGCTGTTCATCAAGGACTCCATCGCGAGGCTCGAAAGCCGGCTGATTCCCGACCTGGACGCCTGAACGTCCAGACTGTGATGACGTCCGAGGTTCGCCCCGCATCGCGTTGGGTAGGGTAGGCACCGTCCGACGCAGGTGCTCTGCCTGAACAGGATCCGGATCGCCACGACCCGACAGCCGGAATTGCGGCCGGGTCTCGCAGGTGTATGCTCGACCCGCTTCCCGAATGGGGATTCGGGCGCCGCCGAGGGACCGGTATCGCAGGATCGCACGACGCCCGTCGCGGGTCCGTCCTCATTCACCCTTTTCGCTTCCATCCATACAGGGGATCTCATGAAAACCCACAAGGCTTCGGCTCTCACGGTTGCCGTGCTCGCGGCGCTCTTCGGCAGTGCCAGCGCGCTCGCCGCGCCCGCCAGTTCCATCACGGTCGCCCATCCGACGGTCCTCGCGCGCGGCGACGCCGTCGTCGGATCGCTGCCGGTCAACCACCCGATCCACATCGCCGTCTCGCTGAAGCTGCGCAACAAGGACGCGCTCGATGCGTTCGTCGGCAACGCGCTCAAGACCAGGGCCAAGGGCGCGACCGCGCCGTCCATGAGCTCGGAGCAGATCCTCGCGAACCACGCGCCGTCCCAGCAGCAGGCGCAGGCCGTCGCGGATTACCTGACCGGCATGGGCTTCAAGAACGTGAAGATCACCGAGGGCCGCTTCCTGGTGACCGCGGACGGCACCGCGGCGATCGCCGGCCGGGCGTTCCAGACCAGCTTCCGGCAGGTCCGCAAGCACGACGGCCGCATCGCCTTCGCCAACGTCGACGAGGCCCACATCCCGGCCTCGCTCGCCGACAAGGTCCAGGCCGTGATCGGCCTGCAGACCGTGCACCAGCTGCACATCATGTCGACCCATCCGAAATCGCTGTCCATGACGACGCGCACGGCGCGCCCGCGCACGGCCGGTTCGGTGGGCACGGCCCTGACGCACTACTACTTCCCGGATGAGTGGTCGGAGGTCTACGCCGCCACCGGCGGGCCGGCGCCGATCAACGTGATCGCGGGCATCCTCGCCGAAGGCGACATGACGGCGACCATCACCGACCTCAACCACTTCACGACCGACGCCGGCTACCCGACCGTCGTCTACAACATCCTCCCGGTCGGCGCCGCCTACACCGACACATCCGGCCAGGTCGAGTGGAACCTCGACTCGCAGGACATCATCGGCGCCGCCGGCGGCCAGATCCGCCAGCTGAATTTCTACACCATGCCGGACATGACCAACACCAGCCTGGTGGCCAACATCGGCCAGGCGGTGAACGGCAACAAGGCCAAGATCATCAACGGCTCGCTCGGCGAATGCGAACTGGGCGCGGAAGGCGACGGCAGCGACATCGCGGCGGATGCATTCTTCGAGGTCGCGGTCGCGCAGGGCCAGACCTTCGCGTTCTCGACCGGCGACAGCGGCGCCGACGAGTGCAAGGACGGCGGCACCCCCGAGCCGAGCTGGCCGGCGAATTCCCAGTACGTGGTGGCGGTCGCGGGCACCAGCCTCGACGCCGGGACGCCGGCGACGCATCCGAAGGTCTGGGCGAGCGAGGTCGAATGGACCGGCTCGGGCGGCAGCGAGAGCACCTACATTCCCAAGCCATCGTGGCAGACCCTGTGGGGCGGCACCCACCGCGGCGTGGCGGACATCGCGTTCGACGCCGATTCCAACACCCCCGCAGCGATCTGGATCGGCCCGCCCGCGGTCGGCACCGCCGGCTACTACGGCGTCGGCGGCACCAGCCTTTCGGCCCCGATCTTCTCCGGCCTGTGGGCGCGCGTGCTGCAGCACAACGCCAAGATCGGCTTCGCCGGGCCGGTGATCTACGGCCTGAACAGCGCCGACTTCCACGACATCACCTCCGGCAGCAACGGCATCTCCGCCGGTCCCGGCTACGACCTCGCGTCGGGCCGCGGCAGCCTGATCTTCAGCACCGTGCTGGCCGACATCGATGGCAACTCGCTGGGCAACCACGCCCCCGCGGTGAACTTCAGCTACGCCGCGACGGGCGGCAACGTGGCCTTCACCGACGCCAGCACCGACAACGACTTCCTCGAAGGTCCGCACTCGTACAGCTGGGACTTCGGCGACGGCAGTTCCAAGTCCACCGCGACGAGCCCGAGCCACACCTACGCGGCGCCCGGCACCTACAAGGTGAAGGAGTCGGTGACCGATACCGTCGGAGCGGTCGGCAGCAAGTCCAAGAACCTCAACCTGGTCGCGGTCGAGTTCCTCAAGAACGCCGGTTTCGAATCGGGCTCCGGGCACTGGTCGATGAATGCGGCCGCGCTGGTGAACAACGCCACGCTCGCCCACTCCGGCAACTTCGTCGCCGGGCTCGGCGGCGGCGCGGGCCAGCTGCATGCGTACCAGACCGTGACGATCCCGAGCGGCTACACGAGCGCGACGCTCGGGTTCTGGCTGAACACGGTCACGAGCGACCCGGGTGGGGTCGCGAACGACACCTTGTCCGTGCAGGTCTGGGTGGGCGGGGTCCTGTCGTCGACCGTGGGAACCTACTCCAACCTCGATGCGACCGGTGCCTACAGCCAGAAGACCGCCGATCTGAGCGCCTACGTCGGCCAGACCGTGACGCTGAAGTTCATCAGCACCAACGACGCCACGCTGCCGACGACGTTCTACGTCGACGACACCAGCCTGCAGGGCTTCTGAGCAGCGCCGACAAGCGAACGGGTTGCAACCTCCGCGCCGGAACCCGCAAGGGTTCCGGCGCTTTCTTTTGGCCTGTCTCCGAAATGGGGGCCGGAACGCGTGGCCCGCTCTGCTCCGCGACTTTGGAGGCAACGAGCCATGGGAGGGCGCAGCGAGACGGACTCACGGCCATTGCGCCCAAAAGAAGCGCAAACTGCCGGTCGAGGACGCGATCGGCGGGGCCCGCGTGCGGTCCGATTTTCGGCCTGGAAGGCCGGATGCCCGGGGGTGACCGGTTCCGCACATGCGGGCCGTTTGCCGGAATGGGAAGGACCGTCCACGCGTACCGACCGCCGGCCCCTGCCTCCCGCCAGCGCCATCCAGACCCAAGGGGAACACCATGAAGTCCGCGAATGCCTCCAACCGCCGCGCGCCGCGCGCGCGCAACGCCCTGACCCTGGCCGTGCTCGCCACGCTGTGCGCCGCGGGCGCGCTGGGCGCCGCGCAGGCCGCACCGGGCGGCGCGCCGGTGAACGTCGCCCGCGCCACCACCCTGCACGGCGGCGACGCGGTGATCGGCGCGCTGCCGATGACCCAGCCGATCCGCATTTCGGTCGCCCTCAAGCTGCGCGACCAGGCGGGCCTCGACGCCTTCGTCGCCCACCTCGCCCAGGGCGCGCGCGAAGGCACCCGGCCGGCACCGATGACCAGCGCGCAATTCCTCGACCGCCACGCGCCGACCCAGGCGCAGGCGAAGGCCGTCGCGGACTACCTGGCCTCCCAGGGCTTCCGCAACATCCGCGTTTCGCCCAACCGCACGCTGGTGAGCGCCGAAGGCACCGCGGCGACCGCGCGCAACGCTTTCATGACCCAGTTCGCGCAAGTGAAGACCCACGACGGCCGCATCGCGTTCGCGAACACGGACGCAGTCCGCATTCCCGCCGCGCTGGGCGACACCGTCCTGGCGGTCGTCGGCCTGCAGAACGTGCACATCGCGCACACCTTCGCGCGCCGCCCCGACCCGGGCGCGGTGCACACCATGACCGTGCAGGGGCACTTCCCCACCGAGTTCCCGTCGATCTACGGCGTCGGCACGGCTGCGGCGGCCACCGACGTGCCGGTCGGCATCATCACCGAAGGCAAGCTCACCCAGACCAAGGCCGACCTTGCCCAGTTCGCCACCGACCACGGCCTGCCGGCGGTCGTCACCAAGACCGTCAACACCGACGGCACCAGCAACGACACCGCGGGCACCGGCGAATGGGACCTCGACAGCCAGGACATCGTCGGCATCTCCGGCGGCGTGTCGAAGCTGATCTTCTACAACATCCCCGACCTGTCGACCCTCAGCCTGCTCGACGACTTCGGCACGGTGGTCTCGGCCAACGAGACCAAGATCATCAACGTCTCGCTGGGCCTGTGCGAACTGTCCGCGCAGTCCGACGGCTCGGCCGCCGCCGACGACGTCCAGTTCCAGGTCGCCGTCGCGCAGGGCCAGACCTTCTCGATCTCGACCGGCGATTCGGGCGCCGACGAGTGCGGCAACCTGACCAACACGCCGAGCTGGCCGGCGGCGTCGCAGTACGTGGTCGCGGCGGCGGGCACCCGCCTGAACGCCTCGACGACGACCTGGACCAACGAAACCGTGTGGACCGACTCCGGAGGCAGCGCGAGCACCTTCGAGCCGATGCCGGACTGGCAGACGCGGTTCGGCGTGAGCGGCACCACGCGCGTGGTGGCCGACATCGCCTTCGACGGCGATCCGAACTCCGGCGCGATCATCCAGTTCAACGGCTCGCTCGGGCAGTTCGGCGGTACCAGCCTGTCCGCTCCGCTGTTCGCGGGCCTGTGGGCGCGCGTGCTGCACGTGTACCCGACCGTCGGCTTCGCGGGCCCGGTGATCTACGCCCTGCCCAGCAACGACTTCCACGACATCACCGGCGGCACCAACAGCGGCGGCGAGACCGGCATCGGCTTCCACGCCGCGGCGGGCTACGACTTCGCGAGCGGCCGCGGCAGCATGAAGATCGGCAAGACCGTCACCGATGTCGGGACGGTGTCCAAGCAGCTGGTCAAGAACGGCGACTTCGAGAAGGGATCGGCCTCGCCCTGGACCCTCACGCCCTCGACCGTGCTGCTGAACAACGCGTCGCGGGCTCACACGGGCAGCTGGCTCGCCGAGATCGGCAACGACCTGAGTGCGACCGACAAGGCCTCGCAGACGGTCACGGTCACGGCCGGCAAGCATTACGCGACGCTGCGGTTCTTCCTGCACACGACGACGACCGAAACGACCACCACGATGGCGAACGACACGCTCAGCGTGCAGGTGTTCGACACCAACGGGAACCTGCTCTCCACGCTGCACACGTTCTCGAACCTGGCGGCCACGAGCGGCTACGTCGAACACGACTCCGACATGTCCGCCTTCATCGGCCAGACGATCGTGCTCAAGTTCATCGGCGTCAACAACGGGACGCTGTCGACCAAGTGGGACGTCGACGACGTCACCCTGACGGTCCTCTAGCCGGGGGCCGCGCGCTTCGGGGCGTGGCAGGCCGCTGCCACGCCCCCTTTCCCCCCAGCGCCGCGCTTTCGAGCATCCCGTCACGGGTTCCCGTGGCTGCATTGCGGTAAAATGACGGCCGACATACGCCTGCCCCCGGATGGGCAGGCCGCCGTTGCCCGCGAGGCCGCCGGCGATCGACCGCACTGAATCCTCCGGCGCGCCGTGCCGCGCCCATCGACTGGAACACCCGCATGCCGCTCTCCTCGAATCCGCCGAGCCGTCGCTCGGCCCGTCGCTGCGCGCTCGCCCTGGCCGTGCTGGCCGCCTTCCAGGCCGCCGTCGCGGCCCCGACGGCGATGTCCGTCGCGCAGCCCACGCGGCTGGGCGCGCAGGACGCCGTCGTCGGCCCCCTGCCGCTGAACCAGCCGATGCACGTCGTGGTCGCGCTGCGCATGCGCGACCGCGCCGGCCTCGACGCGCGGATCGCCGACAACGCGCGCGCCCACGTCGCCGGCCGCGCGCCGCGGCTGCTCACGTCGGCCGACTTCATGGCCGCGCACGCGCCGACCGCGGCGCAGGCGCAGGCGGTCGCAGGCTGGCTCGCGCAGCACGGCTTCACCAACGTGCAGGTCGCGCCGAACCGGCTGCTGGTGACTGCGGACGGCACCGCCGCCAGCGCGCGCGACGCGTTCATGACCACGTTTGCGCAGGTGCGCACGCGCGACGGCCGGATCGCCTACGCGAACACCGACGCGGTCCGTATCCCGTCGGCGCTCGGCGGCACCGTGCTGTCCGTGCTCGGCCTGCAGACCGTGCACCAGGCGAAGTCCTTCCTGCAGCCGTACCAGCCCGGCGGCGTGCACACGATGTCGAACGTCGGCCACAACCCGCTCGACTTCGGGCCGATCTACGGCGCCACCGGCGTGACGACCGCCGCGACGGTGACGGTCGGCATCGTCACCGACGGCAACCTCGCCCAGGTCAAGACCGACCTCAACAAGTTCACGACCGACAACGGCCTCGCCGCGATCACCACGCAGACGGTGAATACCGGCGGCAGCGCCGGCAGCGATACCTCGGGCGTCGGCGAGTGGGACCTCGACAGCCAGAGCGTCGTCGGCATGGCCGGCGGCACGGTCGGCAAGCTCATTTTCTACAACATGCCCGACCTGTTCGATTCCTCGGTGACGACCGCGATGAATTCGGCCGTCACCGCCAACGTCGCCAAGGTCGTCAGCATCTCGCTCGGCCTGTGCGAAACCGACGAGCAGGGCGATGGCGCCGCCGCCGCCCAGGACCAGGTGCTCGCGACCGCCGTCGCGCAGGGACAGACGTTCTCGATCTCGACCGGCGACAGCGGCGCCGACGAGTGCCCCTCGGACGGCATGTCCACGCCGGTGCCGAGCTGGCCGGCGTCCTCGCAATACGTCATCGCGGTCGGCGGCACCACGCTCTCGACCAACGGCACGGTCTGGCTCGGCGAGACGGTGTGGAGCGGGACCGGCGGCGCGCCGAGCACGTTCGAAGCCAAGCCGGCGTGGCAGGGCTCCACCGTGCCCGGCACCAAGCGCGGCACGCCCGACATCTCCTTCGACGGCAACCCGGCCACCGGAGCGCTGATCATCAACAACGGCGTGACCAAGCAGTTCGGCGGCACCAGCCTCTCCGCCCCGCTCTTCGCGGGCTGGTGGGCGCGCGTGATCGCCGCCAAGGGCACCACGGTCGGCTTCGCCGGGCCGGCGCTGTTCGGCCTGCCGGTCGGCGACCTGCACGACGTGGTTTCCGGCAACAACAACGGCGAGACCGCGGCCGTCGGCTACGACTTCGCCAGCGGCCGCGGCAGCGTGATCCTCAGCAGCGCGGTCGCGCACATCGGCACGCCGACCAACGTCGCGCCGACCGCGAACTTCAGCTTCACGACCGCGGCCCTGACCGCGAACTTCACCGACAGCTCGACGGATTCCGACGGCACCGTGGTGTCGCATGCCTGGGCGTTCGGCGACGGCGGCACCTCGACCGCGACCAGCCCCAGCCACACGTATGCGGCCGCGGGCACTTACACGGTGAGCGAGATGGTCACCGACGACGACGGCGCCACCGGCTCGAAGGCGGTACCGGTGACGGTCGCCACGACCTCGCAGGTCCTGAAGAACCCCGGTTTCGAATCCGGCGTGGTGAACTGGGTGGGCGGGACCGGCGTGATCAACAACACCGGCACGCAGCCGGCGCACGCCGGCACCTGGGACGCATGGCTCGGCGGCAAGGGCACCGACCAGGCGCAGACGATGTACCAGCAGGTCGCGATCCCGGCCGGCTGGAGTTCGGCGAAGCTGCGGATCTGGCTGCACGTCGACACGGCCGAGACCACCACCACCAAGCAGAACGACAAGCTCACGATCCGCGTGACCGACGCGGCGGGCGCCACCCTCGCCACGCTCGGCACCTTCTCGAACCTCGACGCCGCCGCCGGCTACGTGACCCACACCTGGGACATGACCCCCTGGATCGGCCAGACCGTGCGGATCAAGTTCACCGGCAACGAGAACGCCGGGCTGCAGACGTCGTTCGTGCTCGACGACGTCACCCTGACCTTGCGTTGAGGCCCGAGCCGTCGCCCCTGCGAAGGCAGGGGCCCGGCGATCCCGTCAGCGGCAGGCCTGCGCGCGCTGGTGGACGATGGCGATGCGTTCGTGGTCGGTCGGGGCCTCGCCGCTGTCGGCGCTGAGCTGCTTCCACAGCGCGTCGTCCGCGATCCAGTCGCTGCAGGCTTCGGCGCCGGCGGGCAGCGCGTCGGCGAGGTCGCCGAGCACCATCGCGACGTCGCGGCGCAGCGCCGCCGCCGGGTCGCGCGCGACCAGCGCCTGCCGCAGCG
>JADMIO012784905.1_pt1 | contig 24948 bp, 24 predicted proteins | sample 8958161 | NCBI WGS metagenome assembly JADMIO01 (sample SAMN16585339, study PRJNA669376) | soil metagenome | isolation source: Crop rotation soil | place: USA: Cullars Rotation, Alabama | collected 2011
GCCGCGACTTCAAGTCACGTGAATTCCAAGCTTCGGATCCCACTGTGCTGGAAAGGCCGGAGACCGGGCACGCGCCGTACACGCCCCCGCCACCGAAGCCGACGACGCGGCACACCTCCTCCGCGCCGACCTCGAGCGCGCCCACCAGCCACGAGACGTCGTCGGCTCCGCCGCCGTCGTCCCCGACGAGCAGCGGCCCGACCTGCCTGCCGCTGACCTGCCCGTCGAGCCCGACCTCGTCGTCGTCCTCGCCGGGCGGCGGCGGGAACGGCAGTCCCAACGCGAGCCAGCGACCGGTCGTCATGTCCTCTCGAGAGCCGTGGTGGTGACGGACGACGGAGACGACCGCGCGATCGCGGTCCGACCCACAGCCGACGATCCCTTCATCGCGGGACTGAGCCGCGGGATCGGCGGTCCGGCCGGTGAGCGCGCCGGCCACCACTCCTGGTGGACGCCCGTGCGGGTGATCCTGGCGTTGACCGCCGTGTGCTTCGCGCTCGGCATGCTGCAGAAGGCGCCCTGCTACGACGCCAAGTGGGCGAACTCGCAGACCCGCTACTCGGAGATGTGCTACTCCGACCTCCCCTACCTGTACGTCGGCCGGGGGTTCGCCGAGATGGAGTGGCCCTACTCCGACGCGCTGCACGTGCGCGACCGGTACGACGTGATGGAGTACCCCGTCGGCATCTCGTACTACGCCTACGGCGCCGCCAAGATCACCTACTGGCTCTCCGGTTCGCCGAACCTCCTGCCACGTGGCGCCATGTCGCAGGGGGAGCTCTACAACGACCCGGACGTCGTGCACGAGAGCCTGATGTTCACGACGGTGAACGCCGTGGGGTTCGGGATCTGCGCGCTCGCGGCCGCGTGGTTCCTGGCCGGCGTACACCGGCGGCGTCCGTGGGACGCCGCGCTGTTCGCGGTCTCCCCGGTGCTGCTGTTCGAGGGGCTCATCAACTGGGACCTGCTGGCCGTGGCATGTGTCGCGGGCGCGCTCTTCGCCCACTCGCGCGACCGGCCCGGGTGGGTCGGGTTCGCGATCGGGCTGGGGACGGCGCTCAAGCTCTACCCCCTGTTCCTGCTCGGCGGGCTGCTGGTCGTCTGGGGTCGCGAGAGACGGTGGGGCCACCTGGTGACCGCCCTCGGCACCGGCGTCTCCACGTGGGCTGTGCTCAACGTGCCGGCGTACCTCTCGGGCGCGCACGAGTGGAAGGTCTTCTGGATCTTCAACGCTCACCGCAAGGCGGACCTGGGATCGGTGTGGCTGGTCGCCGAGCAGATGTTCAACTTCACCGCGACCGCGCACACGATCAACGTCGTCTCGTGGATCTTCTTCGGGATCTGGTGCGCGGGAGTGGCGGCCCTGGGCTTCGCGGCGCCGCGGACACCGCGACTCGCGCAGCTCGGCTTCCTGATCGTGCTCGGGTTCCTGCTGGTCAACAAGGTGTACTCGCCGCAGTACGCGCTGTGGCTGCTGCCGCTCGCGGTGATGGCGCGCCCGCGGCTGCGCGACCAGCTGATCTGGCAGGCGGGCGAGGTCTACTACTTCGCCTCGGTGTGGTGGTACCTCGGCACCTACCTCAACCCGAGTGGCGGCGGCGACGCCGGCTTCTACTGGCTCGCGGTCGGCGTACGCATCGCGGCACAGCTCTACCTCGGCGTCCTCGTCGTCCGCGACATGATGGCGCCCGAGTACGACGTGGTGCGCACCGACCGGTGGTCCTGGATGCGGCACACGTTCCTGCCTCCCGCCGAGCCGGGCCGGCTCACGCTCGGCCGGGCCGGAGGCGGCTGAGAGCCGGCAGGGCGCGGTGTTCACAGCTTGGTCGCCCTCGCACCTGGTGGTCCTCGCGATCTTCGCCGCCGGGACGCTCGGGCTGCTGCTGGCCGGGCCACGTCTGCGCGATGCGACGACCGAGCGGCCGCTGGCGGTCGCGTTGGCGTGGGGCAACCTGGTCTTCGGGGTCGCCTCGACGGTCACCGAGCTGTTCCCGTTCACGGCCGAGCACTCGCTGCCGCTCCAGATCTGCGACCTCGCGTGGATCTTCGTGGCGTGGGCACTGCTGGCGACGCGTCCACTGCCCTTGGCACTGACGTACTACTGGGGGCTGACGCTGTCGGTGCAGGCGCTCGTGCAGCCCACCCTGACCGAGCCGTTCCCCGACGTGCAGTTCTTCGTGTTCTGGGCCAAGCACGTGCTGATCGTGTGGGGGGCGGTGTACCTCTGCCTGTCGCTGCGGCGCGGCCCGGACTGGGCGGCGTACCGGTTGGCGGTGGTGTGGACCTTCGGCTGGCTGGTCGTGGTGATGAGCCTGAACGCCGTCCTCGGGTCCAACTACGGCTACGTCAACGGCAAGCCGTCGGAGGCGACCGTGTTGGACCTGCTCGGCCCGTGGCCGGCCTACGTCGTCGCGGAGATGGCGATCGTGGCGGGCGGTTGGGCGCTGATGACATGGCCCTGGATGCGGCGGCCGCGCGCGGTCAGGTGACGACGACCTCGTCGAAGGTCGTGGCGGTGAAGCGCACGCGCACCTCGATCTCGTCGCCGACGTCGGGCACCCGTGGGCCGTGCGGGAGGAACAGCATCGAGGCCTGCATGTGGGGCGGCTCGGCGAACAACCGCTGCTTGCCGTCGACGGTGAACGGCGACCGCACGAAGCCGGCGGCGTCCAGCCCTCCGCGCGCGAGGGTCGCTGCGCGCGCGCGGATGGAGTGGTCGCCGGTCGGTGCCTCGAGCCCGATGCCGTGGGAGGTGCCCCCGGAGACGACGAGGACGTGGCCGGCCTTGGGCGCCGTACGCCCGCGGTAGCCGAAGGCGTCGCCGCGGTCGACCTCGTGTACGTCGAGGACGGTGGAGGTCACGCGCAGCGCGCCCCGGTCGCCCAACCACAGGTCGGTGCCGATCCGCGGCCGCAGCTCGAAGTCGGCGTACGACGACCGCAGGGACGCGAGCTCGCCGGAGGTGAGGTGGCTGACCCACAGTCGCCGGGTCGGCAGCGCGGCGGCCACGACGTCGTTGAGGTGGCCGACCACCTCGCCGAGGTGGGCGCCGGCGGCGAGCGGCAGGTGGAGAGCCACACCCTCGAGCCGAGCGGGACGGCGTTCGAGGAGGTGAGCGGCCGCGCGGAGGTCGCTGGCCGACATCCCGTGCCGGCGCATGCTCGTGAGCCGCTCCAGGACGACGCGCGCGTCGGGATCCTCGTCCAGCAGGGCGGTGAGGTCCTCGAGGCGGCTGACCGTGTGGATCAGGCGCCTGCGGTCGAGGCCCTCGGGCACGGGCGAGTGCCGGGGTCGCCACGGGGTGAGCACGAGGAGGTCGCCGTCGAAGCGCTGCATGACCTCCGGCAGCTCGTGGTAGGTGCCGACCGCGATCGTGTCGACGCCGAGCCAGGCGGCCTTGCGGGCGAGCCGGCCGAGGCCGAAGCCGTAGCCGTTCCCCTTCACGACGGGCGTCAGGCCGTGCGTCTCGTCCGCTCTCGTGCGGAGGTGCCGCCGCCAGCGCTCGCCGTCGACGGTGAGCGTGAGGCTCATCCGCGGCGCCCCGGGAGCTTGGCGGTCAGCGAGCGGCGGTCGAGGTAGAGCTGGAAGCCGCGGTACAGCGTGCGGTTGAGCGGGAGGTCCCACTCGCCGACGGTCTCGACGGCCTCGCCGCCGGTGCCGGCCTTGAACTGGATCAGGCCGACGTGGGCGTCGTCGGGGTCCAGGGTGTCGGTGATGCCACGCAGGTCGTAGACGTCGGCGCCTGCGGCGATCGCGGCCCGGATCATCTGCCACTGGATCGCGTTGGAGCCGCGGACGTCGCGCTTGTCGGTGGAGGAGGCGCCGTAGGAGTACCACGCGTGCTTGCCGACCCGGACGCCGAGCGTGGAGGCGACGAGATCGCCCTCGTGGTGGGCGAGCCAGAGGACGATGCGCCCCGGGTCCTCCGCGCCCAGCGCGTCGTACATCGTCTGGAAGTAGGTCAGCGGCCGTGGCGTGAAGTGGTCACGCTCGGCGGTGTGGACGTAGAGGTCGTGGAAGGCCTTGAGATCCTCGGCGGCGCCGGTCGTGACCGTGACGCCGGACTTGTCGGCCTTGCGGATGTTGCGTCGCCAGAGCTGGTTCATCCCGGCGAGCACGTCGTCCTCGGTACGTCGCGTGCCGTCGTCGGTGACGAGCGGGATGACGAAGGTGTACTGCGGCTGCCCGGCCGCGAAGCCGCCCTCGGCGACCTGACGACGCCAGCCGAGCGCCTCGAGCTGCTGCACGACGCGGGCGCCGATCGCCGAGCGCGCGAGCGGCGCGATGTCGCCCAGGGTGCGGACGCCGTCGTCGGCGATGCCGGCCTTGACCTGCTCCGCGCTCCAGCGACGGGTGACGACCGGCGGCCCCATCCGGACGCCGAAGGCACCCTGAGCGCGCAGGTGCTCGGTCATCGGGCCGAGCCAGTCGCCCAGGTCGTCGCTGACGCCCGGACCCGCCCAGTCGAGCACCGGCCCCTCGGGGAGGTAGGCGAGGTAGCGCCGGAGCCTCGGCAGCTTGCGGTAGAGCACGAGCCCCACGCCGACGAGCCGGTCGCCGGCGTACCAACCCAGCGACTCGCCGCGCCACTCCGACTTCACCGTGGCCCAGGCCGGCGTCTGGAGGAAGCTCGCCCACGCCTGCTCGCGGATGTACGAGCGGTGCTCGTCGGCCGAGATCGTGCGGACGGAGGGAACCACGGCGACGAGGCTACCGGGGTGTATCAGCGCCACCCCTCGGTGCTCCTAGGGGTCGTACGGCTGCTCGACCCAGCACCACCTGCGCGAAACCGGTATCCCGCCGGAGCACGACACAGAAGGACAGCACGACGGTGGACCTCGCACCGATGCCTTGGACTGACCGCGATGCGCACGACGCCCACCTTGCGTGGCGTTGTCGCCGGCGGACGACTCCGGCATGCTCCCGTGAGGGCCTCTTTCCCGCCGTGACGTCCCCAGGAGGCATCCGATGAGCGACTCGCAACTCGACGACGAGCTCCTGTTCGCCGACGTACGACGGGCGACGGACGCCTTCGACCCCATGCCGGACGGGATGGTCGAGCGGATGGTGGCCGTCACCCGCGACATCGCGAACGCCGACCCCGATCTCGAGCTCCAGCTGATGCTCGTCGTCGAGCGTTTCGCCGAGCTCGTCGGCACGCGTGGTGGAGCGCGCTCGTACACGATGCGCTTCGGCGGCCAGGGCGTCGACCTGTTGGTCCGCGTCGGGGTCTCCGAGGAGGAGGGCCGCGCCCGGCTGGACGGCTGGCTGGTTCCGGCGTCGAGCGCTCCCGTGCAGATCCGTGAGGTGGGCGGTGAGGGCCGCACGTACGACGGAGTTGCGGAGTCGAGCGGGCGCTTCGAGTTCCACGATCTCCCCACCGGCTTCTACCGTGTCTCGCTACAGCTCGACGACCAGCAGACGTTCGGCACCCCAGCGTTCGAGATCTGATCCGCACCCTCACCGGAGGTCCCGTCATGCCCGAACCCCGTCACGTTCCGCTCAAGAGCGAGCCCCAGCTGCGGAAGCAGCGCACGGCCGAGGAGCTCGACGCACGCATCCTCGACCCCTACTCGGCGCCCGTCGTCGACGGGGTCTCGGGACGGCCCACGATCTATGTCGGTGACCGGCTGATCGTGGCGAAGGGTTCACGTCGGGAGGCGCAGATCCAACTCCTGAAGGACGTGGCGAAGTCCGTGGGCTGGGTGTGCCGGGAGGATCCCGAGAAGGCCAGGTTCAAGGGGCTACGGGTCGGCGTGGTCACGGTCTCCATCACGGCCGGACCAAACTCGATCGACCGGGCACCCGACGCGTGGTACCTCCTGCAGAAGGCACGCCAGCACCTCAAGAAGAAGCACAAGGACGAGCTCCGGGGCGTCGGACTCGACCACGTCGTCGACACGCGGCCGATGCTGCCCAACCCCTTCGACATGCCACACACTCCGGATCCCAACGCGTGGCTCGAGCCCTACCCGTTCGACATGCCGCACCCCTTCGACATGCCACATCCGTTCGACATGCCGCACCCAGAGAGCGGAGGTGGCACCTCGACCGGTCTGGCCAGCTACGGCGCGCCGGGAAGCGGCGGTCGGACCCCGATCGCCTACGTCGGCCCGCAACCCAGCCGGACCCGCGACAAGGACGTGGTCGGCAGGCGCCCGGTCGTCGCCGTACTCGACACCGGTTGCTACCCGCACTTCTGGTTCGACGGCGTGGTCAACACCAAGGTCACGCTGGACGAGCGGCCGATCGGTCTGAACCGTGCCTCGACGGACCCAGAGCTCCACGGCGATCTCACTGGCGCGTTCGACGGCTCGATCGACCGGATCGCCGGCCATGGCACGTTCATCGCAGGGCTCGTCCACCAGGCCTGCCCGGACGCCGAGATCCTGTCGTGGCGCGGCATCCCTGCGACCGAGCCGATGATCGAGTCCAAGTGGCTGAACACCCTGGCCCAGATCGCCGAGCTGGCGCGCCGTCATCGCCACAACGAAAAGGGTGGCTACCCGATCGACGTGCTGAACCTCTCGATGGGCTACTACCACGAGAACGAAGCCGACGAGATGGTCGACGCGATCATGCGCGAGATCCTCGACGAGCTGAGCCGCAACGGTGTGGTGGTCGTGGCCTCAGCGGGCAACGACGCGACCGATCGGCCGTCGTACCCGGCCGCGTTCACTCCCTGGTCGGACGGCGGCGGCCCGGTCCAACCAGACCGTGACGTCGTGCCGATCGTCTCGGTCGGGGCGCTGAATCCGAACCGCACAGACGCCTTGTTCACCAACGCCGGCGCGTGGGTGCGGTGTTATGCACCCGGGGCGTCCGTCGTGAGCACGATGCCGCCGTTCGTCGGAGGGTTGCAGCCCGTGGCGCGGACCGTCGTCGATGGCCGCGTACGCGAGTCGATCGACCCCGACGACTACCGCGGGGCGGCTGGTCGCCGTCACCGGGGTGGGTTCGGGCTCTGGAGCGGGACGTCGTTCGCGGCTCCCACCGTGGCAGGTGCGATCGCCGCCGTGCTCTCGCAAGACCTGGCCAAGCCCGGCATGGAGGGCCGCGGCAAGGACACGGCGCGCTCGGCCGTGACCCGCGGCTGGAAAGCCGTGGAGGCACTGACGGATCTGAAGCGGCCCCGTCGCTGACCCGTCCGCGCAGGCCACAATGTCGGGGTGCCCGGGGCGATCGAACTGCACCGTGCCGCCACAGCCGAGATGCAGGTGCGTCGGCTGCCGGCGGCGCGTCGGTTGCTCGCGCGCGCCCGAGAGCTGTCCGACGATCCCGACCTGACGGCTCGCATCGACGCCACGGAGGCGTCACTGCGTGCCGAACTCGGTGAGCTGCAGGTTGCGCTCGACCGATGTGACACCGCACTCCTCAGTGAGGGCATCAGCGACGAGACACGAGGGATCTTGCAGGCTCAGCGCGCTTGGATCCTGCTGCGCACTGGTGAGACGCCGGAGGCTCTCGAGGCTTTCGACATCGCCATCCCGCTGCTGACCGACCGGCTCGAGCTGGGCAAGGTCTACGTGAACCGAGGCGGTGTTCACCTTTCGCGCGGTGACGGGCCGCGAGCGTCCGCCGACTTTGCTCGGGGCGTCGAGCTGTTCCGGGTGCTCGGCAACGAGGTCCAAGCCGCCATGGCCGAGCACAACCAGGGATACGCGGACCTCCTCCAGGGCGAGCTGGTCTCCGCCCTCCATCACATGGACTCGGCCCGCCCAGTGCTTGTTCCGCAGAGTCCCGTCATGGTCGCGATCTGCAACCAGGATCGCGCCGAGGTGCTGATGGCCGCCGGCCTCACCCGGCGTGGGCTGTCGGCGCTGGACGAGGCCGCGCGGACGCTGGGCCAGCATCGACTGGGTCAACGACGCGGTGAGGCCGAGCTGACCATCGCCCGGGTGTCACTCGCGACGGATCCGGAGCGGGCCCTGCGGGCGGCCCGCGCGGCGAGGTCTCGATTCACGCGGAGCCGGACACCGGCCTTGCGTGTGCGGGCCGAAGCCCTGGTCCTGGGAGCCGAGGTGCGTCTGGGGCGGACTGGTCCGTCGTTGATGAAGCGCGCCGACGACCTGGCAGTGGAGCTGAGCCGTCTCGAGATGCCGTGGTGGGCGATCGACGTACGACTCGATGCCGCTCTCGTCGCCGCGCGCCGAGGGGAGATCGACGAGGCGCGTCGGAGGCTCGCATCGATCCGCGTCCCGCGCCGAGCGCCGCTCGACGTACGACTGCGCGAGCGCGACGTCCGAGCAGCTGCTGCGGAACGCAGGGCGCGCACGCGTGACGCCCTCCAGCACCTCCGGCAGGGGCTCGGCGAGCTGCATGAGTGGCAGAGCTCGTTCGGCAGTCTCGACCTGCAGACGATGGTGACCGGGCACGGGCGTCGGCTCGCCGTCCGTGGTCTTCGGCTCGCCGTCGCCTCCGGAGAGCCCCACGTGTTGTTCGAGTGGTCGGAGCGGGCCAGGACGTTGGCCAGTCGCGTCCAGCCCGTCCGAGTGCCGGCCGACGACGATGTCCAAGCCCATCTCCACGAGCTCCGGTCTCTGGCGAGCGTCGAGGACCCGTCGAAGAGCAGCGCTTCCCGGCAGGCCGAGCTGCGCGAGAGGGTGCGCGAGCGCGCGTGGCAGCACCGCGGGTCCGGGGAGTACGACGAGCCGGCCGCCCTGTCCGACGTGCAAGAGCGGCTGGGTGAGGGGCGAGCGCTGGTGGCGCACGTCGTCACCAGTCGGGATGTCGTCGCCCTGGTGGTCACGGACACCTCGGCGACAGTTGTCCACTGTGGGTCACGCTCGGAGCTGGACGCCCTGACCGGGGGACTCATCCCCGACCTCGACATGGCGGCGGCGGAACTGGAGGGCTTCGCGGCCGTCATCCGAGCCCAGCTGCGGACACGGTTGGGGCGCCTCGACGAGCTGCTCCACGCCCCGCTGCGCGACCTGCTCGGAGATCGCGACGTCGTGCTGACGCCCTCGGGGGTGCTGGCCGCCGTGCCGTGGACGAACCTGCCGAGCGCGCGCGGCCGTGGCGTGACCGTGGCGCAGTCCGCGACGTCGTGGCTGCTCCGGACGACGACTCCGTTGAGATCGGCCTCGGCCGGCTTCGTGGCCGGCCCGCGGGTGGCCCAGGCGGAGTCGGAGATCACCGCGGCCGCGGCCGCCTGGCCGCGCGCCACCGTGCTCCGGGCTGCGGAGGCCACGGCCTCGGGCGTCAGTGCGCTCGCCGGATCGGTGGATGTGCTGCACGTGTCAGCGCACGGTCGGCACTCGTCGGAGAACCCGCTCTTCTCCGGCTTCGAGCTCGCCGACGGGCCCTGGTTCGGCTACGACATCGACCAGCTGACGTCGGTGCCCGACATCGTGCTGCTGTCGGCGTGCGAGGTCGGCCGGTCCACGCTGCGTGGGGGCGAGGAGCTGATCGGGATGACGGCAGCGTGGCTGCACGCGGGCGCACGTTGTGTGGTCGCGTCGGCGGCTGCGATCAACGACGCCGTGGCGCACGACGTGCTGGTCGGCGTACACCGGGAGCTGGCGGCGGGCGCTCACCCGTCGGCCGCACTCGCTCGGGCCCTTCTCGCCGTCGATCCTGAGGGCCCGCCTGCGCCGCTGGTCGTCTTCGGCTGACGCACAACTAACTGGCATAGACGCGACGCGAAAACCAATCGTCGTACGTCGTCTGTATGCCAGTTAGTTGGCAGACCGGACGGACCATGGCCGCCCGGGGTCAGAGCCGGGAACGGACGGCCTCGAAGTCGGCGACGTGCTCGTCGGCGCCGCCGGGGGTCTCGAAGACGACCGGGGCTCCGGCGTCGCGGACGACCGAGGCGAGGAGGTCGGGGTCGATCTTCCCGGCGCCGACGTTGGCGTGCCGGTCGGCGCCGGAGTCGAACTCGTCGCGACTGTCGTTGCAGTGCACCAGGTCGATCCGGCCGGTGATCGCCATGACCTCGTCGACGACGGACTCGAGCGGGTTGCCGCCCGCGTGCGCGTGACACGTGTCGAGGCAGAAGCCGACCCGGTCGGCGTGCTCGGCGGCGGCGATCGCGTCGAAGACACCCTTGATCCGGTCGAGGTAGCGCGCCATCGCGTTGTCGCCGCCGGCCGTGTTCTCGATCAGGAGCGGGATCTTGATGTCGGTCGCCTCGACCGCCTTGCGCCAGTTGTCGAAGCCGACGGCCGGGTCGTCGTCCTTGTTCACGTGCCCGCCGTGGACGATCAGGCCGCGCGCGCCGATCTCAGCCGCGGCGTCCATGTGCTGCTGGAGCAGCTTGCGCGACGGGATGCGGATGCGGTTGTTGGTGGTCGCGACGTTCACGATGTACGGCGCGTGGACGTAGAGGCCGACGCCCGCGGCCTCGGCGTCGGCTCGCAGACCCTCCGCCCCGCCGGCGTACTTCACCTCCGGGCCCTTGTATCCCTGCGGGTCGCCGAGGAAGAACTGCACGTGGGGCGCCTGTCGTGCCTTGGCCTCGGCGATCGGGTCGGTCTGCTCGACGTGGGCTCCCAAGGCGATACCGCTCATCAGGCCATCGTAGGAACCCGCACCGACAGCACGAGCGCGGCCGGTGGGTGGCAGGCTGTCCTCATGAACGCCGTCGTGCTGGTCGTGATGATCCTGCTGCTGGTCGCGATCGCCGCCGCCGCGCTGATGATCGTCGGAGTCGCCCTCAACAAGAGCAAGACCGGCTGAGTCGGAGCTAGTGGGCCCAGCGGCTCGCCGACGCGACCTCCTCGGGCGAGGCTCCGTCGAACAGCTCCAGCTCCGACTCCCGCACGGCCAGGATCGCCTCGGTGAGGAGGGAGCCGAACGCCGCCCCGAGCACGCCGTCGCTCGCGAAGGCGTCGGTGGACTCGCGCAAGGTCGTGGGGAGCCGACTGATCCCACGCGCGGCCAGTGCGTCCTCGCCGAGCGACGCCGGGTCGACGTCCACGGGCTCCGGCAGGTGAGCTCCTCGGTCGAGCCCCTCGGTGCCGGCGGCCAACAGACCGGCCAGCATCAGGTACGGATTGGCGTGCAGGTCGAAGCACTTCACCTCGAGGTTGGCCGCCCAGTCCTCGCTGCCGCGCGACCCGGTCACCATCCGTAGCGCGGCCTCGCGGTTCTCCAGGCCCCAGCAGGCGTAGGCGCCGGCCCAGTGCTGGGGGACCAGCCGGAGGTACGACGCCACGGACGGCGCGCCGAGAGCCAGCAGCGCCGACAGGTGCTCGAGGATCCCGCCCGCGAAGCCGGTCGCCTCGTCGGTGAGGCCGAAGCGACCCGAGCCCCCGGCCATCAGGTTGCGCTCGTCGCGACCGAGGCTGAGGTGCACGTGCCCGCCGTTGCCGACGCCGGCCGCGTCGACCTTGGGTGAGAACGACGTGCGCAGGCCGTGCTGGACGCCCACGGCTCGAATCGTCGCGCGCACCAGCACCGAGGTGTCGGCGGCATGCACCGGCGACTCGGGTGCGACGGACAGCTCGAGCTGCCCGTCGGCGTACTCCGGGTGGAACTGCTCGACGGCGACGCCCTGCTCGGCCAGCGCCGCGAGCACGTCACGGCAGTAGTCGGAGGCGTTGGTGAGCCGCGTCAGCCCGTACGCCGGACCGACGGCGCCGGGGCGGTACTCGTCGCCCTCCATCGAGACGACCCACTCGATCTCGATCGCCGAGAGCACGTTGATGCGTCGCGTCGCGAGCTCGTCGACGAGCCGGGCCAGCAGCAGCCGCGAGTCGAGCGGGTAGGCGTCGCCGGTCTGTGCGAAGCGGTCGCCGGGTGCCCACGCCCAGCCCGGCTGGGCGGCGAGCACCACCAGCCGCTCGAGGTCGGGCACGATCCGCTGGTCGCCGACCGGCGCCGTACCGCCTGGGGGCGCGGCCACCCAGTCGTCGAAGCGGAAGTAGTCGAACGCCGTCGAGAAGCCGACCCCCCACGCGGCCAGCGCAGGGAGCCGCTCGACCGGCACCGACTTCACCCGCGAGATGCCGGCGTTGTCGACGAAGCTGGTCGCGACGGCGACCACGCCACGGTCGACCAGGTCGGGCACGATCGCCTCGGCGCGGGTCATACGGCGGTCACGGTCGGCCAGGTCCACGAGCGTTCCCCTTCGGATCCGTGCGTGCCGAGCATCCGCGCACGCGGAAATGGACAGATCTGGACAAAGAATAGGGCCGGGATCACACTCCGGAGTGGCCACATCTCAGCGAGAGGATCCACCCGATGTCCGCTCCGGTCCGTGAAGGTACGTCGCTCCGCCGTTCGCTCTCGGTCTGGCAGGCGGTCGGTCTCTCGATCGCGCTGATGGCGCCGAGCATGGCGGCGAACATCAACCCGCAGGGCACAGCCGCCACCGTCGGTCGAGCCACGCCGCTCGCGTTCTTCCTGGCAGCGCTCGCCGTTCTCCTGATCGCCTACGTCTTCGTCCGGCTGTGCCAGTACTACCGGCACGCCGGCTCGGTCTACGTCTTCACCGGCGCGACGCTGGGCGCCCCTGCGGGCGCGATCGCGGGTCTGTGCCTGATGGGCACCTACGTCTTCTACGCGCTGGTCACGTCCTCGGCGGCCGGCATCTTCGGGGCGTCGTTCCTGGACATCATCGGGGTCTGGAACGACCAGCCCGACTGGGCGGGCTTCCTGGTCGGGTTCATCGCCCTGGCCCTCGCGCTGTTCCTGGCCATCGTCCCCGCCAAGCGGGCGGCCGAGGTGCTGCTCAGCGCCGAAGGGATCACGGTCGCCCTGATCGTGATCGTGTGTGCGATCGTGCTCGTGCGGATCCTGGCCAAGGACACTCCCAACGACGCGACGTTCACCCTGAAGGTCTTCTCCGTCGAGCCGGGCACCAGCACGTCGACCCTGTTCCTGGGCATCGTCTTCGGCCTGCTGTCCTTCGCCGGCTTCGAGGCGGCGTCGACCCTGGGCGAGGAGACCGAGAACCCCCAGCGCGACATCCCGCGCGCCATCCTGTGGACGGCGATCTTCGGCGGCGTCTACTTCACCGTCGTGACGGCCATCGAGATGATGGGCTTCAAGCCGACCAAGGAAGGCGTGGCGGCGTTCTCGTCCTCGCCCGCACTGGTGGGCGACCTCGGTACGTCGTACATCGGCTCGTGGGTCGGTGACCTGATCACGCTGGGTGCCTGCATCTCGGCGTTCGCCTGCTGTCTGGCCTGCGTGGTCGGGGCGTCGCGGCTGCTGTTCGCGATCACCCGTGACCTGGCTCCCGGACACCCGCTGGGCCGCACCGGCACGAACGCGACGCCGGCCGCGGCGGCGGGCGTCGTGTGCGCCACTGTGCTCGTGATCGCGGTGATCTGCGCGGTCTTCTTCGACGCCAAGCCGTTCGACACGTTCTTCTGGAGCGGCGCCATCGGCACCCTGATCCTGCTGGTCGCCTATCTGCTCGCGACCGCGGGTTGCATCAAGCTGATCTGGATCGACAACAAGATGCCCCAGGTCGCGCGGTGGGAGATCGTGATCCCGCTGGCCGCGGTCGTCGTCATCGGTTACACGTTGTGGCGCAACGTCCTGCCGTACCCGGACGCCGCCCCGGCGAAGTGGTTCCCGGTGGCGGCGGGTGGATGGCTGCTCGTCGTCGTCCTGGTGACGTTCCTGGTGCCCGGGTTCGCACAACGGCTGGCCCAGGGCCTGCGTCAGCTGGACGAGGGCGGTCCGCACGGGAAGCCGGAGGTCGTGGGTGACTGACGCCCTCGACCTCTCGGGCCATCTCGGCGAGCTCGTCGACCACCATTGCCACGGGATCCTCACCGGCGACCTGGACCGCACGGCGTTCGAGTCGCTGATGAACGAGGCCGTCCGGGCGAGTCCGCTCGGGACGACACTGTTCGACTCGACGCTGGGCTGGGCGATCCGCCGGCACTGTGCGCCCGTGCTGGACCTCGAGCCGCTGGTGCCCGCCGAGGCCTACCTCGCTCGCCGGGACGAGCTCGGCGGGGCCGAGGTGAGCCGGCGGATGATGGTCGCCGCGGGCATCGGCACCCTGCTCGTCGACACCGGGCTCGGCTCGATGCTGCCCGGCACCGAGCTCACGCCGATGACCGAGCTGGCCGACCTGGCGGGAGGTACGGCGCGCGAGGTGGTGCGCCTCGAGACGCTGGCGGAGGACGTGCTCGCCGGCGGCCATCAGGACTTCGCCGCGGAGGTCGAGCGCCGGCTGCGGGCCGCGCTGCTCGGAGGCGCCGCAGGGGCGAAGAGCATCGCGGCGTACCGGTTCGGACTCCGGATCCTGGCGAAGAAGCCCGCCAAGCACGAGCTCAAGCTGGCGTTGAGAAGTGTGAACCCGGCGCGGCTCGTCGACCGGACGGTCAGCAGCTGGCTCGCGCACACGGCCGTCGAGATCGGGCTGCCGCTGCAGTTCCACGTCGGGTACGGCGACAGCGACCTCCACCTGCTCGACTGCGACCCGCTCAAGCTCACGCTGTTCCTGCGGACCACCCAGAGCTACGGCGTCCCGGTGCTGCTGCTGCACAACTGGCCCTACCACCGGCAGGCGGCGTACCTCTCGCAGGTCTTCGACCACGTCTTCATGGACCTGGGCCTGACGACCCACAACACGGGTGCGCTCTCGTCGGGCGTGCTGCGTGAGACGCTCGAGCTCGTGCCGTTCGGCAAGCTGTTGTTCTCCTCCGACGCCTACGGGCTGGCCGAGCTGTACCTCCTGGGCGCGCTGCTCTTCAGGCGGTCGATGGAGGCGGTGCTGGGCGAGCTGGTCGCCGCGGGCGAGTGCACCCTCGCCGACGCGTCGCACGTCGCCGACCTCGTCGCCCGTGAGAACGCCCGCCGGGCCTACGCGCTGTGACGGCCGACGCGATGCCTGGTGGGCTGGCTGCGCGCTGGCGCGCCGCGGTGCACGAGCTGATGCCCGAGGCGGTCGCGCTCCGGCACGAGCTTCATGGCGAGCCGATGCTCGGCGGCCAGGAGACCCCGACGGCGCGGCGGGTGGCGGACTGGGTGGGCCTGGGCGACGGCACGGTCGTCGCGGAGACCGGTCGGCTGGTGCGGCTGGAGGTCGGAGCCGGCTCGGCGATCGCGCTGCGGTCCGAGCTCGACGGGCTGCCGGTCGAGGAGGAGACGGGCGCGCCGTGGGCGGCGACGAACGGCGCGATGCACGCCTGTGGGCACGACGTACACCTCGCCGGGCTGGCCGCGGTGGTCCGCGCTGCGGCTGACCTCGACCTGCCGCGGCCGCTCGTCGCGCTGCTGCAGCCGCGCGAGGAGGGAGTCGACTCGGGCGCCAAGGACGTGGTTGCCGAAGGCGGCCTCGAAGGCGTCGAGGCGGTGGTCGCGGCACATGTCCAGCCGCGTGTGGACACCGGGGTCATCGCGGTGACGCCGGGTCCGGTGAACGCTGCGATGGACACGTTCCGGGTCGAGGTGAGTGGTCGCGGTGGTCACTCCGGCTATCCCCACACCGTCGACGACTCGGTCCTCGCGATGTCGGCCGTGGTCGTCGCGCTGCAGCAGGTCGCGGCACGCCGGATCGACCCGACCCACGGCGTCGCCTGCATGGTGAACCAGGTCCGGGCCGGCAGCGCCGACAACGTCGTACCGTCGCGGGCGTGGTGCTCGGGGACGGTGCGCACGATGACGGTCGAGGATCGCGAGACCGCCCATCGGGTGATCGAGGAGATCGCGACGTCGGTCGCGGCGGGTCACGGGTGCCGCGCGGAGGTGACGATCGGACGCGGGGAGCCGGTGCTCGTCAACGACGTGGGCCTCGCGGTCCGCACCGGCGAGATCCTGAGCGAGCTCGGGCACGCGGTGGATCCGTCGTTCCGGTCGTTCGGCTCGGACGACTTCGCGGCGTACTGCGAGCACGTGCGCGGGCTGATGGTCTTCGTCGGCACCGGCGCCGAGCGGGGCGGTCTGCACGACGCGTCGTACCTCCCCGACGACGCCTACGTCGCCACCGTCGCCGACGCCCTCATCGCGGGGTACTGCGCGGCGCTGTTGCCCTGAGGCGGCCGCCTGGGCCGAATCGGGCGGATCGCAAGTCTCAGCGAGCCGCAGCATTCGAGGTCCGAGAAACCGTAAATTGCGGGTATCCACCGCGTGGAGACGGTCTCCTGTGCTGTGGACAACCGGCGTTCCGACCCTCGGTGCGCCATCAGTCGGATCCGGGAGATTGAGGGACCACCAATGACCGACCAACCTGGGGAGACCCCCACCGAGCCCGTGGGTGAGGGCTCCGCAACGCCGCCGACCCCGCCGCCTTCTTCACCGGCGCACGCCAGCGGGGCTTCGTCGTACGAGTTCGATGCCGACAAGGCGAAGGCCGCCTTCCAAGGCGCCCACAAGTTCGACCTCGGCATCATCGCCGCCGGCGTCATCGCCTGGCTGGCAGGCTTCATGCCGTTCTACACCGTCTCGGTCAGCGTGGCCGGGATCAGCCGCTCGGACTCCGCCTCGGCGTACCACGGGTTCTTCGGGTGGTTCGGGATCTGGGTCGCCCTGGCCGCCGCCGTCGTGGTGGCCGCGGCGCTGATCGGGGTGGCCCTGCCGATCTCGGCCCACCAAGCGGCCCTGGGGTTGTTCGGGCTCGCGCTGGTGTGCCTGATCTTCACCTTGTTCATCTTCCCGGGCGGAGACTGCGGTGACATCGGCGCAGTTGGCGGCGCTCTCGGTGGCTTCAAGTGCGACACCGGCCGCGGCTTCGGCTACTGGCTGGCCGTGCTCGCCGTATTCGCGGGTGGTGGCCTGGCCTTCATGCGGATGCGGGAGTCGACCACGTCGTCCCACGCCGCCTGACTCAGCGCCTCTCGACGGGCGTCGGCCGATTCGGCCGGCGCCCGTCCTGCTTGCTAGCCTGTTCCGGTTGTCCTCGCGACCCGCTCGCGGGACACACCAAACGCAAAGCCCTCCTGCCACGGACCGTCCGTGGCCGCTCTAGTCCAGAGGAGGTGGAGACCGCTGTGCGTGCCTATGAAGTGATGGTCATCCTCGACCCGAGTCTCGAAGAGCGGACGGTGGAGCCGTCCCTCGACAAGTACCTCAACGTCATCCGCAAGGACGGCGGCAGCGTCGAGAGCGTCGACGTCTGGGGCAGGCGCCGCCTGGCCTACGAGATCCGCAAGAACGCCGAAGGCATCTACGCGGTCATCAACCTCACCGCGGAGCCGGCGACGGTCAAGGAGTTCGACCGCCAGCTCGGGCTCAACGAGTCGATCCTGCGCACCAAGGTGATGCGTCCCGACGCTCACTGAGCTGTGGATCACCGCTGGCGCATGTCGGCGGGTGACGCAACGATGAGCCGCAACGCGCTTCCCACCCACGAGGAGACCTGACATGGCAGGCGACACCCAGATCACTGTGGTCGGCAACCTGGTCGACGACCCCGAGCTCCGCTTCACGCCGTCGGGGGCCGCGGTGGCCAACTTCCGGATCGCCTCGACGCCGCGCACCTTCGACCGCCAGACCAACGAGTGGAAGGACGGCGAGGCGCTGTTCCTGTCCTGCTCGGTGTGGCGGCAGGCCGCGGAGAACGTCGCGGAGTCCCTGCAGAAGGGGATGCGCGTCGTCGTGCAGGGCAACCTGCGCTCCCGGCAGTACGAGACGCGTGAGGGCGAGAAGCGCACCGTCTTCGAGATCCAGGTCGACGAGGTCGGCCCGTCGCTGCGTTACGCCACCGCCAAGGTGACGCGCACCCAGCGACAGGGTGGCTCGTCGTACGGTCAGCAGGGCGGTGGCCAGTCCTCGCCCGCCGACAACGACCCGTGGGCAACGCCGGCACCTTCCTCGCAGGGAGCTCCGGCGGCCGGCGGTCAGGGCGGTGCCCCGGCGAACGACCCGTGGGCCACCCCGGGCGTCAGCTCGGACGAGCCGCCCTTCTGACAAGCCGCCGTCGGTCGAGCTCGTCGACACCACGGCACATCTGAACAAACCCACCATTCCGACCCTGCCATCACTCAGGGACGGGCTCACTGAAAGGGAGCACCACAATGGCCAAGGCAGTGATGCGCAAGCCGAAGAAGAAGGTTTGCCAGTTCTGCAAGGAGAAGGCGACCGGTGTCGACTACAAGGACACCACGCTGCTCCGCAAGTTCATCTCCGACCGCGGCAAGATCCGCGCGCGTCGGGTGACCGGCAACTGCGTCCAGCACCAGCGGGACGTCGCGATCGCGGTGAAGAACGCCCGCGAGCTCGCGCTGCTGCCCTACACCTCGACCGGTCGCTGAGGGGAGGCACGACGATGAAGATCATCCTGACCCAGGAGGTCACCGGGCTCGGGCAGCCCGGCGACGTGGTCGAGGTCAAGGACGGCTACGGCCGCAACTACCTCCTGCCGCGCGGCGTCGCTCTCCGGTGGACCCGTGGCGGTGAGAAGACGGTCGAGTCGATCAAGAAGGCCCGCGCCACGCGCGCGGTCCGCGACCAGGAGCACGCCGACCAGATCAAGGGCAAGCTCGAGGCTGCCCCGGTCGACGTGAAGGTCAAGGCCGGCTCCGCCGGTCGCCTGTTCGGCGCCGTCACCACCTCCGAGATCGCCGGCGCCCTCGCCGAGGTCGTGGGCGAGGACGTCGACCGGCGCGCCATCGCTCTCGGCAACCCGATCAAGACGCTCGGCTCCCACTCGGTGTCCGTGCGCCTCCACGACGACGTCTCCGCGACGGTGGCCCTCAACGTCATCCCCGCCTGACGCGCGTTCTCTTCACGACCCGCCCGGACCCCGGTCCCGGCGGGTCGTGGCGCTTCGGAGCCCTGGTCTGGCGCGGTTGCGAACTAACTGGCATAGAGGCGACGCGTTCGCGGTGGCATCAGCGTCGCCTGTATACCAGTTAGTTGCCAAGGGATCTCCACGGGACGTCCACAGGGGGCCCGCACGCCCGCCCGGTCCACCGCTCGACCTCAAGCCGGCGCTGAGGTGAGCACCGGGGTTCCACGCTCACCCCATGGAGCAAGAGCCCCCGTTTGTGCAGGGCAGGCAGCGGGGACGGGCATGGGAAAGGGTCGCGTACGGCCTGTACGTCGCCGCATGCGCTGACCCGGATGCTCCACTCCATGCCCTTGCGTCGCAGCTCCACAAGGGTGCTGGATTCACACATGTGACTGCGGCGCGCATCCGCGGATGGTGGCTGCCGCCCCTGCCTGCCGGCCTGCCTGAGTTCGCAGCCCAGAACAACCGCAATCGCCCTCGGCGACCCGAGCTTCGCATCATCCGGACGACGCCTGAGCCGAGTGTTGCCTGGGTTCGAGGACTGCCGATCGTCTCGCCGAGCGACGTGCTGCTGGCGATGGCACGACACCTCGGGCTCCTCGACGTCATCGTGACCTTGGACGCTGCCCTTCACCTGGGTGACGTCACCCGCGACGACCTCGCTCAGGCGTGCGCGGCTCGACGACACGGCGTACGTCGTCTGCGTCAGGCTGTCCCCTTGGCTGATGGTCGAGCAGAGTCTCCGTTCGAGTCCCTCCTCCGCCTGCTCCACCTCGTGTGCGACATCCGTGTCGCGCCGCAGCACGAGCTGTGGGTGGACGGACGCATGGTGGCCCGCGGTGACGTGAGGCTGCTGGGCGCTCGGACGTTCCACGAGTACGACGGTGCCGGTCACCGGGATCGTGACCAGCATCGTTCCGACCTTCGCCGAGACCGAGACATCGGGGCCGCTGGTTGGACGCGGCGCGGCTACACCGATGCCGAGGTACTGCGGCGGCCGATCCAGATCCTGCGTGACGCCGACCGAGATCTGGGGCGCGAGCACGATCCAGCACGCCTCGACGCCTGGTACGCCTTACTCCGGGAATCCTGCTTCACACCCGCCGGCCGGGACGCGCTCCTGCGCCGCCTTGGCATCGGCACAGCCCAGGTCGGCTGATCCTCCGGGTTGTCCAACTAACTGGCATACAGGCGACGCCGGAGCCCCTCCATCTGCGCCGCCTCTATGCCAGTTAGTTCCTACGCCCCTCCACGGTGGCGTTTTCGGGGGTCGGCAGGGCCCAGGGGCGGGCGGCGTACCGGAACAGCAGCACGATCAGCAGCAGCAGGACGACGCTGCCGACGACGCCGAGCGCGGTGTCGAGGGAGTCGAAGCCCCCGCCCAGCACGATCGGCGGCAGGACGGCGACGACGACCAGGAGCGTGCGAGCGGTCTGGAGCCAGGTCCGGGCCGGCTGGTCGCCGGCTCGCCGAGCGGCCTGGGCGAGCGCGTGGGCGAGGACGATCAGCGTCGCCAGCTCGGGCAGGCCGGCGGCCCAGGCGAGCGCGAGGTCGGTGACGTTCAGGGCGTCACGCGCTGCGGGGAACCAGACGACGAACGACACCAGCAGGCTGAACGTCGCCAGGCTTCGCAGGGTGGGTCGCTGCGGCAGGGGGAGGATCCCGAGTCCCACCAGCACCAGGAGCCACCCGACCGGGTCCGGCAGCAGGTCGTAACCGTGCACGTTCGCCCCCAGCAGCACGATGACCAGACCCATGGCGACGCCTTGGAGTGGCTTCACGCGGCCACCTTAGGCGGCTCTTTACCTCCTGTGTATGAGCGGTGGATATCCCCCGTTCCGACCAGGGGTCGGGTGATGTGTCGACAAACAGACTGGCGAATCTCAGATGTCGACAAGGTGAACGGTCGTGCAGCCCGACTTTTCTCGCTGCACATCTGTGGAACCACGAACGTGCAGGTCAGGGGCGTGATAGGGCTGATACGACGGAGCGTGTCCACACCCTGTCCACGGGTCCGGCCACAGGTGGGCGCGTGTCGTCCACGTCCGCTCCCTGGTTATCCCCAGCCCCTGTGGACAAGGTGCTTTCGCACGGCCCGGGGCGACGCCTAGATTCGCGCCCCGGTGGGTCTGTCGCTGCTCTGGCCCCCGGCGTGAGGCGCTTCGGCGTCGCTGTCGGTGGCTGCCTCTAGCGTCACTCCTGTCACATCCGCCGGGTGCACGGGGCCCCCGCGGAGGCGCATGAAGGAGCAGCTTCACGTGAGCATCACCGAGCAGGGGTCGTGGGACGTCCCGGGCCTGCCGGAGCCGCCTCGCGACAGTGTGGGCGACGACTGGGGCGACGGCCCCGCGGCGTACGAGCCGGGAGAGCGACCGAGCCGCCCAGGTGACCGCACTCCGCCACAGGACAACGCCGCGGAGCAGAGCGTCCTCGGCTCGATGCTGCTCTCCAAGGACTCCATCGCCGACGTCAGCGAGGTGCTGCGCGGAGCCGACTTCTACCGGCCGGTGCACGAGGTCATCTTCGACTCGATCATCGACCTCTACGGCCGTGGCGAGCCTGCCGACCCGGTCACGGTCGCCAACGAGCTCGGCCGCCGCGGGGAGCTCGCCCGCATCGGCGGCGCGCCGTACCTCCACACGCTCTCGGCCAACGTCCCGATCGCCGCGAACGCCGGCTACTACGCCGAGATCGTCCGCGAGAAGGCGATCCTGCGGCGGCTCGTGGACGCCGGCACGCGCATCGTCCAGATGGGATACGCCGGCCAAGGCGTCGTCGACGACGTGGTGGACGCGGCGCAGGCCGAGGTCTACCAGGTCACCGACCGGCGTACGTCGGAGGACTACGCGCCGCTGAGCGACATCATGGACGGCGTCCTCGACGAGATCGAGGCGATCGGCAACCGTGACGCGGGGCTGTACGGCGTGCCCACCGGCTTCGCCGACCTCGACGACCTCACCAACGGTCTGCACAACGGCCAGATGGTGATCGTCGCGGCGAGGCCCGCCATGGGCAAGTCGACCCTCGCCCTGGACCTGTGTCGCGCGGCGTCGATCCACAACAACATGACGTCGTGCTTCTTCAGCCTGGAGATGACGCGCTCGGAGATCACGATGCGTCTGCTGAGCGCCGAGGCGAAGGTGCCGCTGAACCACATCCGCAACGGCCAGATGAACGACGACGACTGGCAGAAGCTCGCGCGCAAGATGGCCGAGGTCTCCAGCTCGCCACTCTTCATCGACGACTCGCCGAACATGACGATGATGGAGATCCGCGCCAAGGCTCGTCGCCTCAAGCAGCGGCACGACCTGCGGCTGATCGTCATCGACTACATGCAGCTGATGACCTCGGGCCGCAAGGTCGAGAGCCGCCAGCTGGAGGTCTCCGAGTTCTCCCGTCAGATCAAGCTCCTGGCCAAGGAGCTCGAGGTGCCGATCATCGCGCTCTCCCAGCTCAACCGTGGTCCCGAGCAGCGCGGCGACAAACGGCCGATGATGAGCGACCTGCGCGAGTCCGGCTCCCTCGAGCAGGACGCCGACATGGTGATCCTGCTCCACCGCGACGACGTCTACGAGAAGGAGTCGACCCGCCCCGGCGAGGCCGACCTGATCGTGGCCAAGCACCGCAACGGCCCGACCCGCGACATCGTCGTGGCCTTCCAGGGCCACTACTCCCGCTTCGTCGACATGGCCCACTGAGGGCGCTCGTCCGGCGATGACCCGGCGAGCAGGATGGCGGCTACGGCGGCCGGCGCCTCGCGCATGGCGTTGTGAGCCGTGGGGAGGTCGTGGACGCGCCAGCTGGCATCGGCAGCGAGGCGGGCGCGGAGGTCGGTGAACGGCGTGCCCGCCCACCCTGAGCAGTAGACGAAGTCGCGCTCGGGGACCTGGTCGACCGCGCCGCTGAGGCGGATCTGCTGCACCAGCGAGGCGAACGGGTGGGGACGTCGCCAAGGGTCGCCGCCGGTCGGCGCACGGAACGGTGGGTCGACGGCGTACCCCGAGGCGGCCGCACCGTCGATGAACGCCTGCCGATAGGCCTCGCTCGTCGACGACCAGCAGGACTCACCCTCGCGCGGGACGTAGGCGTCCACGTGCACCAGGCGGCTGACGCGACCGCAGGCGCGGTCGGCGGCGGCGGCGATCACCATGCCGGCGTAGCTGTGGCCGACCAGCGTCACGTCCGAGACGCCGGCCCGGTCGAGCAGGCGCAGCACGTCGCCGGCGTGGGTGTCGAGGTTGGCCCGGGCCACCGTCTCCTCGTCGTCGTCGGGTCGCAGGCCCGTCAGGGTCAAGGGGTGCACGGTGTGGCCGGCGTCCTCCAGCAGCGGGACCACCGCCTCGAAGCACCAGCCGCCGTGCCAGGCGCCCGGCACGAGCACGTACGTCGTCATGGTCGCTTCCTCTCGGGTCGTGGGACTCGTGTCCATGTCACCCGATCCGGGCCTGGCCGACCACCGCTAAAGTGCCAGGTGATGCCCGTTTCCCGCCAACCCCTTCAGGCCCGGCCCACGACCTCTCACGTATGGCCATCCGGCGGGCGCCACCTCTGGCCCTCGGGAGAGACCAGCCCGGCGCAGACGCACGACGAGGGCCACCTGGTGTACGCCGCCACCGGGGTGCTCGCCGTCCACACCGATCAGGGCACGTCGGTCGTTCCCGCCAACCGCGTGGCCTGGACGCCCGCCGGGTTCACCCACGAGCACCGCGCCCACGGCGAGACCGACATGCGCATCGTGTTCCTGGCTCCCTCGGTGGCCCGGCTCCTCCCGGATCGTCCGGCCGTCTTCGCGACCACCGCCCTGGCCCGCGAGGTGCTGCTCGCCCTGACCGGGCCCGAGAGCGACGAGTCGGGCAAGCCCCGATACGGCGACCCCGCCCGCTCGCGGCTGGCGCGGGTCCTCGCCGACGAGCTCCGCGAGGCGCACGAGCAGCCCCTGCAGCTTCCCGAGCCGCGCGACGACCGCCTGCGGGCGATCGCGGACCTGCTTCGACGGACGCCGGCTGACAACGCGACCCTGACCGAGCTGGGTCGGGCCGTCGGGGCGAGCAGCCGCACCCTGAGCAGGCTGTTCCGCGACGAGCTCGGGATGACGTTCTACGAGTGGCGCACGCAGCTGCGGGTCTACCACGCACTCGTTCTCCTCGCCGAGGGTCACGACACGACCGGCACCGCCATCGCCTGCGGGTGGGCCAACCCCAGCGGCTTCATCACGGCGTTCTCCGACATCGTCGGGACCACACCAGGGCGCTACCGCGCAGGGCGAGATGTCGCAGAACCCAGGGCGAACGGCTGACCGGCCCGTATGACGCCGGGCATCGACCGGGGGGTGCTCCCATCGATAGCGTCGATGCATGCTGAACCTCGTCCAGCTCAAGGTCCTGTCGGCGGTGGCGCGGCACGAGTCGGTGACGGAGGCGGCCAGGGAGCTGCACTACTCGCAGCCGTCGGTGAGCCACCACCTGGCTCGGCTCGAGGCCGCGACGGGCGCGAAGCTGATCCAGCGGGTCGGCCGCGGCATCCGGCTGACGCCCGAGGGCCGGCTGCTCGCCAACCGGGCGGCCGAGATCGTCGGCCGGGTGGACGCGGCCGCCACCGAGCTCGCCGCCCAGGTGGGGCTGGAGTCCGGGCGCGTCCGCCTCGCCGCCAACGCGTCGACGTTGAGCACCCTGGTGCCGCCGGCCCTGACGGCCCTGGCGGGCACCCAACCCGGGATCCGGGTGAGTCTCGTCGACTGCCACCCGGTCGAGGCGCTGGAGATGCTGCGTCACGGCGAGGTGGACGTCGCGCTGGTCTTCCGCCACATCGGCGCGCCCGAGGAGGAGCACGGCTTCCGGCTGGTGCACCTGTACGACGACCCGATCTACCTGATCAGCCGGCGCGCCCGCGACACCCTCGACCGGCATCGGGACTCGGACTGGATCGGCGGCTGCGAACGGTGCCGGGCCGAGCTGCTCGCGGTCTGCCAGCGGGCGGACTTCACGCCTCGGCTCGCGTCGTACAGCGACGACCTGGTCGTCGTGCAGTCGATGGTCGCGGCGGGCGTCGGCGTCGCGACCCTGCCGGGGCTCGCGCTGCGCGCACATCGCAGCCCGGACGTCCACGCGGCCGAGCTGACCGGCTGCGCGCGCCAGATCTTCGCCGCGACGTACGGCGACCCACCCGACCCGCCGGCCGTCGCCGCCGTCCTCTCGGCACTGACGGAGTCGATCGGCGCCGGGTGAGCCGGATCAGCCGATCTGCTGGGCCAGCGACACTTTCCAGCACATTGGGATCCTAAGCTTAGAATTCCACGTGGACAAGTTGTC
>JADMIO011418020.1_pt1 | contig 24943 bp, 18 predicted proteins | sample 8958161 | NCBI WGS metagenome assembly JADMIO01 (sample SAMN16585339, study PRJNA669376) | soil metagenome | isolation source: Crop rotation soil | place: USA: Cullars Rotation, Alabama | collected 2011
CCGCCTCAGGCATGAGGTACGCATGCTCACGACCAACATGGAGGTGATCACACTGTCCGTCCGTGATGATGAGCACCGGCGCGTCACGGGGAAAGTCGGGCGCCTTCTCGAGCATGTCGATCGCGGGTTGAAGGACCGTACCACCCTGGCCCCGTAACCGCACCCGGCCGGCAAGATCCTCGGCGGGCAAGTAGCCCTGATCGTAGGGCGCGGCATCGCAGAAGACGACCCGGACGAGAGGGACTTCTCGCGACAAGCAATAGCTCGCGATCGCACCCAGCGCACGCCCCAGCAGGTCGATGTTCACGAGACCGCCGTAACGGGGCTTCACCCACATGCTTCCCGATGTATCGAGCACGACCCCGAATGTGCCCGCGTCCTGCGGATACTTCTGAACCCAGCTCGGTCGCGGAATGTCGGGTGTGGACTGCTGCCTCCGGCTGGGCCGCGCGAAAGAGCGACCTCTCTCGAGAGGCTGAAACCACACGTCCAGCCAGCGCGCAAGCTCCACGTCCCAGGGGATTGGCGGCTGCGAAAGCGCCTGAATCTCCTCGACCAGACCCACGGGCAGGTAGCCGCGTCCCTGATCGCGGTGATAGGCGAGACCTTGTTGCAGCGCCTGACGATAGAAGTCATCCAGCGTCGACGCCTCCCCACTCCGCCGCCACGTTTCTGAATCGAGCACGTCGACGAGCCCAGGGCCACGGAACGTGGCGCACTTTCGCATGCGGCGGAGATCGCTCACGATGCGGTCGTAGACGGCCTCTGCCGATAGCCCCTTCAACTCGAAGTCGAGCATCCCGCCGATGGAAGGCATTTCCCCGACCTTCATCTCGACGAGCCAGAGGTTGATGACGAAATCGCAGGCGATGTTCCAGAAAAACGGATCGCGGCCGCGGCATCGCGCGTCGTGCTGAAGCGCTGCGTGCAGCATCTCGTGAGCCATGACGAAGCGGGTCTCGGAAGCCGTCAAACGCTTGGTGTTCAGGTAGAGGCGCTTGCTCGCGGGGTGGACTGCCCCGATGGAGATGTCGAGCTTCGCGAGCACCGCCGGATCCTCGATGATCTCGAACGTCGCGGCCAGCGCACCGAGAAGGGGGTAGTGGTTGATGAACCACGTGCGCGCCTGTTCGCCCGGTGTGCGAAGCCTCGCGGGTGCGGAGCCCTGAGTCGCCCGCTCGATCGTCTTGTCGACGGCGGACTGCAACGCCTCCGAGAACAACTCGGGCCAGGTCAGCTTCCCCGCTCTATGTTGCTGTCTCGGCCCGGTGCTGCCGGTCGTCGAGAACCACAGGTCGCCGACACCCGCCCCGGCAATGCTCACGCTCCGGAGTTCGTCGGGCATCCCGTTGTCGCAGAAGTGGCGGTAGAGCGCCTCTTCTGATTGCGCCATCGGCGCCACTCCCGGCCCGAGCGCCAGCTCAACGGGAACCCGACCGATCTTGAGCGCGTCCTGAATGCGGGTCACGGTGACGCATGAGGCGACATTCCATTCGATCGGACGTTCCCGCTTGACGTGATGAGTAAGTCCGAGGTGGAGCATCGCGTGCGCGATCACGTAGGCCCACTCCTCAGGAGCACCGCGTCTCGTCGGGTGAACGTGGATCTCGCTGGAATCGATCACCACCGCCCATCCGCCGGCGGGGCAGTAGTTCTTGCGATAGCGGCCAGGGTCACGAACGATCTCGACGGCCTGCCAGATTCGATCGAACAACGGATGCGCGCGAAGGAGGTGCAGTCCCTTTTCGAAGTCCTCAGCTGCGCGGTCCTTCTTCAACTCTCGCGATCCTTGATCAACCGCGGGAGATCCCTCACGAGGTCAAGCAGGAACCAGTTCGGAACCTGATCGTCGCCTTCCTTCGCCACGACCATCTGCGCCATCTCCATGCTGATAGCGGCAAGCTCGCGCATCAGCGCCTTCGCGCGATGCGCGAGTTCCTTCTGATCGGCCGTCATCGCTTCACGTTGCGTCGGTAGGCCCTTGAGCAAACGTCCGCGGAGAGATTGGGCCAAGAAGTACAACAGGTCACGATCGTCCGGCTGATCGGGCCAGCGCATGTCGCCCTTGAGGATCGCGTCGAGCTTGTACTTGCCGCGGAGTTGCTTGACGTAAGCGATGAACTGGCCCGCGTGGTGCGGAGAGAGGCATCCGAACGCGATCTGCCGGAGAGTGTCGTCGGGCACCTCCGCGTACTCGCGCAGAGCGTCAGACAGCATGTGCCACGACCGCGGAGTCGAGAACGGCTCCTCGTGCTTCGGCGGCTGATTCCACAGATGGTCGGGCCTCAGGCGGATGTACTCGAGGACCGTTTCGTGAATCCCCGCTCCACCCGCCCAATCCAACCACTCACGGGACGAGACGGAGAGGTGCACATGAATCAGGCGATTCAGAAGCGCGGACGACATCGGCTTCACGATGGCGCTGTCCTGCGTCCGATTCCCGGCTCCGATCACGATCGAGCCTTGCGGCATCCGGTACTCGCCGATGCGACGTTCGTGGATGAGGCTATAGAAGGACTTCATCACCTCCTGCGAACACGCGTTCAGTTCGTCCAGGAAGAGGCAATAGGGCTCGGACCTCGCGATCATCGACGGCGGACAGAAGCGGCTCTTGCCGTCGACGATCTGCGGGACACCGATGATGTCTTCCGGAGCCAGCTGGCTGCCGAGGAGGGACACGCAGGGCAGGCCCACCGACGTCGCGAACTGTTCGACGAGCGAGCTCTTGCCGATTCCCGGCGCGCCCCAGATGAACACCGGGCGCGCGGTCGCCACGCGAAGAAGGAAGTCGGAGAGCTGTCGCTGGGTCAGGGTGACCGGTGCATTCATGCGCGCGGGATTGTAGACCGCATGGTCTGCCCGTATGCGGTCTCGAGGAAGGCTGGGTCCACGTGCTCGTAGGAGATGTCGTTCAACCCCATGAGCAACGTCACCCATCGCACCGCTGGGAGCCTCAACAGTTCATCGAGGCGTGACAAGCCAGGTAGGCCCAGCGGCCGACGCTTGGCCTCCTCGCGCTGCTGGCCGGAAGTCCACGAGAGGAGTCGCGAAGTCAGCCGTCGGACGCCGCTACTTCGCGGCCTTCGCCGGCGCGAACCCGCTCGGCTTGACCCACCAGCTCTCTTTCCAGATCGCGCCCGGCGCGATGGTCGTCAGCTCGGTGTAGGTGCCCTTCTGCGCCATGTTGGCGGCGTTGGTGATGCCCACCATCGGCTCGAAGCAGATGAAGTTGCGCTCCTGCCCGGGCGGCGGCTTCGGGGCCCACACGACGGCGACCTTGTAGTTCGGACCCAGGGTCACGTCGAGCTGCTGCGTCCTCCCCTTCACCGTCATGGTCGCACGGCCCTGCGCGTCGCGGACCAGATCGCCGAACACGTCGTCCAGGTCGTGGTCCTTGACCGGTATGGCCTTCGGGTCGGCGGCGAACATCTCGATCGGTTCGGTCTCTCCGGTCGGCAGCTTCTGGGGCGACAGAAGATAGTGCTTCTTCGCCCCGATCGACGCCGTCCACTCATCGCGTTTGCTGTCGGTGAGCGTGAAGTGCGGGTGATAGCCCATGACCATCGGCATCGGCTCGTTGGCCAGGTTGGTCACCTCGGTCTCGACCTCGAGCACGCCGTCTTTGAGGTGATACGTCATGTCGACGGTGTGGGCGAAGGGCCACTGCTTCATCCACGCCGGCACCTTGTAGAACTCGAGCCGGCTCTTCACCCAGGCTTCCTGCTTCGTCGCCTGCATCGACACGACCCTCCACTGGTCGGTCGTGGTCACGAAGCCGTGGATCGGGATGCTGCCGCGCACGTTGCCGAGCGTCATGTCGAACGGGTACTTCTTGCCGTTGGCCCAGAACGCCTGCTCGTCGAGCCGGTTGATCCACGGCCCCATGAACGGGATGCCGATGGTGTTCGGCGCCTTGCGGAACTCCTCGATCGTGCTGTGCGGATACCTGAGCACGTTCTGGCCGTGGACCTTCATCTCGAAGGCCATGTTGCCGAGCGAGGGCAGGATCGAAATGACGGTATCGGTCATGCGGTCGGAGAGCTTGACGACATCGCCCTCCTTCACCGCCGCGTAGCGCGGCTGCCCCGCCTCGGCAGGCGGGATCGGGACTGCGCAGGCCAAGCCCACAACGAGGACGAGAGATCGGCCGCTGGATTGCATTTAGTGAGGAGCGTAAGTGAAACGAGGGGAGCTCTGCCAGTGAGCTCGCGCGGCCGAATGTACAATCCCCGCGCTCCTTCGAATCGTCGCGGGGCTTCTGGTGAGGAACATCATGGCTTCATCGAGATTGAACCAGGCCCGAGACCGACGTTTTGACCTCGTCGCGCTGCTTCTCGGCCTGATGGTCGCGACGGCTTCCGCGCAACCTCCGCAACGGCAGGCGGCGCCCAAAGGGCCATGGATGGACAAGTCCCTCTCTCCCGATCAGCGCGCGGAGATGGTCGTGCAGGAGATGACGCTCGACGAGAAGATCTCGATGCTGCACGGGCGTGGCGGATTCCTGGCCGAGGGTGCTATCTCGAACGGTGGCGCCGGCGTCATCCAGGGGGTGCCGCGGCTCGGGTTGCTTCCCATTCAGCTGGCCGACTCGGCGGTCGGCGTTCGGGCGGCGGCGGAACGCGGCCGCTACAGCACGCTGTTGCCGTCGACGATCGCCCTTGCCGCCGCCTGGGACTCGAATCTGGCCTACGAGTACGGCGAGCTCATCGGACGTGAGCTTCGGGATCAGCAGTATCAGGCGTCACTGGGCGCCGGCGTGAACCTCATGCGCGAGCCGCGCAACGGACGGAATTTCGAATACGCGGGCGAAGACCCCATCCTCGCCGGAAAGACCGTCGCGCAGCTCGTCAAGGGGCTGCAAAGCCAGAAGGTCATCGGCGACATCAAGCACTATGCCCTCAACGATCAGGAGACCGGACGGAACATCGGCGACGTGAAGATGAGCCGACGGGTCATGCGTCAGACCGATCTCCTCGCCTTCGAAATCGCCATCCTGGAGAGCCAGCCCGGCATGGTGATGTGCTCCTACAACAAGGTGAATGGAGACTGGGCCTGCGAGAACGACTACTTGCTCAATCAGCTCCTGAAGAAGACCTGGGGTTTCAAGGGCGCCGTGATTTCCGACTGGAACGCGACACACACCACGGCCAAAGCCGCCCTGGCTGGATTGGACGCCGAGCAGCCCGGGGGTCCATCTGAGCGTGCGCGCTTCGGCGATGCCCTCAAGAAAGCGGTGGACGCAGGCGAAGTGCCGATGAGTCGCGTCGACGAAATGGTGCACCGCATCCTCCGCACGGCCTTCGCGGCAGGAGTTGTCGACGACCCGCCGCTCGGTCGCGTGGTGGATCCTTTCAAGGGCGCCGCGACCGCGCAGAGAGTTGCCGAGCAGAGTTCCGTGCTGCTGAAGAACGCGAACTCCCTGCTGCCGCTCGACGCCGCCCGCGTCAAGTCGATTGCGATCATTGGGTCGAAGGCCGACACGAGCGTCCTTTCAGGGGGAGGATCCGCGCAGGTCGATCCCCCCGGCGGCGGCGCGAGCCGCTTCGGTGGTCCCGCGATCTGGTTCCCGAGTTCTCCGCTCAATGCGGTGCGAGGCAAAGCTCCGAGGGCGAAGGTTGAATACCATGACGGCGTCGATGTGAAGGCGGCCGCGGCCTTCGCGAAGACATCCGAGATTGCGATCGTCTTCGTCAACGAGCCCACCACCGAAGGGCGCGACATGCCGTCACTGAATCTGTCGGGAACGCAGAACGAACTCGTCAGCGCGGTCGCCGCCGCGAATCCGCGGACGATCGTGGTCCTCGAGACTGGAGGCCCGGCGGCGATGCCCTGGATCGACAGCGTCGGCGCTGCCATCGAGATCTGGTATCCGGGCATCCGGGGGGCCGAGGCGCTCGCGAACATCCTGTTCGGCGACGTGAACCCACAGGCGAAACTGCCGGCCACGTTCGCAAAGTCCGATGCCGATCTGCCTCACCCGGCGATCTTCGGCTTCGACCAGTTGCCGAAGCCCGGGGCCACGCCGCCGCCCGGTACGCCGGGCGCCCCGCCGCAACGCTTCCAGATGAAGCCCTTCGACATCGACTACACCGAAGGCCTGAAGGTCGGTTACAAGTGGTTCCAGGCGGAGAACAAACAGCCGTTGTTCGCGTTCGGCCACGGTCTCTCCTACACCTCGTTCGCCTATTCGGACCTCACGGCCACGATCGACTCGGTGTCGTTCAAGGTGCGCAACACGGGTAAGCGCGCCGGGGCCGAGATCGCCCAGGTGTACGCGGGCCTGCCGGCGTCGGCCAACGAACCGCCGAAGCGCCTGGTCGCGTGGGAGAAGGTCCTGTTGTCCCCTGGAGAGGTGAAGACCGTGACCTTGAAACTGGACCCGAAGTTCCTGTCCATCTTCAACGAGGATAAGGACGACTGGGAGCTTCTCTCAGGCGACTACCGGATCTTCGTGGGCGGCGCATCCGACAGCACGCCATTGTCCGCTCCCGTCAGACGCTAAGCGAATCGACGGCACCCCAAGCCAGACGCGCGATGAAACGCTTCTCTGTCGGCCTCACCCTGGCGCTGCTCGTTGTGACGACGACTCCTGCTCGAGCCGAGAAAGTCATCAAGGACCTGACCTTCGCCACCGTCGGGGGAGTGAGCCTTCAGCTGGATCTGTACCTGCCCGAGACCGGCAGACCTGATGGATTGATCATCTGGGTTCATGGCGGCGCCTGGCGCGCGGGATCGCGCAAGGATGTTGATCTCAAGGGAATGGTGAATCGTGGATGGGCCGTCGCGAGCGTGGACTACCGATTGTCAACCGTCGCGCGCTTCCCGGCTCAGATTCACGACATCAAGGCGGCTGTCCGCTACCTTCGCGCGCACGCCGCGGACTACAACTTTCCGACTTCGCGCTTCGTCATTGCAGGATCCTCGGCAGGAGGACACCTCGCGGCACTCGTCGGAGTCACCAGCGGGCTTGCGGCCTTGGAAGGGACCGTGGGAGGTCTCACGGAGCACTCGTCGGCTGTGCAGGCGATTGTCGATCTCTATGGCGCCAGCAATCTCACCACGATTCTGAAACAGTCGACGCCGTACGGCGTGAGCGTGCGCGGGCCGGCGTTGGACTTGTTGTTAGGGGGCCAGCCTGATGCGGTCGTGGATCTGGCGAAGCTCGCGAGCCCGGTCTTTCAGGTCGACGCGTCGGATCCGCCGCTGTTTCTCGCGCATGGCGACCAGGACCCGCAGATGCCGATCAACCAGTCGCACGAACTGCAGGGTGCTTACGAAAAGCTGGGACTTCCGGTGGTCTTCAAAGTCATGCACGGATCGGCCCATGGCGGCCCGGCATTCACCGACGAGACCAATCTCGCTCGGATTGATTCGTTTCTTCGTGCCCATCTGCGAGCCCAATGACCCCGGCCTAAGCCCGGAGGCGCTGCCCCCTATTCCGTGACGCTGCGGGTCACCGGCTGAACAGGGCTGCCCGAATGGCGTCGGCGATCAGCTGGTAGCCGGCCTGGTTCGGGTGAACGTGGTCGCACGTCAAATCAGAGCGCAGGGACCAGGCCGGATCGCCGGCATCTTTCACGGCTGCTTCGACGTCAATCACCGCATCGAAGCTTGGTTCGCCGGCGCCTCGGCGCTTGTCGTGGTTGCGAATCCACTGGTTCACGGCCTGAACGGTTTGCTTGTTGTTGCCGACATCCTTGACGGAGTGGCCGATGGGGAGGATGGGAATCCCGAAGATTTCCTTCCCCGCCTGGTGAGATTTCGTGATGGCCTGTTCGTAGGCGGTCTCGAGGAAGGACGCGTCCACGTGCTCGTAGGAGATGTCGTTCACCCCCATGAGCAACGTCACCCATCGCACCGCTGGAAGCCTCAACAGTTCATCGAGGCGTGACAGGCCACGAAGACCTGCGCCATCGGAGGACGCCATGCGCCCCGACCCGATGCCGGCGTTCAAGACGGCCACGGCAGTTCCGTCAGGCAGCGTCGGCATCTGTGCCCCGAGCCGATCCGGCCAGTCGCCGTCCGCGTCGGCCGCGGAGCAGGCCCCTTCGGTGATCGAGTCGCCGAGCGCGACGATAGCCGCCGCTCGACCGGGCGCGAGAACCTGCACCTCGTACACCGCAAATACCTGGCGGGTCGTCGACGCCTCCGTCAGAGACGTCGCGGAGACCTGGTTGCCCGCGCTGTGATACGCGGTCTTGACCTGCGCGCGCCCACCTTCGGTCGTCGGAACAAAGACTCCGGGCACGTACAGGGAGATCGCCAAATCCTGTCCTGCGCTGACCGTTAGTGTGACGGAGTCACTCCACAGGTCACTCCCGGCGGGAACGACCGCCGACGACCGCCCCGCGAACGTGAGCGGGCGGTCTGTTCCGCTCACGAGACCGCTGCCGCTGCTGCGGATCGCGACGCGACCAGCGTCAATACCCAGCGGCGTCGCGGAGTACCGCTGGCTGAGTCGCACCCGCACCTGGGAACCGCCCATGGTCAAGTGCGCCATCACCCTTAGCGTTTGGCCGGTCAGATCCGGAACCGGATCCGTGAACGTGTGATCGGTCGTAATCGTGGTGGAAAGCGGACCCCTTCCAAGCCACGCGGGTACCCACGTGGGCGCCTGCGCCTGCGCGGCGGCTTCGACAAGGGAGGATGACAGCGCGAGGACGGCAAAGATCGACGAGCGACGGACGTTTCGTCGCAGCCGTGAACTCATCGGGCGCACTCACGATCTCGCAGTTCGCTCGCGCGCTCGCCTTCCCCTCAGAATTGATATTTCAGGCCAAGCTGAATCTGCCGCATCGGCAGGGCCGTGGTGGTGATGACGCCAAAACCCTGGTGCGCGGCGTTGGCGGCGGCTCCGGGAAATGCCGCGCCCGCAAGGATGTTTGCGTTCGGCGCGCCCCACACCGGATGGTTGAACACATTGAAGGCTTCCACCCTGGCCTGGATGCGGTGACCTTTCCACACGCGGAAGGTCTTCGCGAGCCCCATGTCGATCTGCTGCAGAGGCGGAGTGGTCATCGAATTGCGCCCGACGTTCCCGAATTGGCCCTCAGGAGCCAGGACGAACGACGCGGGGTCGTACCACCGAGCCGGCGAGCGGTCGGCGACATAGCCGTTGCCCACGCCCGAGTAGCTCGGACGGTCGTTCACCAGGGCGTTGGTGCCCGACTGAACCTTGCCGGCCGAGAGTGTCAGCGGGACGCCGCTCTGGAACGTGGTATTGATGCTCAACTGCCACCCGCCGGCGATCGCGTCCAGTACGCGGTTGTCGATGTTCACGCGTTTGCCCTTGCCGAATGGCAGCTCGTAGACCGCGCCCATGACCCAGCGATGGCGCACGTCGAATGACGAGGGCCCGGTCTCGCATTCCATGCAGCGGCTGTCCTGCGGGAAGAGCGTATCGAAGCCCTGCGTGCGGGTGCCGCTGGAGTTGTCGATCGACTTGGCGAACGTGTAGCTCGTGTTCAGACTGAAGCCGTCAGCGTAGCGGTGCGTCACCCTGACGCTGAACGCGTTGTAGTGCCCTTTGTTCTGGTCGGTCACGTACGAGATCACGCCGAAGTTCGGATAAGGCACGCGTGAGCTGATGGTCGCGATCGGGCCGGGTTGGGCCTGGTTGAGGGTCTGGAACCCGTAGAGGTGCCGGCTCTGCGATCCGAGGTAGCCCAACTCCGCCGACCACTTCGCGCCGATCTGCCGCTCCACGTTGACCAGATACTGCCAGGTGCGCGGCGTCTCATGGCTGTAGGCCGCCGCCCACGACAACGTCGGTGGCACCGAGGCGGTTCCCCCGCCGGGCGCCGCGTTGGCCCAGCTGAGTGCGGTCGTTGCCGAGGCTTGCGTGTCGACGCGGGCGGCGGTGATACGAGCCATGTCGAAGTACTCGGCGTTGCCGATGTCTTCCATGTAGTAGAGCCCCACGCCGGTGCGGATGACCGTCTTTTCGTCCAGCGCATAGGTCGCACCGAGGCGGGGCGCGAAGTTCTTGTACTTCGTCTCCCGCAGGTTGTTGTTCAGACCGAAATCCTTGGCGCACCCGACCGGCGTGACCGTCCAGCGGAGGCTCAGGCCGGCGTAGGGGTCGGTGCAGTTGTCGCCTTGGCGCACAAGCGTCGGCTGGTTGGCCTTCGGCTGGTTGAGGCTGTAGTCGATCGTCGGGATGTTCACCGTGAAGTAGTTCCCCAGCGTGTTGGTGAAGGGCGGCGTCAGCTCGTAGCGCAAGCCGAGGAGCAACGTCAATTTGTTGTTTACCCTCCAGTTGTCGTCGACGAACGCGTGGAAGGTGTTGCGTACGAATTTCCCCTCGGCGATGGCGAGCGCAACGCTCGTCCTGAACGGCTGGCCGAGCAGGAACTCGGCGAAGGCGTAGCCGCCGGTGTTGTCCGCAGGGTTGCGGGTGCGAAACGCCGAGAACTCGAAGCTGCCGCGGGAGAACTGGTTGCCGACCTCGTTGAAGTGCTGTCGGCTGAACTCGGCGCCGATGGCGATGGTGTGGCGTCCCTTCACCCACGTCAGCTTGTCGACGAACTGCAGCGTGTTGTTGTCGACGGCGAAGGGGCCGTCCGTGATGTCACCGATTCCGCTGAACCCGGTGAACGCGATGCTCGGAATGCCCCACGTAACCGGGTCGCCGGATTTCAGGTTCGGGATCTTCAGACCGCCGACCACATCGTCGCTAAAGGCCGAGAGGGTGCCGATCGAGTTGAAGAACTTGGTGTAGCCGACCCGCGCGTCGTTGACCAGCGTCGGCCTGAGCGTCCGCGTGTTCGAGAGGGACCACTGCTTGAAATTCGTGATCGTCTTCGAACCCGCGAGGCCAAGGCCCTGATTCGACTGTACATCGTCGCCCCAGTTGTACCGCGCCATCCACTGCGACGAGGACGATTCCTGGAAGTCGGCCCTTGCCATGTAGCCCTTGCGATCGTACGGCTGTGAGTTGTCCTGGAGGTAATTGTTGGTCAGCCCGGGAAGCGTGGACGAGTGGTAGTACTTCAACAGGTTCTGCGACACGGGGTCGATTCGGCCCGACGGAATGACGTTTCCGGGGAACGGCTGGCCGGTATTCGGGTCATAGATGACCGTACCGGGCAGGAGTTCGCTGAAGTTGCCGGTGAACATCTTGTCGCTCGGCACCGTGAACGTGCTCTGCGTGGTCTGTCGACGCCGCAGCGTTTCGAAGTTGAGCATCAGGAACAACTTGTCCTTGATCACCGGGCCGTCCGCCTCGAAGCCGAAGTCGTTCCATTTGAACGGCGACTTGTCCCTTGGGACGCTGGTGAAATTGTAAGGCTTGGCGTCGAACTTCTCGTCGCGCAGGAATTCGAAGAACGAGGCGTGGTACTGGTTGCCCCCAGACTTGGTGACGACGTTCACCTGCGTGCTCTGGTGCCCGAACTCCGCCGGGTAGACGCCGGTCTGGACCTTGAACTCCTGGATCGCGTCGATCGACGGCAGCGCGATGTAGTTCTGGAAGTTCGGGTCGGTGTTATTGACGCCGTCGAGCGTGTAGTAGTTGAAGAAGATGCGCTGGCCACCGGCGGAGATGGCCTGCGAAGCGCGCTCGCCGCCAAGTCGGGCGCCGGCCTGCCCGGCCGCGGGCGACAGCACGTTGACGTTGGGCGCCTGGGCGACCAGATTCAGGTACTGCCGGCCGTTCAGCGGCAATTCGACCACCACCTTGTTCTCGACGACGGTGCCGACGGTGGTGCTTCCTGTGTTGAGGAGTGCGGCCTCACCGCTCACCGTCACCGTCTCGTCGAGCGAGCCGACCTCCAACGCCACATCGAGGCGGGCCGACTGCTGAACCTGCAGCTGGACGTCGTGGAACTCGGCGGTCTTGAAGCCTTTCTCCGCGACGGTGAACTCATAGACGCCGGGGGGCAAAGAAGGAAAAGCATAAAGTCCTTCCTTGTTGGTCGTCGTCTTGCGCGTGGCCTGTGTGGCCTTGTTCGTCACGGTCACCTCGGCGCCCGACATCGCGGAGCCCGACGAATCCGTCACCCGGCCGTCGATCCTGGCTTGGGTTTGCGCCCGGGCGGTCCCCGCCCATGGCGCAAGCAGGATCAGTGCCGTGAGGAGACGCGCGAGCGAACGGAACCTGTGCTTCATATTTCTTTCTTCTCCAAAGGCCGTTGCGAGATGGCACCCATCTAGAAATCCGATATGGATTCTGGGGTGCGGGCCAGGGTCCCAATAAGGTCGCCTACGGTACGCGACGTGCCAGCGGCCCCGGTTTGGCGGTCGTTTATTCGAACGATCGCGCCGCCCCGTCGGGACGGTACGGTACTGAAAACGGGAGTAGCATCCCGGCAGTTAGCAATGCTGCGAGCCTCAATTGCCGAACCCGGCCACGCAGACGACGTCGGCGGGCTCGACCACTCGGCCGTGCATGCGCAACTCGCCCGGTTGCTCCAGAGTTCTCAATTCCGCAACAGCAAGCGGAGCCAGGCGTTGCTGCGGTTCGTGGTCCAGGCAGCGCTCGACGGCGACCAGAACTCGCTGAAAGAGAGATGCATCGGCGCCGCGGTCTTCGGCCGCGAGCCCGCGTATGACACAGCCCAGGACCCGATCGTGCGCAATGCGGCGATCGAGGTGCGGAAGCGGCTCGCGCAGTACTACCTCGAGCCCGATCATGCGGCCGAGTTGCGGATCGAGGTCCCGAGCGGATCGTACATCCCGTCATTTCCGGCCGAATCGGCCGTACTGGAACCCGCGGCGCCAGCGCCGAAGGCCCGCGGCTTTCCGCGGTGGTGGATCGCCGTCGTCACGCTCGCGGTGATTGCGGCGGCAGCGGCATTTCTGTGGAACACGCGGCGCACGCCGGCGTCGGATCTCGAGGCGTTTTGGGAGCCCCTCCTCCGGGACGGGAACCCGATCCAGGTGAGCATCGGACAGCCCACGCGTCTGTATCGCTTCACCGGACCGCGGATGGAGGAATTGAACCGGCTGTTCGGCGGTGGGAAATCGGACGGCGCAAAAGGAACCAAACCGTCCGTTGCTCCCGACGACCTCGTCTGGGTGGCGCCGGAGTACTTGTTCATGCGGGACGCGCTGGCCGCGTTCAAGGTGGCGGCGTGGATTCAATCCAAAGGCCACGCGTCCCGGCTGGCCTCGGTCGCACAGACCAACTACTCGCAGCTAAGGCACGCGCCGCTGGTCGCGATCGGCGCCTTCAATAACGCGTGGTCGATCAGGGTCACCGCCCTGTTGAGGTTCGTGTTCGAGTATCGAGTGATCGACGGGGTTACCTATCATTGCATCGTCGACCGGCGCAATCCGAACAGCGTTCCGTGGAAAGTGGCTCAGCCGGCGAGTAACGCCATGAGCGAAGACTTTGCGATCGTGACGCGGGTTTTCGAACCGACCACGGAGAGGACGCTCCTGTCAGTGGCCGGTATCGAGACGTTCGGCACGCTCGCGGCAAGCGAGTTCGTCACCGATCCCACGTATCTCGAAGCTGCGCTGAGCGCCGCGCCGCCGGATTGGCGGCGAAAGAACATGCAGTTCGTCCTGGGCGCGAAGATCATCGATGGGACTCCCGGGCCACCGCGGATACTCGCCTCTCAATTCTGGTAGGGAAGCGGTTCACGCTCGTCCCGACTTCCACACGCTTCTGCGGCCCGACGGCGCCGACTTCGCGCCGGAGTTTCTTCTCGAGAAGCTGACCACCACTCAGAATTGGCCGAGCGACGATCAGCGCACCGGCTGGCTTTGCTGTAGCGAGGTCTCGGGAGGCGCGAACTTGTACAAGGCAGAGCGTGCTTGCCAGCCGTCTTGAAACAATGTCTCGAACACGCCTGCCTCTCCGGGAATCTGGAGCGCGTTGCTGAATACACCGGAACCGGAGGCGCGCCATGTGCCTTCCGCTGGTTGGTGGTGGTGGCCGAAGTAGGTATAGACGGAGAAGAGTGAGGCGCTGTCCCCGGTGAAGGGCACGGTCATGAAACCTGGTTGAGGTGCCTTTCGCTTCATGCGTTGACCGTTGCCGCTGACTTTCGCTGTGACCACCTCGTTGGCCAGGACGAGCTTCATCTCCCATTGATTCGCGCCAGTTCGGCTCACGGTCAGATCGACGAACTGCGCCATCGGGTCTCCCGCCAGAGTGCGCGCCCGATCCGCGCTTGTGGAATACCAACTCGCGAGCTGAAGCCATTCCGTCTTGCCCTGCATGCGCGCATCCCTCGCGATTCCCGGATCCGCCTCTGCGCGAGCCCACCAGAATGCCATGGGGATGGAACCCCTGGGAGCGGCACTGGCGCCGTCCACGAGGAAATGATCGACAGACATGAAACAGAGACTGCCCCCGACATACGCCTTGTACTTCGGCTCACGCTCGAGCAGGGATGCCACCGCCTTGTCCTGCTTAGCCATTTGATCCGCCGAAACGAAGTGATAGCCCACGGGCAGGCGAACCTTCGCGGAAGACGGGTCAAAGAGGTGGTCGCGGCAGATCTCCGCCCGAACGCCCGTCACCTCGGAGATGCTGATCGCGCCAGGCGCGAGCTTTCCGTAGGTCACATCAGCAGCATCGATCAGCGTCGTCGTTGCCATTGTCGTCAAGGCGACGATCACGATCAGCGAAAGCACGTTTCGAGAGTTCGACATGGGGCCTCCAACAGGCTCGATCTGACGGCACTCTACGGCCGCATGGCATGCTCGCGGAATGAGCAAAGCGTTCACGAAGGGAGATGGCGCGGAAGATCCTCCGCTCATCGCACCTCGTGCTCCGCTGCCTGCCGGTGCGCCGAACTACGTCACGCCCCGGGGACTCGCGTTGCTGCGCGCCGAACTGGGTTCATTGGAAGCAGCGCGCTCATCGATCCCGTTGGAGGCGAGCGCAGACGCGGCGGCGGCGAGGGCGGCTCTTCAGGCCCGGATTCAAGAGCTGAAGGCTCGCCTGGCCGGCGCCGTGCTCGTCGACAATTCGGAGCGGCGGTCTGAAGGTGAGGTGAGATTTGGAGCGCGTGTGATTGTGCAAGGCGACTCACCGCAGCCGCGCCAGATCGACATCGTCGGCGTCGATGAAGCAGATGCGACCAGCGGACGGATTGCGTTCGTGGCGCCACTCGCTCGCGCTCTGCTCGGCAAGCGCCCGGGCGACGTGGTTACTTTTCGGACGCCTCGAGGCGAAGAGGAACTCGAGGTGATATCGGTGACGTACGTTTCAACTGAATGAAGCGGAGACGGACTTATCACGGTCGCCAATCAAGTGGTCTTGTCTCGCTGCTCCAAGTGGCCCTTTCGCAACGCCTGCCATCCCTCTAACGTGGTCGTCATGCAACCAGCCCTCCGGACTCTCCTCTGCATCTTCGCCTTGAGTCTCGCGGCGCATGGCTGGGCGGACGACAAGCTGACTCCAGACGCTTCCGTGCCGATCCCGGCGCTCGAGTTCGATCGCACGGGAGCGCTGGTCATTCGCCCTTCCGCCGCGTCATCGCAGCACGACTTCGACTTCCTCATCGGAAACTGGAAGCTGAAGAACAGGAAGCTCGCGTCCCGTCTCACGCAGTCGACGGAGTGGATCAGCTACGAGTCGCGGGTCGAGATGCATCAGATCCTCGAAGGGGTCGGCAACATCGACAAGTACACCGAGCAGATTCCCGGCACGCCCTACGAAGGTGTGGCTCTTCGACTGTTCGACCGCACCACGCGACTCTGGAGCATCTACTGGGCGGACGGCAACTCCGGCAAACTCGATCCGCCCGTGGTCGGGTCTTTCGAGAACAAGATCGGCCACTTCTTCGCCAGAGACACGTATCGCGGTCGTCCCATCATCGTGGTGTTCCGGTGGGATGTTCGCGATCCGAAGCTGCCCGTGTGGAGCCAGGCCTTCTCGGTTGACGATGGCAAGACGTGGGAGTGGAACTCGATCAACGTCTCCGAGCGGACGAAGTAGCCCGGGGATTGCCATCGGAGCGGACTGCATTCAGGCCGCTACTTGATCGCGGCGCGCCAGTTCTGCACGACCGTCAGCGTTCCTTGTCCCTTGTGCTCCGGCACGAGCGCCAGAAAACGCTTCCGGTCCGGCGCCGCGTCGATCCAGATGACGTTCGCCGGGAGATTTCCAAGCTTCTTCGGCTGGCCGACACGCAGCGTGGGCCCGGACTCGACGTCGACACTCCACAGGCTCGCGAATCGGTCGTCGACGAAAAACATCGTCCGTCCGTCTTTCGTCCACCAGGCGATGGAGCCGCCGTCGCGTGAGATCTGGACCTTGTTGCCGGGAGCGGGAAACGACTGCGCGTAGACCTCGAAGCGCCCCGTGTCTTCCGCCATGTAGGTGATCCATCGACCGTCAGGCGAAAACGGACCCGCGTTGTCTCTCACCGGGCCGCGCACATGCAACCTCAGTTCGCCTTGTCCGTTTGCATCGAGAATCCAGACGTTCTGCGCCGTGTCCTGATCGAGCTGAGTCAGTGTCATCCATTTGCCGTCGGGGGACCACGAGGCGACGTTCTTGAACTGGACGTCGGACTTGTACAACAGGGTTTCGGGCGCGGCGTCGCCCACGCTTCTCGAATAGATGGAGAAGGGTCCGTCTCGATCACCCGAGAAGACGACGCGTGTGCCGTCGGGTGACCAGACCGGAGAAGAATTGAGGCCATGCCCGGTGGAGAAAGGCGACGCTCCGCCGCGCGCGACGTCGGCGAGCCAGATGCCCGATTCGGAGGGCGAGGTCGCGCGCGTGAGGGCCGCGGTCTTGCCGTCGGGCGACAGCATGACCCCGGAATAGTGACCGGGAGGAATATTCAGATTCCCCACCACCTGGCCGGCGGTGTCCACCCAGACCGCGATGGTGTTGGCCGAAGGCGGAGCAAAGTAAACGAGCGATCCGGTCCGAGAGACCGACGCCGATGGTCCGGCGGTGAACGAGAATGCGGGATCGAGGATGGCGCCCGGCTCATCGCCCAAGGAAATGGGATCGCCGCTCATCTTGCGTGTCCGGGCGTCGAAGGCCTGCGCGGACAGCACTCCCTGGCGCGAAGACACGAGCCACCCGGGCTCCGCGTATACCGGCGCGTTGTCCATCGTCCCGATCAGTTCATGCGAATCGTCCTTGAGGGATCCGGCGAAAATATCGAAGCGGCCGTTCTTGCCGGGGAGCGACGCGTAGAGAAAGTGTTCGTCATCCGGAAGCAGGGTCGGAAAGCGATGGGACACCTCCTTCCGGGCGGAGTCCAGCTTCGTGACGGCGACCGGAGAGCCGCCGGTCGCGGGAATCTTGAACAGCGCGCCACTGGCGTCGGGGGCGAACAGAATCGTATTGTCGCGCGTCCACGCGCCGCCCCGCCCGCCCGCGACGTCGCACAGGATCTCGGCGCGCCCTCCGCTCGCCGCGATGGTCTTGAGCTTCGTGCTGGTGAAGAAGCCGATGCGTTTCGAATCGGGCGACCAGAACGGAAGGGACGCGCCCTCGGTGCCCTCCAGCCGCGTCGAGGTCATGGAGTCGAGCGAGCGGACCCACAGTTGCAGATCTGATTGGCTGACGCTGCCGACCACGAACGCCACTTTGGTTCCGTCGGGCGAGATGGCGACGGTCACAGAATCCGGATAGACGTCCAGACCGCCCGGCGCGAGGATCGAAAGGCGGGAGAGCGGCGGCGTCGGCTGGGAGCGCGATCCTCTCGACACGATGGCGACAACGCCGGCCGTGACCAGCACCGCCGCGATCACCCGGCCAACCGAAGACTTCCAAGACGACGATGGAGCCTGCGTGATGACGGTGGACGGCGCGGAGGCGGACGCAACGTTCGGCTCGACATCGTCGAGGTCGAAATGCGCGTCGCTGATGTCGTGAAGACGCTTCTTCGGATCGCGCTCGAGACAGCGTCGCAGCAGCCGTTGAACGCCGCGCGGCGTATCCACGGGCAGAAGTTTCCAATCGACGTCCTGCCGCAGCACGGCGGCGAGGGTGTCGCTGAGTGTTTCGCCGGCGAAGAGTCGCGTGCCGGAAAGCGTCTCGAAGAGCACGACACCGAAGGCCCAGATGTCCGCGCGCTTGTCGACGGGTTTGCCGCGCGCCTGCTCGGGCGACATGTAGGCCGCCGTGCCGAGAATCATCCCGGCTTCCGTGGCGTGTCGCGAGATCGTCGGTGAATGCGAGAGCTGCGTCGAGCCATTGCTGATACTGCTCTCGTTGTCGAGGGCCTTGGCCAGACCGAAGTCGAGAATCTTGACCTTGCCGTCGGCGGCGAGCTTGATGTTGCCGGGCTTCAGATCGCGATGGATGATGCCCTTCTCGTGCGCGGCTTCGAGGCCGGCGACGATCTCCCGGGCGATCGCGATCGCTTCGTCCACGGGAAGGGCGCCACGCCCCAAACGCTCCGAGAGGTCTTCCCCGGCGACGAGTTCGAGGATGAGAGCGATGACGCGTCCGGCCTCTCCTGAGCTTGTGGGGGTCTCGGTCTCTTCCAACCCGTAGATCGCGGCGATGTTCGGATGATTGAGCGACGCCAGAACCTGCGCCTCGCGCTTGAAGCGTGTGACGCGGTCGTGATCCTGGGCGAGCGAGGCGGGCAGAACCTTGATCGCGACATCGCGTCCGAGCCGGGTATCGCGCGCGCGGAAGACCTCGCCCATGCCGCCGGCGCCGATGGACACACCGATCTCATAGGGCCCGAGGCGAGAACCAGACGTCAAAGACATGGGGGAGCGCGGAGTCTAGGTGACCGCGCGACGTCTAGGTCGCGGGCTGGATCGTCGCCCGCTGGGCTATCCGACGCGGCCTCATTTGATCCGCTTCAGCCGCGACTCCGAATAGACCTCGAAGTCCTTCCCCGGCTCGGCCATTTCGAACGTTTCGATGAACTCATCCGGCCCAACGATCCGGTAAGTCTCCCGCGCGCGGAACCCGGCCGGGATGTTCTCGATGCTCTCCGACACGAAACGCAGCACTTTCGGATCGTCCGTGGGCTCCGCCACATATTGGTTCACGAAACCTTCAACGTGGAACTGCCGGAGCACGAACCTGCGCCGCGCCTTGTCGTAGCTGACCATTCCCCAGTCCTCGTGAACTTCGCCCTTCGGGTTCTTCTCCTGAGGCGCGTAGGTCGACTTGTTCGTAACGTTGATGAACGTCCCGCTCAGCGCGAGCGTGTAGGTGCGGGCATAGGTGCCTTTGCCGGGCTGCCCGTCACTCGTACCCGTCCAACTGCCGACGAAGTACTTGAGCGGCTCCCACACGTCGACTTTCGGCTCGGATTGCGAAGAGGCTGCGTGCGCAAACAGCGAGATCGCGAAGAAAGCGAGAGCCATGCGGGCGGCGGCGGGTCGGGTGTTCGGCGGATTCATCGTCTCGATCGATTCCTATCTTGGTTGCGCTCGGCGGTCACGGTGCTACGGGCAAATGGATCTCGGTACGCAGCAAGCGCTTCGGCGTGTCGTGAGGAGAGTTCAGATAGAACTCCAGCGCGGGGCCTGAAACGGCGAGGCGTCCGCTGATCGGCAGCCACTCTCCGCAGAAGCGCGAATAGGTCTCACCCAACGTTTCGTACGGACCTCGGTGCTCGGTGACCGCGTACGTCCGCGCGGGCAGAACCTGCACACCGATCCCAGATGCTACGGGCGTCACGCCATCGGGAACTTTCAGAGCCGCGTCGAAGCGAAGGTTCGCAGCGGGAGTCACCTCGGGATCATCGTGCGCGATTCCGAAGATGGTGGCGGCGCCGGCGAACAAGCCTTGCGGTCCCGCCCACCTCGCGAGACGACGAATGGCGGCATCCGCTTCCGCGTACGGTCCGGTGTGTCGGGCGAAGGCGACGCGCATCTTCGGCATCGCCTCGAAGCGCACGCTCATCGCGGCGATACTGCGTCGTCTCGACGCCGCCATTGGAAGGAAGCCGGTCGCCGTTCCTGAGGCGTCGTACCGCACGAGCGCGCCGGTGGTTCGCGTGGCGCCTATCCGCCGCGCCTGCCGGAATGCGGAGGGCGACCGCTGGAACGCTTTTCGGAACGCCCGCGAGAACGACTCGTGGGTTTCGTATCCGGATTCGAGAGCGATGCTCGTGATCGGCTCAGTCGTATGGCGGAGTTGATGCGCGGCCCGCTCCAGCCTCAGGCGACGGATGTGATCCTTCACCGACTCGCCGACGATGGATCTGAAGATGCGGTGGAAGTGAAACGGCGAGAAGCCTGCGACGTCGGCCAGCCTGTCGAGGGGAAGGTCATCGTCGAGATGGCATTGAACGTGAACGAGACTCGCGAGCAGACGGTGGTGGTAGTCCTCGAGCGTTCCCTTCTTCATGCGGCTTTGCGCTCGACGATATTGGACGTCGGGGCGGGCCGCTTGACCGTTCTTGCGGATTTCGCCGAAGACGTGCGATCACTAGCAACGGCCGAGTACGGGTCTGACCACGTGGGCTCCGACCCGGGTCGGCCGAGTCGGCGCGGCGGATGGACGAATCGACCGCGTTGGGACTTCAGACGAAGGGATTCCCCCGACGCACAGGTGCTTCAAAACGAAGGAGAAGGAACGAGCGTCAACGGGCCGCCACCCGAGGCATGAGAGTTGCTTCACTAGCGAACGGCGCGTCGCGCCAGACGTTCGGCCGTCACTTCCAAAAGCGTTAGGTGGTCACCGTGAAACGAGTTCATTTGTCCGCACGATCCGCTCTGGTGTTGTCTCTTCCTGCCTTCGCAATGCTCGGCGGTTGCGGCTCCTCTTCGACCGCCACGTCCCCGACCGCCGTCGCGACGCCGACCCCTGCGGGTCCTGCCCGTACGACGCTTTCCCTCAACGCCGTTGCAGACCAGCAGGTCTACTCGTCGAACCTCACGCAGTTGGCGCCGAACCAATCGTTCAGCGTGGACTTCAAGCTCGATCGGATCAACACGAATCCGAACGCTCAGTTCCGCTACGCAATCGAGTTCTGGTTCACGAGAACCACCGACCCGACCGTCGCCGACCCCGCCACCGACGGCATGGTGTTGTCTCTCTTTCAAGTGCAGGGCAACACCTGGAACGTGTGGATTCGACACCCTGGGGACACCGGGTACGTTTCCACCGGCGTTCAGGCGCAGGTCGCGGCCGGCACTCAGAAGACGCTGCGCGTGGTGCGCGGCCCCAACGGCGACATCGGCCTCTTCCTGGACGGCGCCTCTCTGGTCGGCGTGCCCATGTACAAAGAGTCCACGTACGTCACCGTGCGTCTCGTCGGGACGGGCGCCACATTCACGTTCGTTCCGGGAGCGACGTCCACCTCGGTGGGTTCATCGCGCTTCTAGACGACTCCACTTGAAGTGGGTTCGGCCAGGGCAATGCTGCCCTGACATCGCATCTTTGCGATCCCAAGTTTGCGGGGCGACGCCTGGATTCCGCAGCATCCGGCGATCGCGCACGCGACTATGCTCGGCCCGACCTCGACGGCGCGACGTCGAGATGAACCTTGGAGCGGCGAACTCGTTGATGGACATAGCGGGGTGGATCAACGCGTACGGCAATGAATGCCGCAACCATAGTCGCTTGACGACCGCCCGAGTCGCATACCGCATCGCGTGTCTTGCCGCACCTTCGTGGCACGCGCCGTGGTTCAACCGCGGCCTCATCGCAAAGTCGGAGCGTCGCTGGGACCGATGTCGCGATCTGAACCGGAAATCCGCCGACCTCGATCCGAACGATCCGCCCTCCTGGTGGAACCTTGGTATCGCCGCGACCGCACTGGGAGATTGGGCGACGGCGCGAACAGCGTGGTCCAAATACGGAATCGACGTTCCGGACGGATTCGGCCCACTCGACATGAACCTCGGCGCCGTACCCATCCGAGTCGCGCCGGACAAGCACCCCGAGGTCGTCTGGTGCGACCGACTCGACCCCGCTCGTGCCGTGATACGGAACATCCCCACCGCTAACAGCGGTCGTGGGTACGGCGACCTGGTCCTGCACGACGGTGAACCCAAGGGCACTCGAACCAACGAAGGACGAGAGGTCCCCGTCTTCGACGAACTGCAGGTTCTGTCCCCAGGCCGATTGCACACCTTCACCGCTGCGATAGCCGCCGCCGATCCGGTCGACGTTGAGGCGCTCGATGCGGCGACTCATGGATCTGAGTTAGCGATGGAGGACTGGACCTCATCCATCAGGTACCTCTGCAAGAGCTGCAGCGAGGGCTCGCCTCACGAGCACTGCGCCGGTCCGGAGGACGAAGGATGGAATGAGGACCGCGTCGTCGCAATCGCCGCGCCTTCAGAAGAGTCGGTTCGCGCATTGCTCGCGAGGTGGGCGGCCGAAGGCCCGGGTCGACGCGCGGGCGAGATCGAGTGCGTTTTCCGACGGCCGGATCGGTAGAAGATGCGCGCCTTCGTCCTCACGCGATACGGCGGTCCCGAGGCCGCGGAGCTTCGCGATGTCGCCGTGCCCGAGCCTGGTCCCGACGAGGTCCAGATCGCGGTCAAGGCGGCCGGACTGAACCCGGTCGATTTCAAGCTCCGCGAAGGGAAACTGCGCGTCATCGCTTCTTACCCCCTGCCGATCGTGCTTGGCTGTGAGTTGTCCGGCGTCGTCACATCCGTCGGAGCGCGGGTGACGCGATTCAGCCCGGGCGATGAGGTGTTCACCCGCGTGGCGAAGGACCGTCTCGGCGCCTTCGCGGAGACCGCGTGCGTGCATGAAGACCTCGTCGCGAAGAAGCCGAAGGCGCTCGACTTCGTTCAAGCGGCGGCGGTGCCGCTGGCGGCCCTCACGGCTCTGCAGGCGTTGCGCGACGAATTGAGCGTTGGGTCCGGCTCACGCATCTTCATCCCCGGAGGCGCCGGCGGCGTCGGCACCTTCGCGATCCAGATTGCCAGGCATCTTGGGGCAAGGGTCGCGACGACGGCGTCGATGCGAGGCCGGCCGCTCGTCGAGCGTCTCGGGGCCGATGTCATCGTCGACTACAACTCGGAAGATTTCACCGCGGTGCTCCGCGAGTACGACGGAGCCTTCGACCTGATCGGCGGAGAGACGCTCGCACGAACGTTCTCCGTCGTCCGTCGCGGCGGCACGGTCGTCAGCATCGCGGGGGTTCCCGAACCGACCACCGCGACCAAGGATCTCGGCAGCGGCATTGGACTCGCCACGCTCTTCTGGGCGGCAAGCGCCGGCGTTCGCTTCCGCGCCTGGCGCGCGGGGGTTCGCTATCGGTACCTGTTCATGCACCCGAGCGGCCAGGACCTCGAGACCCTGGCCGCCCTGATCCACGCGAAGAAACTCGAAGTCATCGTCGACAAGGTCTTTCCACTTGCCGAGATTCGGGAGGCCTTCGTGTACCTCGAACGCGGACACGCCAAGGGCAAGGTCGTCGTTACGGTGTAGCTGACGACTCTTTACCGAACCGGCTCCGGGGGACGCGCCGCCGCGATCACGTCAACGAGCTCCACCTCAAAGATCAACGTCGCTCCACCGGGAATCCCCTGATTGCCGCGATCGCCATAGGCGATATCCGATGGACACACGAGCCGAGCCTTCCCGCCCACCTTCATCCTCTGTAAGCCCTCGGTCCAGCACTTGATCACGCCGCCGACCTTGAATTGCGACGGCTCGCCCCGCTTGTAGGAGCTGTCGAACTCGGTACCGTTGGTCAGCGTGCCGCGATAGTTCACCTTCACGGTGTCCGTGGCCGTGGGTGTCGCCCCGGTTCCCGCCGCGAGTTCCGTGTAGATGAGTCCTGACTCGGTCTTGATCGCGCCCGATGCGGTCGCGGCCTTGGCGAGGTATTCCGCCGAGGCGGTTTTTTCACGGGCGACGACCCGGGGAGCCCGCGTGCGCGCGAGCGTCTGAACCTTGGGTCCCCACTCCTCCAGGTCGAGAGCCGGCTTCCCTGCCGCGCCGTCGGCGATGGCGCGCCTGCACAGCTCCAGTTCCTCCGGCGAGAGATCGAACTGCGTGATCGAGCGCTGCATCATGAGACCCAGCGCGTAGATCGTCTTCTGGTCGTCCGTCATGGCTGTTGTCGAAGCCGGCGCCGAGGTCTTGCGCGGCGGCGCCTTCGCCGCGGGCGCGGTCTTTCGTGCGGCCGCGCCGGGAGCAGAGGCGGCGGGTGCGGCCTGTTTCGGCGTCGCGGCGGGCGATGGCGCCTTGGCGCTCGGCGCCTGCGCCATCAGCGTCAGCAGGAGAGAGAGATGAAGCATCTCGTCAACCTAGCAAACCGGCGGACTGAGTTCCAGGAACGACGCGGGTTATCGTGCACCCATGACCACGCGCGGAGCAGACAAGACGAACGAGACGCCTCCGGGATTTTCGGCGCTCGGCCTCGACCCCCGCGTCGTCACGGCTCTCTCGGCTCTCGGATATGAAGAACCGACACCCGTTCAGCGCGAAGCCATTCCGCCGCTCCTCGCGGGTCGCGACGTGCTCGGCCAGGCGGCGACCGGCACCGGCAAGACCGCGGCGTTCGCTTTGCCTCTTCTGCATCTGCTCACGCCGAACGCGCCGGCCCCCGATCGACTCGGCGCGCTGATCCTCGTGCCGACTCGCGAACTGGCGATGCAGGTCGCGGAGGCGGTGCACAAGTACGGCAAGGCGATGGGCATCATCGCGGTGCCGATCTACGGCGGCTCGCCCATGGAGACACAGCTGCGCCAGCTGAAGCGCGGCGTCGATGTCGTGGTGGCGACCCCGGGTCGCGCTCTCGATCACATCCGCCGCAAGAGCCTCAGGCTCGCCGGCATCAAGGTCGTCATCCTCGACGAGGCGGACGAGATGCTCGACATGGGCTTCGCGGAGGATCTCGAAGCCATTCTCAATGAGACGCCGAAGGAACGACAGACGGCGCTCTTCTCCGCGACACTTCCCCCGCGGATCGCGGAAATCGCGAACCGACATCTCCAGAATCCCGTGCGGGTCCGCATCGATCGCGAGATCGTTCCGGCGGGTTCAGCTCCGCGGGTGCGGCAGATCGCCTACGTCGTGGGTCGCGCTTTCCAGCACAGTGGGATCCGAAGCTTGGAATTCACGTGACTTGAAGTCGCG
>JADMIO011306050.1_pt1 | contig 24937 bp, 21 predicted proteins | sample 8958161 | NCBI WGS metagenome assembly JADMIO01 (sample SAMN16585339, study PRJNA669376) | soil metagenome | isolation source: Crop rotation soil | place: USA: Cullars Rotation, Alabama | collected 2011
CGGCACAACGTTGGCCACCGCCGTGCACATCTTTTCGCGTGCACGCTGATCCGCTAGAGGGACCGCAGGCGTAGAACGCGCGCGTAGGGCGCGAAGGGAGTACCAATGGACACGCATATTGCCTGGCCTCGCAAAACCCGCGAGATGCACAGTCACCATTTCGATTCGACGGTGTGGAACGATTTCCCGTTCCGCGACGACGACATTGTGATTGCCACATTCGGCAAGTCCGGAACGACCTGGATGCAGCAGATCGTGGGCCAGCTGATTTTCAAGGGTGACGAGAACGTCGCCGTGACGCAGTTCTCGCCCTGGCTCGACCTGCGCATTCCGCCTAAGGAGGTGAAGTTCGATGCGCTGGCCGCGCAGACGCACCGCCGCTTCATCAAGACTCACCTGCCGGTGGATGCGCTCGTGTTCAAGCCGGAGTTGAAATACCTCTACATCGCGCGCGATGGCCGCGATGTGCTGTGGAGCCTGTACAACCATCACGCCAAGGCGAACGATCAATGGTACCAGGTGATCAATGGCGCGCCGGGTTTGGTGGGGGAGCCCATCGGCCGCGTCGATCTGGATGTGGTGCTGTATTTTCGCCGCTGGCTGGAGCGCGACGGCTACCCCTTCTGGTCTTACTGGGAAAACGTGCGCAGCTGGTGGGCCATTCGCGATCTGCCGAACGTGCTGCTCGTGCATTATGCCAATCTGAAGCGGGATTTGTCAGGTCAGATGCACCGGGTGGCCGAATTTCTCGACATCGAGATTGCTGAATTCGACTGGCCGAAGCTGGTTGAGCACAGCACCTTCGAATACATGAAGGCCCATGGCGACAAAACGGCGCCCCTCGGTGGCGCTATGTGGGATGGCGGCGCGGACAGCTTCATCTTCAAAGGCACGAACGGCCGCTGGCGCGACCTGCTGACCAAAGACGATGTCGACGCCTACGAAGCGCGCGCGTTGCGGGAACTCGGACCGGAGTGCGCGCACTGGCTCGCGACGGGTGAAATGTCAGCCGCTTAGCGGTCGCCCGCGGATCCATTGGGACAGCAGCCACTTCTCGCCTGAACTGGGCGCGAGTCCCGCATGTAACGTACGCCGGTCCGGTGTCGCCGATGAATCCACATTGTGGAAATAGAGGGCGCCACCGGTTGGGCAGCGGAATTTCTGACCGAGCAGCGTGAACTCGGTTTCGGCGCCTGCATAGTCCTCGTTTAGATAGATGAGGAACGTGCCGACGCGCTGCCCCTTGGCAGCGATCTCCTGTGCGTGGCCCGGCAACGCGGGATCGAGAAAATCGAAATGGCGGCTGAATTGCTGCCCCGCGGAATAATGCAGCACATTGGTGTGCTCAAGCGAATGCGCTGCAAATCCGGTCGCGGCGGCGATCCGTGCCCGCGTGAGCAACATGACCAGATCGAGCGAGAGCAGATCGAATTCAAAGGCGCTGTTCGTGCGAGACTTATCGACTGCGCCCGCGCCGGTCGCAGTATAAGTGCGTGAGCGTTCGAGGCGTGGACGCGCGCGTTCCATCAGCCAGTTGCAGATACGCGGTGGCAGGAACGCGTCGCGCAACTCGATGCGGGGCGCCGCAAGCACTTGTCGCAATTCCGGCAACTGAAACCATTCCTGAATATCGATGCTGCGCCGCAGCCGGCCCCAGATGTCTGGCGGCGGCGCGCTGCGCTGTGCATCATCGAGCAAGGCGGGATCGCCGAGAACCATGAACTGCCGCTGCGCCGGAACCCATCCGTTCTCGGCAGCCTGCTGCAGATACTCCAGCGCCTTGGCCCAATCACCCGAAGATTGCGCTCCCAAGCCGATAAGCACGGCTGCCAGCCCGGCGGCTTCGCCATCCCCGGCGTGGGCCGCAGCAGCGATGAGCGCTGCGCCGCGCTGCGGATCGGCAGGCATGTTGTCGCCGGCAAGCAGCTTCTTGCCGAGCGCGGTTTGCGCGGCCGACTGCGCCAATTCACTCCCACGTGCCATGGCAGCAACCTACACGCTCATCAAGGAACGCGCGACCTCTCACGAATTTGAGACGTGACGGCTCAGCTTGCACGCGCTAAACCTGCGCGGCTTAGGCGAGGGATATTCTCTGGCGGCACCACTCACGGCAACGAGGCGCAGACCTGCTAATGCAGCGGGCTGGCGTTTGCTTGTGGCCACGTTCGCTCTGATCGCCTTCGCCTTCCAGGGCTTCGTCACTCAAACGCATATCCATTTCGCTCAACCGCTCTCCGCTGGCGCAAGGCTGATGGCTTCGGCGGACGTGAAATCTCCGGCCAAGGATACCGCGAAAAAGGGCATTCCAAAGAATGCACCCGGCAGCGATGAGTCGATGAAATGCCCGCTCTGCCAGGCGGTGGGTTACGCCGGGCACTTCGTTTCGCCGTCTCAGGCGGTGCTGCTGCTGCCCGCGAGCGCCGTATCCATTCTGCCGCTGGCGATCCTTCTTCTGTCGCCACGGGAAAGTCCGTCCTACATCTGGCAAGGCCGCGGGCCACCCCGCTTCTGACGAACTGAGTAGCCACTCGCTCGCGTGCGCGCGTTTTGCGCACGGGCGTCAGCCCATTCGTCTGGAGCATCCCATGAAACGGAAAATGTTTTGCGCGGCACTGGCTGCCGCTTCCTTTGGATATCAGCTGCTTCCCGCCGCTGCCGATGAGGCATCCGACCTTGCCGCCATCCGCAAGCAACTCAATGCCATGCAGCACGACTACGAGGCGAAGATTAGAAGCCTCGAGACGCGGCTGGCAAAGGCCGAACGCGACGCCAAGGCGGCACGCACGGTGGCGCAAGCCGCAAGCAAACATCCCGTGGCTGCTGTGGCTGTGGCCTCAACGCCTCCGTCATCACCGCCTCAGCAGCTTGCGCAAGCCGCGCCCCCGTCCGCTCCCATCGACACGTCATCGGTAGAGGCCGCATCGATTCCTGAGCAGTCGCCCACCCTGCCGTCCACCCCGCCCGCGTCACAAAACGCATTCAATCCCGGCATCGCGGCCGTGCTGAATGGCTTTCTCATGGCGGCCTCGCACGACCCGAAGGATGCGCAGATCGCCGGCTTTGTACTGGGCGATGAATCGGGCCTGCCGGCACGCGGATTCTCCATCGGCGAGTCTGAAATATCTTTTGCTGCGAATATCGATCCTTATCTCGCAGGCTTTCTCGACATCTCCTTCGACAACGAAAATAACCCGGACGTCGAAGAGGCCTACATCATCACCAAGGATCTGCCCGGAGGCTTCACCGTGAAGGCAGGCCGTTTCCTCTCCGGCATCGGCTACATCAACGAACGCCACGCGCATGACTGGTCGTTCTCGGATGCGCCGCTGCCCTATCGGGCCTTCCTCGACAACCAGTACGGCGACGATGGTGTTCAGTTGCGCTGGCTTGCGCCAACCGACTGGTTCCTGGAGTTCGGCGCCGAAGCGTTCCGCGGCGAGGCCTTTCCGGCGGCCGGCGCGGCACACAATGGTGTCGGTACCGCCACCGCTTTCGTGCATACAGGCGGCGACATCAACGACAGCAGCTCCTGGCTGGCGGCGCTCTCGTACCTGCGCAGCAGCGCCAACGATCGCGTCACCGATGATCCGCTCACGTCCCGTGTCGACCATTTCACAGGCAACGACGATCTCGGAATTCTGAGTCTCGTCTACAAATGGGCACCGGGTGGCAATCCCACCGTGCAGAATCTCACGGTCTCCGGCGAAGGCTTCTACGGCCGCGAGAAGGGCCTGTTCGACAGCGTACCCATCTCGCAATCCCGTAACGGCTTCTATGTGCAGGGCGTCTACCAATTCATGCCGCAATGGAGCGCAGGCCTGCGCTATGCACAGGTGAACGCTTCCGACGTGAGCTCGCTGCTTTCCGGAACTGTGCTCGATGATTTCGGCCACAGCCCGCGCGCCGAAACCGCACTGCTGGAATACGACACATCGGAGTTCGGCCGTCTGCGCCTCCAGTACACGCACGATGATTCCGGGCTGAAGGCGAACGACGAGCTGCTCTTCCAATACACCGTCCTCTATGGGCCGCACGGCGCCCATCGCTACTAAGGAGAAGACTCATGCGAAAAATTCTGATCGGCGCCGCGCTGCTCTGCGCTCTCGCCACTCCCGCTTATGCCAACCTCAACGTGTTCGCTTGCGAGCCGGAATGGGGCGCGCTTTCCACCGAGATCGGCGGCGACAAAGTCTCGGCCTACACCGCCACAACCGGTGCTCAGGATCCGCACCAAATCCAGGCGCGACCGAGCCTGATCGCGAAAGCGCGCACCGCCGACATCACGGTGTGCGAAAGCGCGGAGCTGGAGATCGGCTGGCTGCCGATGATCATTCAACAGGCAAACAATTCAAAGATTCAACCGGGGCAACCTGGCTCGTTCGAAGGCACACGCTATGTGTGCCTGCTGGAGCAGCCCACAAGCCTCGACCGCGCGCAAGGCGACATTCATGCTGCCGGCAATCCGCACATCCAGACCGATCCACGCATGATGCTGACCGTTTCCAAGGCGTTGGCCCAGCGCTTCGCGCAACTCGATCCTTCAAATGCGGCGACCTACAACGCCCGCGAAGCGGATTTCACGAAGCGCTTCAGCGCAGCGATTGCCAAATGGACAGCAGAAGCCGCGCCACTGAAGGGCCAGCCCATCGCCGTGCAGCACCACGCCTGGATCTACATGGAGAACTGGCTGGGTCTGCGTGAAGTGGTGCCGCTGGAGCCCAAGCCCGGCGTGCCGCCGTCCAGCGGTTATCTCGCCGAGGTGCTGCAGAAGCTCCAACAGCAACCGGCGAAGTTTGTCATCCGCGCAGCGTATGAAGACGATCGCCCATCGACCTTCATCAGCGAGAAAGCTGGCATCCCCGCCATCCAGTTGCCGTTCACCGTTGGCGGCACCGACGGCGCCAAAGACATCTTCGGCCTCTACGAAGACACGATTCACCGCATGCTCGGAGGCCTGAAGAAATGAGTCTCGGCAATATCGAACTCGGCATTCTCGTTCCGGCGCTGCTTGCCGGACTGCTGGTGCTGGCAACGCACGTGCCGCTCGGCCAGCAGGTGCTGAACCGTGGCATCGTGTTCATCGATCTCGCCATTGCGCAGGTGGCGGGGCTGGGTGTGACGGCAGCCGACGCGCTGGGCTTCGAGCCGCAGGGCTGGCGCGTGCAGGCGGCGGCGGTGATCGCAGCATTGCTGGGCGCGCTCGTGCTCACCTGGACGGAGAAGAAGTGGCCGGAGGTGCAGGAAGCCTTGATCGGCGTTCTGTTCGTGGTGGCGGCGTGCGTGGAATTGCTGATCCTCGCCAACAATCCGCATGGAGGTGAGCATTTGAAGGACTTGCTGGTGGGACAAATCCTCTGGGTGTCGCCGAAGAGCCTGATCCCTGTTGCGATCCTTTACGCTGCGTTGCTGGGGCTGTGGTTCACCATACGCGCGCGGCTGGGACAGATCGGCTTCTACGTGCTGTTCGCGCTGGTGGTGACGCAATCGGTGCAATTGGTCGGTGTGTATCTGGTGTTCGCCAGCCTGATCATTCCTGCGCTGGCCGCGCGCCGCTTTCCGGAACGGATGCGTTTGGCAATCGGCTACGCAACCGGAATTGCGGGTTACGTCCTTGGCCTCATCGCCTCTGCGCTCTACGACTGGCCGACCGGCGCGGTAATTGTCGTGTCGCTGCTTGCGGTGTTCGTCGTCGCGGTTGTGCTGTCGCTTGGCACGGGGCGGCGAGTGCAGGCTCAGACATGAAGCGGAACAGCGGTCCCGCTAGAAATGGTCGACGAGTTTGTACCACGTGAGCGCTGCCGTCACGAGCGGCTTGCGCAGCGCCGCGCCGCCGGGAAACCGCTTCGCCGGCACGCGCGCGAACACCTCGAAGCGTTCGGGATGGCCCAACACCGCTTCCGCCATCACCTTGCCCCCGAGGTTAGCGAGCGCCACGCCCTGACCAGAATAGCCATGCGCAAATAGAACGCGTTCACTTAGGCGGCCAAGGTGCGGCATGCGCGTCACCGTGATGCCGACGGTGCCGCTCCATGCGTATTCGATGCGCACGCGCTTCAGCGCGGGGTACACATGCTCCATGCGCGGCCGCACGACGCGCGCGATATCCCGCGGCATGCTCCAGTAGGTTTCGCGGCCTGCGAACAGCATGCGCCGGTCCGCGCTCTTGCGGTAATAATCGAGCACGTGACGCGTGTCGGCCACCGCTGCGTCGCAGGGCAGAACGGAATCGTACAGCTCGTCCGGCAGCGGCTCGGTGGCGGTCATGAAGCTTTCGACGTGCGCGATGTACGGCGCCAGTTCGCGCGCCAGCGCGGCGGAGAAGGCATCACAGGCAATGATCGCATGATCGCATTCCACCGCGCCGCTTTCGCACAGCACGCGGACCTTGGCGCCATCTCGCTCCAACGACCTTGTGCGGCTGAATTCATGGATCTGCGCGCCCGCCTGCTCCGCCGCTTCCGCGATACCGCGCGCGAACGCCAACGGCTGCAGATGGCCGCCGCCGGAATCGAACCGCGCGGCGGGATACACATCGGTGCCGAGCGCGCGCGCGGTTTCACCCGCACCCATCATGCGTGCTGGCGCATAGCCGTAGCGCGCGTTGAGATACTCCGTGTCCTCGGCGAGTTCACGGGCGGCGGCGGAGTCGTGCGCGGCAATCACCAATCCGTCCCTCAGCGCGCAGTCGATGGAATGGCGCACCACCAGTTCGCGTACGAGGGTTTTCGAGTCCTCTGACAGCCGCCAGAGATCGCGGGCGTGTTGTTCGCCCAGCCAATGCTCAAGCTGTTGCTGGCTTTGCCGCAAGCCGGTGTGGATTTGTCCGCCGTTGCGGCCCGAGGCGCCGAAGCCGATGGTCTCCGCCTCTAACAGCACCACGCGTGCGCCGGAATTCGCCAGATGCAGCGCCGCGGACAATCCCGTGAAGCCGCCGCCGATCACACATACGTCGGCTTGCGTGCGCCCCGCCAGCTTCGGCCGCTCCGCCCCCTCCCCCAAGCTGGCGCGGTAATAGTTGGATGAAGTTCCCCGACTCACGTGCGCAGCCTACTGCATCCTGCGCACAGAACGTTCGGCGTTACTCCGGCACGCCGACAGTGAAGGAGTAGTAGTTCTCGTACACCGGGGTCGTGAACCTGATCTTCGTGTAGGTGCCGTGCAGTTGAACGGTGCCGTTGCCTTCCTGGCCTTTCACCACCGACGCATTCGCGCTGATGGCCTGGCCGCCATATTCGTTCGAAGCGCCGCCGCTCTCGAACGACATCGGCGGTGCTTCCTTGAACTTGAAGGAGGCGGCCGTTTTGGCGGAGCCCAGGCTCCAGAACGCAATTACGGGATCCGTCACGGGCTTCGAGAAGGAGATGGTGTTGGTCGATGTCGTCTCGCCGCCGTAGAGGGAGATCTGATTTCCCGGTCCTGGTGGATTGCCCACAGCACCGCCGGAGAAAGTCGAGGCCGGCCCCCAGCTCGGATAACCCAGGCCAAGTACCGTGCCCGCGCCAACCTGGCCCTTATAGCTGATCTTCACCTTGCCGGACGGCAGCGTGACGACGCCTTTCACGGTGCCGGGGTTGCTGCCCTCCTTCGATGTCCAGTTTGTCCAGACGATGGTGGATGCGCCGGCCGGCGCGATGAAACACAACAACAGGCCCGTGGCGCCAATGGCGCGCATGATACGCATGCGAAATTTCCATTTTGGGTGCGCGGGCGAGATACCAGAGCGGAGATGTTACCGGCAAGTCGCGAAGTGACGTTGCGCCGGTTCGCCGCGGAAGGCCGCAGAGAAATGGGTTACCTGTCCCCGAACGCTAAAACACTTTGTATCGCTCTCCGCGATAAACGTTTCCCGATACATCACCGGCCATCGGGGTGACGTAACCTGCCTGACCTTTCCGTCGCAAAGCTGATTCCACGTCGCGTAGATCGGAGTAGGCGGACGCACTCTGACTGTCAGTTAGCGTCACCGGTATGGGGGAACTCGATGCCTCGGGAAGTCGTCAGCGCTCGGGGTGGTCCGGCAGGAGGACTTCGCGGACGCCCTTGTGGTTGGGGCGGGAGATGACGTTCTCCTCCTCCATCCGCTCGATCAGGCGGGCGGCGCGGTTGTAGCCGATCTCCAGCCGGCGCTGGATGTAGGAGGTGGTGGCCTTGCGCTCGCGCGCCACGATGGCGAGCGCCTTGTCGTAGAGCTCGTCGCCGGACTCGCCGTTGCCGCCGTAGAGCGCGAAGGGGTCGTCGCCATCCTCGTCGAGATCCTCGGTGACGGCGTCGAGGTATTCGGGCTGGCCCTGCTCCTTCAGGTGGCGCACCACGTCCTCCACCTCTTCGACGCTGACGAAGGGGCCGTGGACGCGGCCGATGCGCCCGCCGGCCATCATGTAGAGCATGTCGCCCTGGCCCAGCAGCTGCTCGGCGCCCTGCTCGCCCAGGATGGTGCGGCTGTCCACCTTGCTCGTCACCTGGAAGGAAATGCGGGTGGGGAAGTTGGCCTTGATGGTGCCGGTGATGACGTCGACGCTCGGGCGCTGGGTGGCGGCGATGAGGTGGATGCCGGCGGCGCGCGCCATCTGCGCCAGCCGCTGCACTGCGCCTTCGATCTCCTTGCCGGAGATCATCATCAGGTCGGCGACTTCGTCGACCACGAGCACGATGTAGGGCATGGGATCGAGCTCGAGGAGTTCGTCCTCGTAGATAGGCTTGCCGGTCTCGCGGTCGAATCCGGTCTGCACGGTGCGCTTGAGCTGCTCGCCCTTGTCCTTCGCCTTGCGGATGCGCTCGTTGAAGGCCTCGACGCCACGGACGCCGAGCTTGCTCATCTTCCGGTAGCGCTCTTCCATCTCGCGCACCGCCCATTTGAGCGCCACCACCGCCTTCTTGGGCTCGGTCACGACGGGCGCGAGCAGGTGCGGGATGCCTTCATAGGAGGAGAGCTCGAGCATCTTGGGGTCGATGAGGATGAGCTTGGTCTGGTCCGGCGGGCAGCGGTAGAGCAGTGACAGGATCATGGTGTTGAGCGCCACCGATTTGCCCGAGCCGGTGGTGCCGGCGATGAGCAGGTGGGGCATCTTGGCCAGGTCCGCCATCACCGGATCGCCGCCTATGGTCTTGCCGAGCGCCAGCAGCAGCGGGGCACGCGATTTCTCGAACTCGTTGCAGGCGAACAGTTCGCGCAGGAATACGGTTTCGCGGTGCTGGTTCGGCAGCTCGATGCCGATGACGTTGCGTCCCGGCACCACGGCAATGCGCGCCGCCACCGCCGACATCGAGCGGGCCACGTCGTCGGCCAGCGCGATAACACGGGAGGATTTCACGCCGGCGGCCGGCTCGAATTCGTAGAGGGTGACGACCGGTCCCGGCCGCACCGCCATGATGCGGCCTTTGACGCCGAAATCGGCCAGCACGGCTTCCAGCATGCGGGCGTTTTCTTCCAGCGCCTCATCGGAAAGCGACGTGTGATCCTGGTGCTGCACCGGCTCGGCCAGCAGACCCAGCGGCGGCAGCTGGAACTCGGAGGAGCCGAGATTGAGGGCGGGTTGCCGGGCCGTCTTGCCTGATTTCGCGAGCTTCTTCTCCTCGCGCTTCACCCGGATTTCGCGGCGGCGCTCATCCGCCCGCGTGATGCCGCCGGCAACCGGCTCGGGGCGAACGGAGAGGCCGTAAGGATCTTCGTCTTCGCCCTCCTCTTCTTCGTCCTCGTCCTCATCCGCGTCCTCTTCTGCAATCGCCTTCCCGCCCGCACGAAGTGGCGGCAGAAAACTGAACGCCCAGACGAACAAGGCTGGCACGTTGGCGATACCGCGTGCGAGCGGCAGGAATTTGAGTCCCGTGGCGAAGAACGCCAGCGGCAATCCCAGAACAAGGAGAAGCACCGGAACGACCAGCGCTAGCCAGGCTTCGTTGTATGCCGCCGCCGCGTGGCGCGAGAGGCCGGCAATGGCGAGGCCCAATAATCCACCGGTCCCCGCCGGCAGCGCCTCAAGGGTGGGCAGAATGCCGAGCCCACCCGCGACAAACACCGTGGCCAGCGGCCATGCCGCGGCGCGCCAGATCGGCCGCGTCAGCGAACGCCCGGTCATCGCGCGGGCGCCCCAGATTGCTGGCGGCGCCAGGAAGGTTAGTGCTGCGATACCGAACGTCCGCAGCAAAAGATCGGCTGCTGTCGCGCCAAACCCGCCCAACCAGTTGGAGGGTTCGCTAATGGTGGCGTTGTCGAGGCTGGCATCGCCGGGGCTGAACGTCGCCAGCGCCACAAGTCCGGCGCAGGCTGCGAGAAACACCAGCGCACCGGCGCCACGCAGCATAGCGATCTTGATGGCCCGGGCCACAGCCAGGCGCGCGTCCGCCAGCGCATCGGCGAATGCTCGTTTGCGCGAGACGGGCACGTATGTAACGCCCGAGTTGCGACGGCCGGCTGCCATGTGACGCCCGGAACTGTTGCCCTTCTGAGTGTGGCCCGAATGGTTGACAAATTACTAACGTAATTCGCCAGCCGGTAAGGAATCTGAGATTTCCTGCGGCTATTCTGCCGTGATTTGCGGGCGCTGCCGCGAGATTGACCCTTTCCGCCTTGCGGCCCCGGGGCTAGGTTCCGGCCGCTTCACTCCCACCAAGAGCAGCATGACCGTCGAGATCGCCAGAAAGCCTCCAGAAGCCCCTCGTCCCCTTAGTGAAGATGACATTGCCCTCGACCGTGTGCATGCGGCGGAGGCGCTGTTGCCGAGCGATGCCGCGACCACCGGGCTGCGGGGCTTCTTCTCCTGCCTGTACGGAGGCGCCCCCCCTGAGGATGTCACGCGCTACGCACCGGAGTCGCTGGCTGCGCTGGCGGAGTTGGCATTCGAGAAGACAGCGCGCCGCAAAGCCGGCGAGACATTGGTTGAAGTCCTCCCCTTCAGCACGCAAAGCGAAGATGGCACGCGCGATGAAACGGTGCTGATCGCCTCCAACGACGACATGCCGTTCCTGTTCGATTCACTCGTTGCCGAGTTGAGTGCGCGAGGCGTGAAGATTCATGCGTTATTTCACCCCATTGTTCCAGCGAAGCGCGATGCGAACGGCGCCCGCAGCGCCACCGGTATAGCCATCCGCGAAAGCGTTATCGTGCTGGCGCTCGACCCGCTACCCAATGACGAGCGTCGCGCTGCGCTCGCCTCAGGTGCTGCCAATGTCCTCTCGCAGGTAAAGCTTGCAGTTCGCGATTGGGAGAAGATGCTTGCGCATCTCTACGACACCGTCGCGCAGTTAAAGGCGCATCCCCCGCAAGCGGCGCCGGAAGTCGTCAACGAAAGCGTCGCGTTTCTCGAATGGTTGGCGAACAACCATTTCACCTTCCTTGGTGCGCGCGACTACACCTATTCGTCCGCGGAGGGCGGGACTCTGGAGCCCGTGCCGCAATCCGGACTAGGCGTGCTTGCCGACATGCAAACGCGCGTGATTCGCAGAACCGAACATCGCGGCGATCTCAGTGCGGAAATTCGCGGCTTTCTTTCACAGCCGGAGCCCCTGATCATCACCAAGTCGAACGAACGCTCGATGGTCCACCGCCGCGTGCACATGGACTATATCGGCGTGAAGATATTCGACGCCGCAGGCAAACTCACTGGCGAGCGGCGCTTTGTCGGGCTCTTTACTTCAGGCGCTTACAGCCGCCGTCCAAGCGACATCCCATTGTTGCGCCTGAAGGTCGAGCGCGTGCTGGAGCGCGCTGGCATTCCGCGTAACAGCCACGACGGCAAGGCGCTGGCGCATATTCTCGATTCCTTTCCGCGAGATGAGCTGTTTCAAGTGCGAGAGGACGGATTGTTCGAAACCGCGCTCGGCATATTGCGTCTGGGAGAGCGCCCGAAAGTGCGGGTGTTCGCACGATGCGACCGATTCGACCGCTTTGTCTCGCTGCTAGTATTCGTTCCGCGCGACCGCTACGACACACATGTGCGCGCAAAGATCCATGCCATTCTTGCGCGTGCCTATAATGGCCGCATGTCGGCTTCCAACCCAACCATTGACGATTCCGTGCTGGCCCGCGTGCACTACATCGTGGGACGGAATGAAGGGCCGCGGCCGCACGTTGATCTCCGCGCCCTCGAAACGGAAATCGCGGGAGCCATTCGCACCTGGGAAGATGGGTTCGCATCGGCGCTTGCCAAGGAACATGGCGACCCGGAAGGCACACTGCTGCTGACACGCGAGAGGAATGCATTCTCTCCCCGTTATCGTGATGCCTTTTCGCCTGAAGAAGCGGTGCGAGATTTGGACGAGTTGGAGCGGCTGGCCCGCACCGGCGAAACGGTACAGGCGCGCGCCTATCGCGCGCTGGATGATAAGCAGAGCGAACTTCGTCTAAAAATTTATGTATTGGGCGATGTGTTGCCCCTCTCTGCTTCGCTCCCGGTTTTCGAGAATCTCGGTTTCCGCGTCATCGCGGAGGACAGCTACCCGGTTGCGCTGGACGCCAACGGATGGAAGGGCGAAGCTGCGGTGCTCGATTTCCAGATGGAACGAGCGGATGGGGCCGCTGCCGATATCGCGAGCATCAAAGACCGCGTCGAAACAGCCTTCCAGGCGATTGTCGGGGGGCAGGCGGAAAACGATGGCTTCAATCGTCTCATTGTTTCCGGAAGCCTCGATTGGAATAGGATCAACATTCTCCGCGCCACCGCCAAGTATCTCCGGCAGGCGGGGTTTGCCTTCAGCCAAGACTATATCGAGCAAGCGCTGTCACGAAACCCGGATATCGCGCGGCTGCTGATCGAGTTGTTTCATGCACGGCATGCTCCCGGCATCGCAGATCGCGAGCCCGAGATGCAAACCATCCACGCGCGTATCGATGCTGCACTGAACGATGTGCCGAGCCTCGATGACGATCGCATCATCCGCCGCCTGCGCAACGTCATCGAATGCTCGCTGCGCACCAATTTCTTCAAGAACAAACCATACCTCTCGATCAAGCTGGATTCGCAAAAGATCGACGAGTTGCCGGCGCCACGGCCGCTCTATGAAATCTTTGTCTACTCTCCGCAGGTGGAAGGCGTGCATTTGCGCTTTGGCAAAGTGGCGCGCGGCGGCCTGCGATGGTCGGACAGGCGCGAAGACTTTCGCACGGAGGTGCTTGGCCTTGTCAAAGCGCAGCAGGTGAAAAACGCTGTCATCGTGCCAGTGGGGGCGAAAGGCGGCTTCTTTCCCAAGCGTCTGCCATTGAACGGCACGCGCGAAGAAGTGCAGGCGGCGGGTATTGCAGCGTACAAGATTTTCATCAACGGGCTGCTCGATCTTACTGACAACATCGGCCCGGACGGAGCCGTGATTCCACCGGAAGGCGTTGTACGCCACGATAGCGACGATCCATATCTGGTCGTGGCGGCTGACAAGGGCACCGCGACGTTCTCCGATATCGCCAACGGCATCGCAGAATCGCGCGGCTTCTGGCTGGGCGATGCTTTCGCCAGCGGCGGCAGCCACGGCTACGACCATAAGAAGATGGGCATTACCGCCAAGGGTGCGTGGGTTGCCGTGCAGCGGCACTTCCGCGAGATGGGCCGCGATATCCAGAAGGAGCCCTTCACCTGCGTGGGCATCGGCGACATGTCGGGCGACGTGTTTGGAAACGGCATGCTGCTTTCGCAGCAGACAAAGCTCGTCGCCGCCTTTGACCACCGTCACGTCTTCATCGATCCCGATCCTGATCCGGCGGCTAGTTGGGCCGAGCGCAAGCGGCTCTTCGACCTGCCGCGCTCAAGCTGGGATGATTACAACAAGTCACTGATTTCCCCGGGCGGCGGCGTGTATCCGCGCGGCCTCAAGGAAATTCCGGTCTCGCCGCAGCTTCAGGCGCTGACTGGTCTTAGCGCGGCCAAGGCCTCGCCTGCAGAGGTGATGAAAGCGCTGCTGAAAGCAGATGTCGATTTGCTGTGGTTCGGCGGCATCGGCACCTACATCAAAGCCGTTAGCCAGAACAACCTGGAGGTTGGTGACCGTGCGAATGATGCCATTCGCGTGAATGGTGCAGAGGTGCGGGCCAAAGTTGTCGGCGAAGGCGCGAACCTTGGTTGCACCCAGCTTGGCCGAATTGAGTACGCGCGCAGGGGCGGACGCATCAACACTGACGCGATCGACAACTCGGCCGGTGTAGATACCTCCGACCATGAGGTGAATCTAAAAATCCTGATGAGCGGCCCGCTGCGCCGCGGCGAGTTCAAGCCGGAGGAGCGCGATCATTTGCTCGAGCAGATGACGGATGATGTTGCGGCGCACGTTCTGAAAGACAACTACGACCAGACGCTGGCTCTCTCGGTGTCGCAATGGCTTGGCCTCAAGGATCTGGACGCACAAGGCCGCTTCATGCGCGATCTCGAACGGCGCGGCAAGTTGGATCGCGCGGTCGAGTTCCTGCCAGATGACGCGCTCCTGCGCCGGCGCGCGCAACAGGGAACGCCGCTCTCCCGGCCCAGCCTTGCGGTCTTGCTGGCCTATGCCAAACTCGATCTCGACGCCGAGCTGCTGGCCAGCGACGTGCCGGACGACCGCTACTTCGCTTCCGTGTTAGCAGGTTACTATCCGCAAACAGCGGCAGATCGCTTCAAGGACGAACTCACGCATCACCGCCTGCGACGTGAGATCATCTCCACCGTTATCTCCAACCGCATCGTCAATCTCGCCGGCCCTGTCTTCGTGCAGCGTATGAAAGAGGTGTCCGGAGCCAACGCCTCTCGCATTGCCCGCGCATTTGCGGTCGCGGAAGGCGCATTCGGACTGGAGGCGATCAAGGCGCGGATTGATGCGCTGGACGGAAAGGTTCCGGCGCAAACCCAGACTGGAATGTACGCCGAGATCGCCGAGATGCTGCGGCGCGTAGGCCTGTGGTTCCTCACCAACGTTCCGGCCAACGCCGATCTTTCGGACGCTGTGGTGCGCTATCGCGCCGGTGTGGAGTCGCTGCGTGGCACCTATTCCACCTTGATCTCGGAGTACGAACTGCAGGACCGCATGGCGTACATCGGCAAGCTCATGGAGGATGGGGTGCCGGAGGATCTGGCACACGATGTGGCCGCACTACCGTTGTGGAGCACGGCTCCGGAACTGACGCGGCTTGCACATGCCAGAAGCCTCGACATCGATCTGGTCGCTGGCGCGTATTTCGCCGTTGGAACAATCCTTGGGCTCGACCGGCTGCGCGGGCTCGCGTCGCACGTCACTGCCGGTGAGCATTGGGACCGCCTGGCGATCCGGCGCATCGTGGACGATCTTTACGCGAGTCAACGCGCGCTGGCCGCCCAGGCACTGCAAGAGTTCGAACGGGATCCTGTGGATCGCACGCGGGCCGAAGGCGTGAAGGCCGCGGAAGCCTGGGCCGACGCGCACGCGGACATGATTGCGCGCACCCAAAGCTTCCTGAACGAGCTCGAAAGGACCGACCTTACCGTCGCCAAGCTGACACTCGCCAACAGCCAGATCCGCGAACTGGCGGCATGATTAGCGGGGCGCCATCCGAATGGCGCCGTCGAGACGTACGCACTCCCCGTTGAAATACGGGTTGCGGATCATCTCGAGCGCCAGTGAGGCGTATTCCCGCGGGTTGCCGAGCCGCGGCGGAAACGGCACCTGCGCGCCAAGCGCCTGCTTTACCGCATCGGGCATGCCTTGCAGCAACGGTGTGTTGAAGAGGCCCGGCATGATGGTGTTGCAGCGGATGCCTTCCTGCGCGAGATCGCGCGCCACCACCAAGGTCACCGCATTCACTCCTCCTTTGGACGCACTGTAAGCCGCCTGCCCGACCTGTCCGTCCTGTGCTGCCACCGAGGCGGTGTTGACAATGACGCCGCGCTCGCCGCCATCCAATGGATCGAGCGTCAGCATTCCCGCCGCGCTCATGGCGATGCAGCGGAAGGTGCCGACCAGATTGATCTGGATGATGCGATCGAAATCTTTGGCCCTGAAGAACTTGATCTCGCCCGTTTTCTTGTCGCGCGACGCGGTCTTGATGGCATTGCCCGTGCCGGCGCAGTTCACAAGGATGCGCTCTTGCCCGTGCGCTTGGCGGGCGCGTTTGAATCCGGCTTCAACGCTTTCGTCATTGGTGACGTTCACTTCACAGAAGATACCGCCGATTTCCGCGGCGACGCTTTCGCCCTTCTCCTTTTGCATGTCGAATATGGCGACCTTGACACCGTGCTTCGCCAGCGCGCGCGCTGCCGCTTCTCCCAACCCGGATGCGCCCCCGGTGATTACGGCGGCGACCGATGCGTTCAACTCCATGGAATGCCCCTGAATAGCTTTTCAGCGGCAGTCATAGCCATGCCGGGCAGAAAAGGGGAGTGTCGCCGGTCGGCTTCAAGACCGCTCGCTCTGCGGCAGGCTGTCGGTGATCTCGTAGTAATCGCCCTTGTCGGCGACAAAGATATGCTTCTCCAGATGCGTGCCCGTCGGCTTGTCGAAGGCGCCCATTCCAATGGCGATGAAGCCATGATCGATCGGATCCCAGAAAAGTACTGAACCGCAGACGGAACAGAACCCCCGTCGCACCTTTTCGGAGGACTGATACCACGTGACCTTCGCGTCCCCATCGAGCTTGAGTGACTGACGCGACACATTGGCGGACGCCCAATAGTGCCCGGATTGCTTGCGGCACTTAGAGCAGTGACACGCGTCCGGCGCTTTCAATTCGTCCTCGACCCGAAAGCTTACGGCCCCGCAGAGACATGATCCTGTGTGCATTAGCGTCGCTCCCCTTCCAGAAACGGAAGCACCCGCACGGCATTTTGCCGCGCGGGTGCGATCATCGATCATTCGGCTTGACTGGACGGTTGGCGGATCACTTGGCCAGCGACAGATCCTTCGCGGTGGAGGGACCTTTTATGACCTTCGCGCCAATTGCATCGGTGCACGCGGCAGACTTGCTCTTGAAATCGTCAAGCGAAATAGCGCCGTAGGTGCCCAGCCCACCGCCAGTACCGAAGCTGGTGCCGTAGTCGTAGCTGTACTTCTGTGATCCGGCTGAACTCTTGATTTTCATCGTGGCGACCGTTCCGCACATGGAAACGGTGAGCGCCGCCGGACTTGGCACCGGGGAGTCAAGTGTGAAGAAGCTGCCGCCGCCGTTGTTGCCGACATAGAAGCCGGCGTGCTCGAACTGCCCGGCGCCATCCTGCGATTGAATTTTGACGAACGCGTTGTTGCCGCTTGCGACATCCCCGATGGCCACCGCTCCATACTCAGTGTCTGTGCCATTGGTGTAGAGGGTTGCGCTTACCTGCGACGCGCCGGACGACTTTTTGTGATAGCCCAGTGCCAAGCTATCGCCCCGCAGCTGATCGCTCTGTATGTAAAGTTGTGGGTATGGCACGACCCACTTATTGCCCAGGTTTGCGCGATCAAAATCATCTTTTGCCGCCATGGCTACCGAGCCCGACGCCAGCAAAACGGCAGCACCCAACAAAACTGTCTTTTTCATGTGAACCCCCATTGGTTAGAGCGCTGAATGTGTCAGCGCCATGGGGCATTGTACCCATGAAGCACTTACAGGCAACGGAGAACGCGCAGACGATCTTATGAGTGCCGGCTTGAGTGCGCGGAGGCTTTGTCGTTCGCGCCGGATCCGAACGGAACTGTCAGGATCCTTTCCTGGCCCGCGTCAGCCACTTCGATGGCGCAATCCAGAAGCTCGCCCGCTTCCGCAGCCACGGCCTGCAAGTCCAGCCAGGTCACCACCGCTTCTTCGCGCGCCGCGTTCAGATCAGGGAGGTACATCCCGATCCCATCTAGCGTGACCTGATCTCCCTTGCGGAAGTTGAAATAGTACTTGTTCATGACCTCTCCACGTAAAGAGAAGCCGAACGGAGCCCTCAGGTTCCCGCCTGTTAAAAAAGGGCGGCATCCTGCGGGGGAAGCAAGCAACGCTAGCCTAAATTTATCAATTGAGAATCATCTGAGTCTGTGTGACCACGGCAATAAGGGAGCCATCCTCCCGCGTAAGTCTTGTCTGCCACACAGAGCTGCGGCGACCGATATGCAGCGGTGTCGCCTCCGCTAGTACCGTCGATCCTTCCTTCGCCGCGCCGATAAAATTGGTCTTGCTCTCGATCGTGGTCGTGAGCGCGCCCTCCGGCAAATTGAGAAACGCTCCGATAGCGCCAAGCGTGTCCGCAAATGCCATGATCGCTCCGCCGTGCATGATGTGGGCGGCCGTGCAGATCTCCGGCTTCACCGATATGCGCCCACGGACTACCGTCTTCTCTGCCCCGACGATTTCGACACCCATCAGTCGGGGAAACGGTTGCGCCGCCAAATCGATATTCATCGCGACCTTCCATTGAGGACGGGGGATCGCCATATTAACTCCGATGGCCGCACGTTCAGAAGTGCCAGATCCCGTCCTCGTACGATCCGAAGGCGATCTGGCGAGCAATAACCGGATCGTCGAGGAAGGGTTCTGGCGGAAGCTGCTGAGCGTCGCCGCTCAGATTCCCTTCGCAGAGGATCTGGCTGCGGCGTACTTTTGCGCGCTTGATGCCGATACTCCGGGCCGTGTGCGAGGGATGTTGATTGCAGCGCTGGCGTATTTCGTACTGCCGTTCGATGCCATTCCGGATTTCCTGGCCGGCTTCGGCTTTACCGACGATGCGGCCGTGCTCGCTGGCGCGATCGGCCTGGTGTCGCGTCACATGAAGCCGCAGCACTATGCGCGCGCTCGGGAAGCACTACACTTGCCCCTGACAGAAACTAGACGGGAATCTTAGCGCAACGCGCTGACCTTTGGGATCAACTGCTCCGGGGTTGCCTTCTCTGGCGGCGCGGTGACGAACTCAATCGCGATCCCGTGCTCATGGATACGGGCAACCCGGCCTGCCATTTGTCCAATCAGCACCACTTCGCCGATTTGTGGCCGCACGTCCGTGGCAAGCGACACCCCGCCCAAGGAAAGATCGAGGACCTCGCAACTCACAACGTCGCCATTGGCGCGGGTGAAACGGGTCAGCCCCCTGGTCGGCGAGCGTTCGTGCCGCCGCATCGCCGTCTCGTCGATTGTACCGTTGTTCAGATAGAGCGTCAGTTGCTCCGCGACACGTTCGCGTTTCGTGGCCGTGCAGTTGAAGCGCACGCCGAATTTGCCATCGGCTGATTCAGCTTTCGGGGGCCGGGCAACAACCCCCTCGAACCTGCCAAAGCCATCGATATAGAGGACAACCGAAGTTTGGCCCTCCGGAACGATTTCACAGACAACCTGAGCACCGCCCGGAGACATGTCGGTGATTTGGCACTGTGCTTCGCGCTCTTCACCAGGCACGAACAGGCGCCCCTTGAAATCCACCGGCACCCGCCGGTAACGCCGGCGCTCTTCCCGCGCCTTGGCAATCACCGCTTCCCGATCAAGTGTCATTGCGCCGCCAGCCCGGTTTCTGGGTCCCTGCTCCACGCTCCGTTGTACGTCCGGGAAGGTCAACGGAAGGTTTACGCAATGCTCGAGCCGGTGACGAAAACGACCTTTTTTCTGCCGCTTAACGCAGTTGGACGGGCACGCTATAGAACGGCGGTGTTGGAATCGAAATAATGTCAAGGAGAGGCAATGACGGCTGCCCGCACTATTTTTATCGTTCTCATGGCAGGAGCCTCATTGGCCGGCTGCGTTGGCACCACCGCCTTGAGCCAGCTTGAACAGACGAAGCCAATAGGCGGCCCGTTCTCGCAGGCGCTCTTCAAAAATTATGCGGTACTCGCCCATTCCTTCGGCAGCGTCGGAACGCCCGCCAGCGGCACGCCTTTTGACGCTGACCAGTCAATCCAGCTCGGCAGCATGAGTGCGGACGTTGCCGATATCGCCAACACATACGCAGAAAAGGCTTTGCAGACTGCCCAAGGGGATGAACTCCTGCCCGAACAGCCTGATGCTGCTCTTGGGGGCTCGGACGCGCTGCGTATTCAGCTGTTGCGCGACCTGGATCAGGGCCGCGACAAGGCGCCGGATCGCGCGGCGCGTGCGCAGGCGGACTATGACTGCTGGGTCATCAATGGCCGCTCTGACGAATTGCGGCGGGCGTCCCAACAATGCCGGCGCTCATTCGGATTCACCTTGGCGCAACTGGAGCGCGATCTTGCCGCTGCTACGCCGGCAGCTGCTCAGGCTGCACCAGCGCCCGCCCAACCCGCGCCGGCGGCACCAGCGCAACCCGCACCAGCTCCGCCTCCAGTCGCACCCACCGGTCAGTAGTGTCGCATGTGCGAGCCTGATAGGGTCGCGATCGGTGTCGCATGAAAGCCTATGACTACATCATTGTGGGCGCGGGCAGCGCGGGCTGCGTTCTCGCCAATCGCCTCTCGGCCGATCCTTCGATTCAGGTGCTGTTGATCGAAGCAGGCGGCCCGGACAAATCGCTGATGATTCATATGCCAGCGGGCATCCCGGCGCTGCTCGGCAAGAAGAACCCATTCAACTGGTACTACGAAACGGAAGGCCAGTTGCATCTCAACGGCCGCCGCCTCTATTGGCCGCGCGGGCGCGGCTGGGGCGGATCGTCGTCCATCAATGGCATGATCTATATTCGCGGGCATGCGAGGGACTATGATCGTTGGCGGCAGTTGGGTTGCGAAGGCTGGTCCTGGGCCGATGTGCTCCCCTACTTCAAGCGCGCTGAGTGCAATGAAAATGGTGCCGACGACTTCCACGGCGCAGACGGGCCGCTGCACGTCTCCAACGGCCGTTCAGCCAATCCGCTGTTTCGCACCTTCGTGCAGGCCGGCACGGAGGCGGGTCATTCCTATACCAACGATTTCAACGGCTATGCGCAGGAAGGTTTCGGACCTTATCAGCTGACCATTCATAACGGCCGGCGCTGGAGCGCGGCGGCAGCTTACCTGCGCCCGATCGTTTCGCGTCCGAACCTAACCATCGAAAGCCATGCTCACGTGACGCGCGTCGTCATTGAGGGCGGTCGCGCTGTTGGCATCGAATACCTGCAGAAGAAGCAGCGGGTGCAAGCACGGGCCAGCCGCGAGGTGCTGCTCAGCGGCGGCGCGGTGAACACGCCGCAAGTGCTGATGCTGTCCGGCATCGGCGACCCCGAAACACTGCGGCGGTTCGAAATTCCGGTTGTCGCCGAGCTAAGAGGTGTAGGCAAAAATCTGCAGGATCATCTCGACTGCTCCATCCAATATGAGTGCACGCAGCCAATCACCCTCTACTCGCAGGCCAAGCCGCTCGCCGCCGCCAAAACCGGTTTGCAATATCTGCTGTTTGGCAACGGACTTGCAGCCGGGCAGGGCCTCGAGTCCGGTGCGTTCCTGAAGAGCCGGCCCGATCTGGAGACACCGGATCTGCAATTCCATTTCATCGCCGCGCTAATGTTCGATCACACGCGGAAAAAGGCGGACCGCCATGGATACATGGCGCATGTGTGCCAGCTGCGTCCGGAAAGTCGCGGCTACATTTCGCTCAAATCCGCCGATCCGCTGGCGCCGCCGCTGATCCAGCCGAACTATCTGGAGGCAGAGGAAGATCGCCGCGCGTTGCGCGAAGGCGTTAAGCTCGCACGCGAAGTGTTCGCGCAGCCAGCCTTCGATCCCTACCGCGGGCCGGAACTGATGCCGGGCGCGCACATCACCCGTGACGATCAGATCGATGGGTTCGTGCGCAAAACGGCGGAAACCATTTACCACCCGGTCGGCAGCGCCAGGATGGGGCACGATGAAGACAGCGTGGTCGATCCACAGCTCAGGGTGCACGGCATAGAGGGCCTGCGCGTTGTGGACGCGTCGGTCATGCCGTCGCTCGTCTCGGGCAACACAAACGCACCGACGATCATGATCGCGGAGAAGGCATCCGACATAATTCTCGGTAACGCCACCCTGCCACCGCTGTCTGTGCGCGTGGCCGAGGATAATCACACGCCGGATCGTGCGGTTGCATAGATACAAGCGGGCTACTTGTGGGCGCCGGAGCCGGGGTTGGAGAAGTAACGGAAGAAGTCGCTATTGGGCGAGGTGACAAGCGTGGTGTTGTCGCCCGGCAGCGCCGTTTCATACGCCTGCATCGAGCGGTAGAAGGCAAAGAAATCCGCATCCTGCCCGAATGCGTCGGCCAGAATTTTCGTCTTTTCCGCATCGCCTTGACCGCGCAGGATCGAGCTTTCGCGCGTGGCTTCCGCCAGCAGCACGGTCTGCTCCCGCTCCGCGCGAGCGCGGATGCGTTGCGAGATTTCCGAGCCTTCGGCACGATACTCGTTGGCCTCGCGTTTCCGCTCCTGCATCATGCGGTTGTAAATGGCCTGGCTGTTTTCCGCCGGCAGATCGGCGTGACGGATGCGCACGTCCACCACCTTGATGCCGAAGTTGCGCGCTTCCTGGTTCATGTTGTCGCGAATGTCGCGCATCAGCTCCTCGCGCCGCGCGGAGAGCACGGCAGCGAAATTCTGCGAGCCCAGCACGCGGCGTACATTTGAGCTGAGGATGGACGTTAGGCGGATCTGTGCGGTGTCGAGATCGTACAGCGACTGATAGAAGCGAAGCGGGTCGAGAATGCGCCAGCGGGCGAAGGCATCGACCACCAGCCGCTTCTTGTCTTGTGCAATCACCTCTTCCGACGGTGCTTCGAGATTGAGCAGCCGCTTGTCGACATAGACAACGCTCTGCACCCAGGGGATTTTTGTGTGGAGGCCTGGATCGGTGACGATCTGGCGCGGTGCGTTGAACTGCAGCAGCAGCGCCTGCTCCGTTTGCGTCACGGTGTAAAAGCAGGACAGCCCAAACAGCAACAGGACGATCGCCGCGATGCCAGCTGCGAGCGGCGCGATGCGGTTCATTGCGAACCTCCATCGCCGCTAGTGGCGCCCGGCACCGCCTGCGACGGCGTTACCGTCACCGTCTCCGGTCCGCCGCGCCCGAGGGTTTGCGGCGGCAGATAGGGAATAATGTTCTTCGCCGCGTTCTCGTCCACGATCACTTTGTTCATCGGCGCGAACAAATGCGACATAGTTTCGAGATACATGCGCTTACGCGTGACTTCCGGCGCCTTGCGATACTCTTCGTATACCGAGGTGAATTGTTTGGCAGAGCCGCTGGCTTCTGCGATGGCCTTCTGCTTGTAGCCCTGCGCTTCCTGCACGATGCGCGCGGCCTGGCCGCGAGCCTCTGGAATGATCTTGTTGGCGTAGGCTTCCGCCTCGTTGCGCATGCGATCCTGATCGGTGCGCGCGGCCTGCACGTCGCGATAGGCGGAAATCACCTCCAGCGGCGGATCGACCTTCTGCATCTGCACCCGCGTCACCGTAACACCGGCGCCGTATTCGTCTAGCGTCTTCTGCATCACCTCGCGCACCTGGCGCTGCACCGGCTCGCGATCCTGGGTGAGGATGCGCTCGATCTGGTTCTGGCCGACGACCTGCCGCATAGCGCTTTCCGCCACCGCCTTGATCGCCTGATCGGGATTGTCGACGTTGAACAGATAGTCGCCGGCATCCTTGATCACCCAAAACACGGTGAAGTTCACATCGATGATGTTCTCATCGCCGGTGAGCATCAGGCTTTCTTCCGGGATGTCCTCGGTGTTGGTTTGGCCGTTCTGGTCGGCCACCTGGCCATAGCCGATGTTGATCTGGTTTTCCTTGGTGACCTCCGGCGTCTCCACCGTCTCGATGGGCCATGGCAGGTGATAATTCGGCCCGGGCGCTGTACGGGCAACAAATTTCCCGAACCGCAGGACCACGCCCTGCTCACGCGCCCCGACGAAATAAATGCCGGAGAGCAGCCACACCACAACAACGGCAAGCAGGATGATAATCAGGCTGCCGGTCGTGAATCCCGGGCCGCCGCCGGGAAGGAACCGGCGCAGGCGATCCTGACCGCGGCGCAGAAGTTCCTCAAGATCCGGCGGCCTACCACCTCCGCCACCGCCGGATTGTGGCGCGCGACCCCACGGGCCTTTGTGGCCGTTACCGCCGCCGTTCTGATTGGTCCAAGGCATCCAGGCCCAGAAGAATAGGAATGCTGTGCCCCAGCAATTCCTTGGTTGAGGAACGTGCGCGTTATATAGGCTCTCGCGAGAAAGGCGCAAACAAGCATGCCCGCGACCAAGGACGACGTGCTGAAGGCGCTTTCTGCCGTGGTCGATCCTGCGACCGGCAAGAATGTCGTCGACGCGGGCTTGGTGCAGGGGTTGGTCCTGCGCGGTGGCAATGTCGGATTTGCCATCGAGGTCGCACCGGACCGCGGCCGCACCGCGGAGCCCTTGCGCGAGGCTTGCGAAGCGGCCGTAGAGCGCGTGCCCGGCGTACTATCGGTCACCGCCGTGCTAACGGCACATCAAGAGGCGCGCGCGCAGTCGCAGCCCCGTCAACACGAGGCGCAACAGCGCAGCGGGATTCCCGGTGTGCAATCCGTGATCGCGGTGGCGAGCGGCAAGGGAGGGGTTGGCAAATCAACGGTCGCCGTGAACCTCGCGCTGGCGCTATCGCAGCTCGGCCTCAAGGTGGGGCTGCTGGACGCAGACATCTATGGTCCCTCCGTACCGCGCCTGCTTGGTATCAACCGCAAGCCTGTCAGCGATGGCCAAAAGCTTCAGCCCATCGAAAAATTCGGCCTCAAGGCCATGTCGATCGGCTTTCTCGTTGGAGAAGACTCTCCGTTGGTGTGGCGCGGACCAATGGTGCAGAGCGCGCTCACGCAGATGATGAATGATGTTGCCTGGGCGCCGCTCGATGTGCTGGTTCTGGATATGCCGCCCGGCACCGGCGATGCGCAGCTCACCATCGCGCAGCGGGTACCTTTGAAGGGTGCTGTTATTGTCTCCACGCCGCAGGACATCGCGCTGATCGACGCGCGCAAGGGCTTGCAAATGTTCCGCAAGACGGAAGTGCCGGTGCTCGGCATTGTGGAAAACATGAGTGTCTTCATCTGCCCGCATTGCGGGGAGGCATCGCACATCTTCGGTCATGGCGGAGCGCGGGCAACCGCC
>JADMIO010957467.1_pt1 | contig 24935 bp, 24 predicted proteins | sample 8958161 | NCBI WGS metagenome assembly JADMIO01 (sample SAMN16585339, study PRJNA669376) | soil metagenome | isolation source: Crop rotation soil | place: USA: Cullars Rotation, Alabama | collected 2011
CCGCGACTTCAAGTCACGTGAATTCCAAGCTTCGGATCCCACTGTGCTGGAAAGCACTATCGGAGGTAAAAAAATAGCAGCCGGACGTTATACCCTCTATGCCTTGGTGAATGAAAAATCATGGACATTTATTCTTAATAAGGATAATGATATCTGGGGTGCTTTCAAATATGATGAAGCCAAAGATGTTGTTAGAGCAGAAGTACCAGTTGAGCAGATTACTGATCCTGTTGAATACTTATCAATGACGTTTAATAAAACAAATGATGGAGCGAACCTGGTAGTGGCCTGGGAAAACACAAAAGCTTCCCTGCCCATCATCTTCTAATCCTGCCTTATGAATTACAAAATCAAGTTTGCGCTCTTACCCTTGCTGATTGTTTTTGTAGCGCTGGCCTGTAAGGATGAACCAAAAACACCAACGGTTGACAACACTGCTCAACTGCAACGTGACTCTCTGGCAATAGATTCAAGCCTGGCTGCTTTGAATGCCTATAATAACACCATCATTGACAAATCGCCAATGGATATGATCTACTTTCCGGTGGATTATCCAAAGATCAAAATGGCAAATGGTACAACCACCCCGCCCCTCACACGTGTTATTTATAGCCGGCCTCACCTTGCCAAACGCCATTTGTTCCATGACCTGTTAAAGTATGAAGAACCCTGGCGTCTGGGAGCCAATGAGTCTACTGAGATCGATTTTTATAAGGCGGCAACCATACAGGGAAAGAAAATTACTCCAGGCAGATATATATTATACTGCATACCACATCCGGATACCTGGACCATCGTGTTAAACTCAAATATTGATTCCTGGGGATTGCAGCAGGATCCCAAAAAAGATATTCAGCGTTTTGAAGTTCCAATTACAACCAATAACAATACGCAGGAATATTTTACCATGCAGTTTGTAAAGAATGAAACGGGTGCAAACCTGCAAATGTCCTGGGATAATGTAGCGGCTGAATTGCCAATGCAATTCTGATCGGTTTAATTAAAGATATTAGGCCACAGAGCTTATTCTTATGGAATAGATTCTGTGGCTTTATAATTTTCATTAAAAATCATATTGATGTTATAGGTATATGGGTTTCGAAAGCCCATCGGGCTATAGAGGACCTATAGAGGAGTTATAGAGGAGTTATAGGGGAGTTATAGGGGATGTTCTCCTCTATGTGTTCTTAATGAGTTCGGAATGGGTTCGGGATGACTCCTCTTTGGTACCTCATTGCTACCTCAGTTCGTTTTCGGGGCCGGAGGAGGAATTGAGGTACCAATGAGGTACCAATGAGATACCAAAGACAACCCATTGAGGTCCTGATGAATCCTGGGAATGACTTTCAATGCATTAGTTAGAATCTGCACTCTCGTGATTTACGCACCATCATTTAGGCGCCTGATTAACTATTGCGTTGATATACAACAGTCAGGAGGTATCTTTACATCATGTGTGGAATCGCCGGCATTATCCAGTCGTCCCCGGTCTTTCATACCGAACAGGTAAGAAAGATGGTTGCCGCATTATCCCACCGTTCCCCCAATGGCCAGCATTGCTGGAGTAATACAGACGGATCCGCATTACTGGGGCATGGCCGCCTTTCAATTATTGATCTCACCCCCGCTGCCAATCAGCCCATGCATTACAGGGATCGCTATTCCATCATTCACAATGGTGAGATCTATAATTATATCGAATTGAGAAAAGAGCTTGAAAAAGAAGGCTACTCCTTTTCCTCACAATCAGACACAGAAGTAATAGTAGCAGCTTATGATCATTGGGAAGATGAATGCGTAGAATATTTTGATGGAATGTTTGCCTTTGCTATCTGGGATGAAAAGGAAAAAGAATTATTTGCAGCAAGAGATCGTTTTGGAGAAAAGCCTTTTTTCTATTTTAAAGAAAACGGACAGTTCCTCTTTGCTTCTGAAATGAAGGCACTCTGGGCTGCCGGCATTGAAAAGAAAACCAATCTTCAGCTGCTGTTCAATTATATCACCATCGGATATGTAAACAATCCTGAACATCCTGAAGAAACCTTTTATGAAAATATCCTCAAACTCCCTGCTGCTTCAAGATTATATTATACTCCGGCCACACATGAGCTGGAGATTGAACAGTACTGGGATATTGATCCGGATAAGCAAAACGAAAAAATAGCCGATGAAGAAGCCTTTGAACAATTCAATGAACTTCTTTCACTCTCCGTCAAAAGAAGATTACGTAGTGATGTAGCGTTGGGTACCAGCCTCAGTGGCGGACTCGATAGCTCTGCCATTGCCTGGTTAATATCGCAATCATCTGCCCAATCCTCCTTTGCAGCATTCACCGCCAGCTTCCCCGGATTTGTAAAAAATGAACTCCCTTTTTCCCAGGCGATAACTGACCAGCTTCACCTTAAACATCATGTAACATCCGTCACCGCAGAGGATCTGATCAGCAATTGGGAAAAACTCTGTTATCACCAGGAAGAGCCGATAGGTTCCGCCAGTGTATTGGCCCAGTACAGGGTATTTGAATTAGCAAAAGAAAAAGCTATTACTGTTTTACTGGACGGACAAGGGGCTGATGAATCACTGGCCGGCTATCCTAAATACTATAAATGGTACTGGCAGGAACTCTTTCTTAAAAGAAAACTAAACCGCAGTGGTGAATTGGAAGCAGCAAGAAAACTTGGGGTACAGGAAAACTTTGGAGTAAAGAATATTATTGCTTCTCTCTTTCCCGATCTGGCCATGGTGATCCTTGAACGCCGTTACCTGGTCAATGCACTGCGTCATGAAGACCTTCACCGTGATTTTGTGCGGTTGCAAAGCAGGGAAGCCTATTACAGTGCTCCACCTCATGATGGATTGAATGGCCGGCTTTACTTTAATACTTTCCTGCATGGCCTGGAGGAGTTGCTTCGCTATGCTGATCGTAATTCAATGGCCCATGGCCGGGAAGTCAGATTACCTTTCCTCAGTCATGAACTGGCAACCTTTATATTTTCCTTACCCTCGCACTTCAAGATCAGAAATGGCTGGACCAAATGGATATTACGTAAGTCCATGGATAAAAAACTGCCGGATATGATCACCTGGCGAAAAGATAAAACTGGTTTTGAACCTCCGCAACAGGAGTGGATGCAGCACCCGCATTTACAGGAAATGATCTATGAAGCCAAACGGAAACTGGTACAGGAAAAGATACTCCGGGAAAAAGTACTGGCAAAACCAGTTGAACCCACCGGGGCCCATGAGGCTAACGCGTTTGACTGGCGTTATTTGTCGGCCGCAGCCAGTCTCTGATTCAGTTACCCCTCTAAAAGAAAATTGTCCCGCCGGACAGCAGGACAATAGATCAAGGATGATTCACTAAACACTGTAATCTTTAATATTATCAGATATCAGCTCTTTTGTATTTTTCAATCTGCTGCAGGTTACCATATACATCAGATTTTACAATGTACCAGTTCTTGTCATCTTTCAGGCTAATTACAAAGTTTACATCCTCATCAGATGAAGTTTCAGTTACTCCACTGATCACTTTGCCGGCATATTTCTGCTTCAGTTTGGAAACGATATTAGGCAGCAATTGTTTTTCAGAATAATAACGGATTGTTTTGAGGAGTTTGCCTTCAGCATCATATTGTGCTCTTACCTGCACATCATCCTGGCGGAAATTGGCCTGGGAATAGCTTTCATACTCATGCCAGGTTACATCCTGAGCGGCAGTAAAAGTTTCATTGAATGCTTTAAGGATTTTCTCACTTACGTTGGGAGTAGGGGCGGCAGTTGCTGCAACTGTGATAAGCAGTGCAAAAGCGGCCAAATAAATTACTTTTTTCATGGTTTATACTTTTTAGACGTTTAGTAAATGCTTGACTAAAGTAGTTACAGCAATATTCCAAGTCAAGCGATTATCGACCATTGGTAAATAGTGTTATTGCGCGCAGGTAACGTATAATCACGTTACCTGCCGCTAAACCGCATTAAAAAACCTTTGAAAGGCCGATTTAATACCGTGAAACATGATTAACGGTTTATTAAAACGTGTTTTAAGGTTATGTTAAAGGAAGTTAATAACTGATGAATGGTAGCAGGTTAGCTTTTAAGGAACTCATACACTTATCTTTGCACCTTGTTTAATCATTAAACTTGAGGTATGAAACCAGCTACAAAGTTCATTCACGCAGGAACAGAGCCCGATCCTTCTACCGGCGCAATCATGACCCCCATATATCAGACTTCAACCTATGTTCAGGAAGCACCGGGAGTGAATAAAGGATTTGAATATGCCCGTAGTCAGAACCCTACCCGCAAGGCTTTGGAAGAAGCGCTGGCTGTAATAGAGAATGGAAAGTTTGGCCTGGCATTCAGCAGCGGTGTGGCCGCCACTGATGCAGTGATCAAATTACTGGCGCCCGGAGATGAAGTGATTGCAGGAAACGATATGTATGGAGGTACCTTCCGCCTGTTCAGTAAAATATTTGAAAAGTTCGGGATCAAATTCCTGTATATAGATCTCTCTAATCCGGAACAGGTCAATAAAAGCCTTTCTTCCAAAACCAGACTGATCTGGGTGGAAACTCCCACCAACCCGTTGATGAATATTGCAGATATAGCAGCCATTGCCGCTATTGCAAAAAAAGCAAAGGCATTATTATGCGTTGATAACACCTTCGCATCCCCTTACCTGCAAAATCCTCTTGACCTCGGGGCAGATATCGTAATGCACTCCTCCACCAAATACCTGGGCGGCCATAGTGATGTGATCCAGGGTGCATTGATAATGAATGATCCTGATTTACGGGAAAAATTATATTTCATCCAGAAGAGCTGCGGTGCGGTACCCGGACCGATGGATTGTTTCCTTGTATTACGCGGAATTAAGACGCTTCATGTAAGAATGCAGCAGCATTGTATCAATGGAGAAAAGATCGCCCACTGGCTGCGGGCTCATTCCAAAGTAGGAAAAGTATACTGGCCGGGATTTGAAGACGCACCCGGGCATGCTATTGCCAAAAAACAGATGAATGGATTCGGCGGCATGATCAGCTTTACATTAAAAGATGAAAGCATGGATAAGGCAATCAAGGTCTTATCCGGTACAAAATTATTTGCCCTTGCAGAAAGCCTGGGTGGTGTGGAATCACTGATCAATCACCCCGCCTCCATGACACATGCATCCATTCCCCGCGAGGAACGTATAAAAAACGGGCTTTCAGATTCATTGATAAGACTTAGCATCGGAATAGAAGATGCAGATGATCTGATCAGTGATCTTCAAAAAGCAATTGGATAATTCTTTCGTAGAGAAAATTCTACACTTATTCCTTCTCTAATCGCCTCAAAATGCCCTATAAAGCATTGAGGAACCATTTGGCATTGTATCTGCAAAGTATAGGTTAAGCAAACGTGAAAACGACATTCAATAATTTTAAATTAATCAGCTATGCTTTACCTAATTGCAGTTATTCTTTTGATAGGTTGGTTGTTGGGATTTTTTGTATTCTCTGCAGGTGGCCTGATTCATATTCTGCTTGTTATTGCCATTATAGCAATTATCTTGCGTCTTATCAGAGGCAGCAGTCCCGTCTGATGGCCTGTTAGAAAATGAATAACATAAAAGAATTTTTAGATAAAAAGGTTGATGAATATAATCAACCTTTTTTTATTGTAGATGATCCAATATCCGTTCCCCATTCATTCTCCAAAAAACAGGATATAGAGATCGCTGGTTTTTTTGCTGCCCTCTTTGCATGGGGCAACCGCACTACCATCATTCAAAAATCAAAAGAACTATTGTCCTTAATGGATAATTCACCCCATGATTTTATTACCAATGCTCCGGAGGAATCCCTGAAAAAACTGGTTCAATTCAAACACCGCACATTCACTCCCACCGATCTGCTCTATTTCATTGAATTCCTCAAACACCATTACCAGCATTATGATTCACTGGAACCGGCTTTTACCAAAGGAATGAAGTCTTCAGATACAGATATTGAAAATGCACTCCGTTATTTCCATACTTATTTCTTCTCACTGGAGGATGCACCTGCCAGAACCCGCAAGCATATTGCTACCCCTGAAAAGAAATCAACCTGCAAGCGACTGAATATGTATTTACGCTGGATGGTACGTAAAGACCAGGCAGGAGTAGACTTCGGTATCTGGCAGAATATATCGCCATCACAACTCATTTGTCCCATTGATCTGCATGTGGCAAGGGTGGCTAAAAGATTTAATTTGCTGCAGCGGAAGCAGATCGACTGGCAGGCAGCACTGGAATTAACCGCTTTTCTCAGAACCCTGGATAAAAACGATCCTGCCAAATATGATTTCGCGTTGTTCTGTTTGGGAGTCATGGAAAGATTTTGAAATGACAGAGCTTGTTAAAAATATTAATGAATCTTTACAGCTAAGCATTCCTTCGCAGGCAAGCAGGGAAGACCTGATCCAACTGTTAACTACACATGTCAACAATCTGCTAAATACTGATTTTGAAAAACTGGTCAGCCTTCTTTACAGACTGGATATAAGTGAAAAGAAATTAAGAGAAAGCCTTGCTGTTAATGCGGGACAGGATGCTGCACCACTGATTGCTCAAATGATCATTGAAAGGCAGGAGCAAAAAATAAAATCCCGCCAGCAATATACGCGGCGGGATCAGTCTATTGATGAAGAAGAAGCCTGGTAATTACTTTTTCTTTCGTTCAAACATCAGCTCCTTCACTTTTTCTTTATCTTCTTTCTCTCTCTTCAGATCAAACATGGTTCCGAATACATGGTCCCAGATAGTAGAGCTTACTCCATATCCGTTATGTTCATTCTTATAATGATGCAGGTGATGGTTTCTCCATAATCCTTTCATCCATTTAAATGGAGGATTCCAGGCATGGATGGCATAATGCATGGTGCCATACATCAGGTAACCAAGAATAAAGCCGGGGAAGAACATGAAGGTATTCTGGCGCAGCAGCAGGTACATTAATCCAAATATGGCTGAAGCAATGATAATGCTTGGAACGGGAGGCATAAAGAGCCGCTGCTTATCACGTGGGTAATGGTGGTGATTCCCATGAAGCGTATAAGAAAACTTCATTATCCGTGGATTATCACTTACCCAATGGAAAATAAACCGGTGAGCAATGTATTCAAAAAACGTCCAGAAGAACATACCGCCAATAAATGTGGCGGTAACCCGCCATAACGGATATTCAAGCCTTGTATTACTATAATATAACATATAGATAATGACCGGCAGGTACATGCCCCATATAACAAGAGGGTGTGTTTTGGTCAGCATTTCCAGGTAGTCGCTCTTGAATAAGCGGGCCTGACCCTTATTATGGATTTTTTCGAACTGCATGGCGCAAAGATAAAAGAAAGCTTTGATGCCTGCACCATACCGGGGCCATAACTGCGCATGGATCAGGGCTCTTCCCTAACTTAGCAGCTCTTAAAATTCTGTTAATGAAGTTAGTTTCCTATGTCAAAGAAGGCCATGAGCAATTAGGGGTGCTGGTGAATGATAAGGTGTATGATATGGAAGTCCTGCATCCTGACCTGCCCAACACCATGAATATGTTCCTTACCTATTGGGAAGATACTCTGCCTATAGCCCTTGCAGGTGAACTGATGCTCAAAGAAGGATCACGAACCAGTAATAGAGGAATTTCAATCAAAGACCTTGGCCTCCTTGCCCCTGTTCCTTTTCCTGCATCCTGCAGGGATGGCTATGCCTTCAGACAGCATGTGGCAGCAGCCAGAAGAAATCGTAAAGTTGAAATGATCCCTGAGTTTGATCAGTATCCTGTTTTCTATTTTACCAATCATCATGGTATTCAGGGACCCGGAGATATCAACTGCATGCCAGACCATTTTGATAAACTTGATTTTGAACTGGAAGCATCCATTGTTATCTGCAAACAGGGAAGAAATATCAGGGCGGCTGAAGCAGATGAATATATCGGCGGACTCATGATCTTGAATGATATGAGTGCCAGAACGCTTCAGCTGGAAGAAATGAAATTAAATCTCGGACCCGCCAAAGGAAAGGATTTTTCCACTGTGTTGGGACCATGGCTCGTTACGCTCGATGAACTACAGGAATTTGAAGTGGCTCCCAGGGAAAACCATACGGGTAAAAGCTGGAATCTTCCCATGAAATGCTGGGTTAATGATAAGCTGGTAAGCGAAGGCAACCTTTCGGATATGGACTGGACCTTTGCTGAGCTTATTGAACGGGCATCTTATGGAGTGGAACTCTATCCCGGTGAAGTGATCGGAAGCGGCACAGTAGGCACAGGATGCTTCCTGGAGTTAAATGGAACAGGCAAACTCAATGATCCCAATTACCAGGAACAATGGCTGCAGCCAAATGATGTAGTGGAAATGGAAATTGAGGGATTGGGCAGATTGAAGAATACGATAATAGCAGAGGATACAGACTGGAGTATCCTGGGTCAAAAGAAATAAAAGCATAGAAATAATACAATAGAGAAGGCCCCCGATAGTCATCGGGGGCCCTTATTTTTCAAACTATACTTTTCCTGATATTCAGATAGCAACTCTCTTTATCTTCTTCACTGGTGCTGCGCCTTTATTGGTCACCTTTCCAAGGAAAGAATCTTTTACAATTATTTCTTTTGCTGCATTCACTTCTGCTGATCCAACACCACTGTTATCAATATCCATTTTCTGAACTACAAAGCTGGCGGCCTGCACACTGCCCACTCCTTTATTTCTGATAATGGCATTCTCTGCCTTACCGTTCAGTTTTACGCTACCAACACTTTTGTTGTCAACGTCAATATTCTGAGCAGTCATTTTCAGGTCAATTGATCCTACACTTTTGTTAGAGATCTTCAGATCATCAAAATTGAGATTGTCTTCAGAAGAAATATCGCCAACAGTTTTCAGGTTCATGCTCTTCAGTTTTTTGAAACTGACATACACTTTCAGTTTTTTCTTGGTGTTGAAGTTGGAATGATCCTTCATGCTTATCACCAGTGTTGAGCCTTCATTCTTTACTTCAAACAATGATTGCAGGTTATCATCCGCTTCAATCTTTACGCCTTCCTTAGTTCCCTGTGTCAGCAATACGCTGAATACTCCTTTAACATCCAGATCAGTAAATGGGCTTACATTAAATTCCTTGGTAACAACATTACCACTGCCTTCAATCCGGGGTGTGTCTTTATCATTTTTATCGTGATCCTGGGAGTTGGCTGCCGTAACAAATAACGCGGCAGCTGTCATGGCCAAAAATAGCTTCCTCATACTTTATGATTTTAGGTTTACAAGTTTAGAACGAAGTCTTTCGTAGAACGAATATGAGGAGATTCCGTTACTGGTAATACCTAAATCTTGATGAGTGGAACCAGGCTTGGGTAAATGGTATCTAATGGCTATCAATGGTTTCTATAAGGATGAAGAACGAGACTCGTCGTATTAGAGGGGCTTGCCGATCTTTATTTTTTCCAGTTTAATAAAACGAATAAAAGCAATACGAAAAACGAACAAAAATAGAAGGGTATCAGGTATTTCCGTCTTGCCAGATAAATAGGTCTATGCGATATTAACTTAGACCTGGTCAGGTTTTTCTCTAGTAACCAAAACGCGGTTATCCCAACAAGACAAAAGAAAATCCACATTGGATAATTTCTTAGCCTCACATTTGTAATAAGTAAAAAAGGAATTGACAGAGCTATTGCTAAATTCAACGCTATAATTTGATTTGCCCTGAACATATAGCCCCTTCCAGACTTGTAATATTTCGTCTTATAAAGCATAAAAATTAGCGAGTACTGAATCTTATCAATAATAGTAAGCATAATTTCTAAGTTACGTCATTGTTAGTGTTTCCGGGCCTCTGGAAGCTTTCAGGGCCTTGTTCTGAAACCTTCCTTAATTTGCGGCCATGATTTTTGACCTCCAGCAACTAAAACCGGCTGACAAACAATACTACCTTCAACACGTAATTGCTCCCAGACCCATATGCTTTGCCTCCACTATTGATAAAAATGGTCAGGTTAACCTGAGCCCCTTCAGCTTCTTTAACCTGTTCTCTACTCAACCTCCTATTGTTGTTTTCTCTCCTTCCCGCCGTATGAGGAATAATACCACCAAGCATACTTTAGAGAATGTAAAGGAAGTTCCGGAAGTGGTGATCAATATCGTAACCTATGATATGGTGCAGCAGGTTTCACTGGCCAGCTGTGAATTCCCCAAAGAAGTAAGTGAATTCATTAAGGCAGGATTCACAGAACAACCGGCAACCGTGGTAAAACCACCCATGGTTAAAGAGAGCCATATTAAAATGGAATGCAGGGTTAACGAGATTAAACCGTTAGGAACAGAAGGTGGTTCAGGCAACCTTGTTATCTGTGAAGTGCTGGTATTGCATATTGACGATAGCCTCCTGGATGAAAATAAAAAACCTGTTCAGCAAAAGATCCATCATATAGCACGCCTCGGTGCCAACTGGTATTGCAGAGTAGATGAAAGCAATCTCTTTGAAGTGGAAAAACCGAATGTGAAACTTGGAATTGGCATTGATAGTTTACCTGCCACTGTAAAAAGCAGCAAAATACTCACCGGAAATCATTTGGGCCAATTGGCCAATGTTCATGAAATGCCCGTTATTGATCCCGCCTTTGACGATGACCATCTGAAACAGATCATCCAGTACTATAGCATTAATCCTGAGGAAATGGAAAAAGAACTGCACTCCTATGCGCAAAAGCTATTGAATAAGGGAAAGGTGCAGGAAGCCTGGCAGGTGCTACTAGCCGGCGCCTGATCACAGTGGATTCTTATTGGTTTCCATTTTATACAATCCATAATTTACCAGCTCCATTGCCTGCTTTAGTGTGATATAAGGGATTGCTACAGTACCACCCGCCGTATAGATCTTTACGGTAGCCAGTTTCTTCTGCCGCTGGTAAGGTGATTGGAAAATTCTAGTCATCTGGATATTATTCCATTTAAGGATCACCTCTTCCAATCCATATATTCCTTTCTTAACCTGAATGGCATCATCATTGGCCCACATCCGGAACTTTTTGAAAAATAGCCAGCTTTGAAAAGCCACCAGTGGTATATATAACAGAAAAAATAGCGAATACCTGCCAATGATAAAGTAAGTAACACCCGATAATACTATGGATGGAAGTATGGCAGAAAATAAAGTCTTACGGAATATATACGCCCGGTGAATTCTTAGACTGCTAAGCTCCTCCACCGGCAAAGGATCATGATAAAACTTAACCAGTTGAGGAATAAAAGCATCTCTTGTTACCGGTACTTTTATCTCCTGTTTATGTTTGATATGACCAGCTCCGATCGACTTGAAATTAAGCAGGTATAGTTTTAATTTCAATCGAACCAGATTAGCCTTCCAGGATATAAACTGCACTTTATTATAAGGGACCAGCTTTTCCCTTACATTGATCAGTCCCGTTCGTATATGAAATCCTTTCTCAGACCGGCTAATATGGAAATCAGCAAAAAGGAACAGAATACGTACCATTGAGATCATGATCGATACCAAAAGTACCACCACTATCAATACAAGGATCATTTGGGTTGACCCTTTACCTAAAATTTCAATCATCCATTGCCAGAATCCTTTAGATTCACCGGCAAACCGTTCGATATCATTAAAGGTTGATAATACAAAAGCGAATAAAAGAAAGAAGGCTTCCAGGTGATTGGCAGACAAACATAATTTCAGCAGGTCACTCATTCCCAAATGGAGTATGCTTTCATCCTTCTGCTTTTTCTCAGCTGGTCCAATATGAAACCCTGCTCCTGTAATAAAGGCCTTGAGTGCCTCAGCTTTTCTTATTTCAATAGCATGGATCTTTATCTCAATCTTCTCTGAACCCGCGGAATCAAATGAGACCTGTCCGCAATTGAAGAGATTATGAAGCCAGGTCCTGTCGATATGCACCGCCTGAATTTTATTGAGCGGCAATACCGTAGTTTTCTTAAATAACAAACCTTCCTTAATGGTCAGTTCATTATTAACAATACTGAACCGGAAAAAGAAATATTGTATGAGTGCACCAATAATTGTAATCCCGCCGATCAGTGAAAGATATATTTCAATATTATCTTCTTTCTTAGAGGAAGACCTGATGAAATATAACAGAAGGATTGGCCAGGCCACTTTCAGTAATTGCAATAGTACCCGGACCATTGCAACGAAAATGGCTGAGGGCGATTGCCGCTGGGGAACTGACCAGTCAACTGCCTGTTCCTTCATGTACCGCGATTTTCTGCATGATGAATTCCCGGATACTGAGTGCCTGCGTTTCAGGCATGCCTGCTATTTTAACGTCTGCTGATTCAGAAGCAGCAGTATATAGCGTGAGCGTTGCCAGTTTATAAGAACGCTCAATAGGGCCTGAATCAACTGAACAATGCTGAATGCGATTGAATGGACACATACCCGTAGTACGGATAAACCATCCATGCCTGTATAGTATATCATGTTCCCTTACCGCATAAGCACGGCTTCGAAAGGATAGTTCCTGCTGAATAAAATAAAGGATTACAAAAACCAATACGCCTATAATCGTCAACGTAATTGTTTTCTGGGAAACCTGTGGAAGAAAGATCAATAGCAAACTGCTAATGATGAAAATGATCAGGGCTATGATCAGCCAGTGAAGCCTGAGTACAGACAAATAAGTCCGCTCAATGGGTTTCCAGCTGGTTTCATTAGCATCCGGTAGCGCAGATGGTTCAATGGTGGTGTTTAGGAAAGCCATAAGACAAAGCTATTGCAAAATAAAAAACCGAAAGTAAGATTAGGAATTCCTTCTCACTTTCGATTTCGGGCCTATGGCCCCCAGGGCCTTATTTCTAAAAATTTACCCACGTGGTTTTGGTAAATTATTGAGACCAAAATCACGTGGGCCCAAGCTCTAAATAATCTATCGATATTATTTGCTACCGAATACTTTTTTCAGGATCTCACTTGTACGGGCCATCGGGTTGTCACGAATATTCGCTTCTTCCTTGGCTACCTGGTCAAACAATGCATCCACAGATTTTCCAACCACATAGGAAGGAAGGTCCGGATTCACTTTCTTAAAAGTAGTAGGGAAGCTGTTATACTTAGTAACAATATCTCCATAATATTTTGTGGCCTCTACCTTATCCAGCGAGGATTTCACTGAAGGTGTAAATGCAGCGATCAGCTTTTCAGAAGTCTTCTGTTTGAAATATTGAGTTGCAGCATCTTTATTTCCTTTCAGAATATTCAGCGCATCTGTAAGTGTCATTTCTTTAATGGCAGAAATAAAAATATCCTTTGCAAAACCTACTGCATCTTCTGCGCCGCGGTTAATGGCAAGGATAGCCTTATCCACCTGAGCACCCATACCAGCTTTTCTCAATGTGGTTTCAATCTTCTGCGCATCTGGCGGTAAAAGCATTTTGTAAATATTGCTTCCAAAAAAGCCATCTGTTTTATTGAGGTTGAGCACAGCAGTAGTTACGCCTTTTGCAAGCGCTTCTTTTATACCCTGACCTGCTTCATTTTCAGTAACTCCTGAGCCGGATGCTTTACTGACCAGATTCTTTAATTTGCCAAGTTGGGAATAAGAGGTTGCAGGTAGAATTGCCACAGCGATTATAATGGCAGCCAGATAGGTTTTCATATACGTATTATGGGTTTTATAAGCCACAAAATACCTGTCAGAAGGCAATTATCCTATAAACGTTGCAAGGTTTGACGATACTTTAAGGATTTTCCGCGGGCCTGATTTAGGAAACCTACGTAACTGCCAAATAAATAGGCTGTTGTAACAGGCTCCAATCAGCCTCTGTCGGAAAACAAACTGCGGGTTGAATACAGTACCTTTGCCCGACTTTTTTTAATATATGACTACCACGCAAACTTTGTCAGAGCAGGAACAGCTCAGGCGGGAAAAACTGGCCGAGCTGATTATGATGGGTATTGAGCCTTATCCGGCCCCTTTATACCCTGTAAACAACTATTCAACTTATATAAAAGAAAATTATAAAGAAGAAACAAAGGATAAGTTTCAGGAGGTTTGCCTGGCAGGCCGCATCATGAGTGTAAGAGATATGGGCAAGGCCAATTTTGCCGTGATCCAGGACGCTCATGGACGAATTCAGTTATATATCCGCCGGGATGATATCTGTCCGGGTGAAGACAAATCCCTTTATGACATTGTCTGGAAAAAACTGATCGATATCGGTGATATCATCGGTGTAAAAGGCTATGCCTTTATTACCAAAACCGGTGAAACCTCCGTTCACGTAAAAGAGCTGACCCTGCTCAGCAAGTCCTTGCGTCCTTTGCCTATTGTAAAGGAAGCAGAAGGACAGACCTTTGATGCCGTTACTGATCCTGAATTCAGGTACCGTCAGCGGTATGCTGATCTGCTGATCAATCCTTCGGTTAAAGAAACTTTCGTTAAACGAACCAAACTGATCAATTCCATTCGAGAATTCCTGAACCTGCATAATGCCCTTGAAGTAGATACCCCGGTTCTTCAAAGTATTCCCGGTGGTGCATTGGCAAGACCATTCATTACGCATCACAATGCGCTGGATGTTCCTTTCTATCTCCGAATTGCAAATGAATTATACCTGAAGAGACTGATCGTTGGCGGATTTGACTGGGTATATGAATTCAGTCGCAACTTCCGCAATGAAGGAATGGACAGAACCCATAACCCTGAATTCACCATTCTTGAATTTTATGTGGCATACAAGGATTATCTCTGGATGATGGCCACTACTGAACAATTACTGGAAAAGGCCGCCATTGATGTTTGCGGTACTACAGAAGTACCGGTAGGTGATAAGATCATTTCCTTTAAGGCGCCATTTCAGCGGGTGAGTATTTATGATGCAATTAAGGAACATACGGGATTTGATGTTAGCAGAATGAATGAAGAGCAACTTCGTTCAGTTTGCAAACAGCTCGGCATTTATACGGATAATAAGATGGGTAAGGGTAAGCTCATTGATCAGATATTCGGTGAGAAATGCGAACATCATTATATTCAGCCGGTATTCATTATCGATTACCCGGTTGAAATGAGCCCGTTAACTAAAAAGCACCGCGATAAACAAGGCCTGGTAGAACGATTTGAGCTGATGATTAATGGCAAGGAGATCGCCAATGCCTACAGTGAATTGAATGATCCGGTTGACCAGCGGGAGCGGTTTGAAGACCAGGTACGTTTAATGGAAAGGGGAGATGATGAAGCTATGTTCATTGACCATGATTTTCTTCGCGCTTTGGAATATGGTATGCCACCTACTGCAGGGATTGGTATCGGAATTGACCGGCTTTGCATGCTGCTCACCAACCAGGTTTCCATTCAGGATGTTTTATTCTTCCCGCAAATGCGGCCAGAGAAGATTGAATGATGAGTTAGTGCAGTCTTATTGATTTTCGCAAAAATGCGCTTACTCTTCTTTCAGTAAACTGTTGTAACTTTTACCAAATGTTGGTTAAGGACTTCTATATATAGGCATTCGCCCTGAGCGGATGCTTTTTTAATCAACAAACAGGTCGGGATAAAGCTTTCCTCCCTTCACTACTGCATATTTTTCCAGGTCAGTGATGCCTTCCCTCGCCAAAACTTCTTCATCTATGAAACAATTTCCGGTACAGTTGGCTGATGGCTGGCTGAAAATATAATAAGCTGCATCAGCCAGGATCTCCGGACTGCGGCTCATTTTAGCCAGTGCATCACCGCCCAGCAGATTTCTCACAGCGGCAGTATCAATTGTTGTTTTAGGCCAGAGCGCATTGGACGCGATATTATATTTTTTCAATTCTGATGCCCATCCTATTGCCATCATGGACATATTGAATTTGGTAATGCTATACGCCACATGTCCTGCAAACCATTTTGGGTTCATGCTAAGTGGAGGAGACAGCGTGAGTATATGTGCATTCGATGATCTTTTCAGATAAGGAATACATGCCTTTGTTACAAAGAACGTTCCCCGCACATTAATATCGTGCATGAGATCATATCTTTTGGGTTCCGTGAGTTCTGTGCTGGTAAGGGAAATAGCAGATGCATTATTGACCACAATATCAATACCCCCGAATCTTTCCGTTCCCTTAATAACCACATTATTGATCTGTTCTTCATACCGGATATCACATTGAACGGCCAGCGCCTGTCCTCCGGCACTCTCAATTTCAGCTGCTGCAGAGAATATGGTACCCCCCAATTTTGAATTCTCTTCCACTGACTTTGCAGCAACGATAATATTGGCTCCTTCCCTGGCTAAACGAAGAGCAATAGCTTTTCCGATACCTCTGCTTGCACCTGTAATCAGAACGGTCTTATTTTTCAACGACATATAAGTTCATTTAAAAACGGAAGGTAAGAAAAGCCAAATTTGGAGAGTTATTTTCTTCGTAACAATACGGGGCTACCAGTAATTTCTTTATGGCCGGAATCACCAAAACATCCTCTGTTTACGTATTGATTCGGCCCCTATTTTTGGTGTAGTGATTGATCGATGAACACCCGATCGCCACAAATTAAGAGTCCCGTTTTAATCCGAATATCTGACCGAGAAACCCCTTGAGATCGAAGCCGTACATGAAAAACACTTAGGTACGCCCTCAACAAAAAACTCAATCCCGGACACTGATCCGGGATTGAGTTTTTAATTAAACAGGCTTGCAATTATTCTGCAAAACCTGTGTCTGATATCTTCATATCTCCAATAGGAGCCTTAAATGTAACACTGCTGAAGTCCTGCGTGGCTTCCATTCCTTTTCCTCCCTGTATGGCATTACCCGGTGAATGATAGGTGGCTACGGTATCAGTATAAAATATTCCTCTTGCCTGGTCCCACCAGAGATCATGGCACCGGAGAGTATCTCCCTTGGCGCTGATCACCACCACACTGTCACGCAGGTAAACCTTTTCCCTGGTCTGTAAATATTTTCCATAACGGGCATCCAGCCAGCTATCCACCATTGCACTGTCATTAAAGAAATCAGCATGTAAAGTTTTGGGAAATTCAACATACTGACCGGTATCGGTTTGAACCATCAGCATTTGAGGAGCTGTCAGCTTTGATTTTACCGTTCCTTCCTGGCTCAGGAAACTGGTTACTTTGCTTACAGTATCTACAATCATTTTATCCTTTACCCAGTCGTCAATCTCTTTTTGTGTATTCTCACAACTATAAACAAAACAGCAGCTCACAAGGAAAGCTGCTGCGTATAAAAATGTTTTGAGTATAGTTGCGGAATTATTCATATTTCCTTCTTACAAACCAGAAATCGCTAAAGGAGAATCCTACTGATAAGCGAAACAGGTTTTCCTTCAGCAAATTATCATTATTTCCTCTCTTGATAAATTCCAGTCCCAGGTTAACCATTGTTGCCTGACCCTGGCTGGCGCGATTATAATTGCGGATGGGAAGTCCTGCACCCAGTGAAAAACCAAGTAATGGCAATTTCTTTTGAACAATGATATAATCTTCACCAATAAAGAAGCCGGCACGGTAAGCTACGTTGCTGAAATAATTTGTTTTGGGAACAGGTCTCAACTGACCACCTACTCGCAACTCCCATTTATCCTGCACAGTTGGATCAGCCTGTCCGTAGAAGCGGTATTCACTCCATTTGCTCTGTGAAAAATCAACACCTACCAGCCATCCTCCTTTATTATCAGAAAGGTTTACTTCTTTTTCCAGCACAAATCCTGCCGTATAGTTTGATGGGTAGGTGATTGTTCCTTTCACATCAGTTTTCACAGACACACTATCCAGTCTTGTATTACCAAGGTTCTCATCAAAGAAATAAGTTTCGCGGATGATATCCTGTCTTGCATTCAGATCCTGTTTCCAGTTTCCATATGCACCCACGGTAAGATAAAGGTCCTTACCTACCTTGGTTAAATACTGCAATCCTGCATTTGCATAAAGATTGCCGTATGATGTTTTTGTCTCAAAATTTCCGCTGTTATATTCCAGGCTGTCATTAAAAATGGAACGACGGCTGCTGATATCTTTCTTTCCAAACAAATAGCCTCCATTCGCTCCGATTGAAATAGAACTATAGGTACCCAGTTTAATCCTGTAGCCTGTTCCGATAGAAGCCAGATAAGCACCGCCATCTCCCTGGTTTAAGGTTTGGGCTGTATCTATTGATTGTCCGGTATTAGGATCAATCAATCTTTCCCTGCTTATTACTTTATAGCTTACCCGTGAAATAGGTCTTAAACCAAAGCTTAAACCCCAGTTAGGGCGCAACGGAACTCCTATCTGCACGTGGGAGAATAATAAATTGCTGGCGTTGAACTTTCCGATATTATTTGGTTCACGCAACGCACGGTTCTCCAGGTTGATGCCTATATCCAGGATTGCTCTTCCCATCTGCATTTTTTTGGAAGTCTGTTCTCTCACTGTTTGGAAGGAACCATAAGAAGCAGGATTATTAAAATTGATGGAAAGGAAGTCATTGTAACCTGCAGAAATGCCTCCCATACTACGGCCATTAATATTGGTGGAGGGAACCAGATCTCCCAAACCATATCTTGTGTAGGGGGAATTATCCTGTGAAAAAGCAGGTAGAAAGCTAACAATGATCAATCCGGTAAACCAACTCCGTAAACCACATAACACATTGATAATCTTAGGAGTTATTGACTTCGCTAATGGCATAAAGACCTTTAAAAATTAAATCAGGGTCTGCAAATATCTTCTTTTTCAGGTGTGCTCCCAAATGCACTAAATCACCCCCGGTTAAAAGGACGTTAAAGTTCCCGAATTTTTCTTCATAAGCAGCTATGAATCCGTCGATTTCCTTAGCCATTCCAATCACTACTCCGCTGAGAATATTGGTGGTTGTATCGTACCCGATCAGCGGGGCATTGCTGTCTGCCTTGATCAGTGGCAGTTTGGCTGTATAATCATTCAGTGATTTCAATCTTATCTCCATTCCCGGAGAGATACCGCCCCCAACCAGTTCATGGTATTTATTGATAAAATTGTAGGTAATGCAACTTCCGAGTGCAATTACAAGGTTGTTCTTATTGGGATAGAAATGGACAGCACCGGCCGTCAATGCCAATCGGTCTGCACCAATTGTTTCAGGTTTTCCTACCGGAGTGGTAAAGGATAGTTTGGTTAAATGACTTACCTTATGAAATTTTGTTTTGGAAGCAAGCACTTCTTCCATTCCTTTATTGTGATTGATTACTGAAGACAGAATTGATTTATCCGCTTTCCATTCTTTCACCAGCGCTTCTATGGTTGCATTGGAATCATCCTGTAATACAAGTATTTCTTTGATATCAGCATTTTTGAAGATGGCAACTTTGCGCCGCGTATTACCAAAATCAAAGCAGAGAGTGGTTGACATGTTGTGTAGTAAAGCCGGCAGCACTTATAGATCAAATCCCGGCAAATTCTTGAAGTGACCGTTCTGTTTTATTTTTTCTTTTAATTGTTCCATTCCGGCAACCATGGGTATCACTTTAGCCAGGTGTCTTTTCAAATATTCCTGACGCTGTCGTTCTTCCATCAAACCTAACAATTCATACTCTTCTTCCAGCGACATGCCGATATGATGCGCCACATCATAGCTTTTGATCTCTTCATCAGCCTTTGAAAAGGTCTTTGTTACTTTTAACAGCTCATGCAGATCACGGATACCAGCCAATACCTTCCGCATCAGCTCCGCATTTCCATTATCATCATTATCCGGGTAATTCACAATTGCACCGCTGTATAATTTATCTGGAACTTCTTTTATTACTTCCAGGATGCGGAATACCTTATCACCTCTTGTTTTAATATCCATCTCTCCATTTTCCTGTACAGAAGTAATCTCTACTATTTCCACCAGGGAACCATAATCCTGCATTTTCTTATCAATAACAGTTGGAATGCCAAACTGCTTCTTTTGGGTCTGGCATTCATTGATCAATTGCTTATAGCGTGGCTCAAAAATGTGCAGGTTCAAATGTTCACCGGGATACAACACTATGCCTAACGGGAATATGGGAATGAAATTCGTCACAGCTGTAAAGGTAGGAAATCCAACATTTCTATTATTGACGAACCGCTTCCTCTTTAAACCATTTCCACCACCAGAGTACGATAAATGCGTAAACAAAAACGCCATATTGAACTTCCAGTCCCATATCAAATAAAAAGCTGAATGCTGCAGTGAGGTTAAGCAGTACCCATACCAGCCATGGCTTTCGTTTATTAAAAAATGGGATAAATATGACAATAGTAAATACCAATACACCGGTCCATCCACAGGTTAATCCATATATAAGCCATTCACTACTGGGATATAACATATCAGTATCCAGTATTTCGGGGTATTTGGCCCTGTCCCACTCTTTTGTTTTGTTATAAATATCGCCTGCACCTGTTCCTGCTACCGGATATTCTTTTAAAAGATTCCATCCTGCACGAATGGAAATGACCCTTGCTACATCATTGCCACCGGGCAGATATTTTAAATCTTTGAAGTAGGAATAGTCATAGCTGATATACTTCAGGCGATTTTGAAATGAAGGAAATAAAAGCCAGGCCAGGAAGGGAAGAGCAAGCACTGATAACAGTAGAGTAACACCCTGCCATCTTCTTGTACTTTTGATCAGCAACCAGCAGCCAGCCACCAGTAACATGATATAAAAAGAGAATAGCCCGGTTCTGGCTGCTAACAGGTGAAGGAAAATAATCAACCAGCACGTAACGAGTATCAGTAGAAATACCACTATTCGCTGTTGCCTGTTTTTCCAGGCCATCCAGGAAGTCAGGAGAATAACAATACTTACCACCCAGCTATACCTTACATGGTCATTTCCCAATAAAGTGGCGATACTTTTTGCTTTAAGATAAGATTCATTGATGCTTTCTATATTCCCTGCATAATGGAATATGCTCCAGATGCTGCCGGCAGTGGTGAATCCAATGAATATATAAGCGAGCCAGTCCCACTGGCGGGATGAGAACCGGATGGGTCCCGCAAAAGCCAGCGGTAATACAAGAAGCGGCAGCTTCAATCTTAAAACAGATAACCATTCCTGTTTATCCTCACTCCACAAACCAGAAATAAGTGGCAGAATAAAAAGCAGGCTCATACTCCATAATAAAGGCGTGGAAAGAAATGTTCTCAATTGTTTTCCTGCATCTTTATGCCAAAAGGATAGCACAACAAATAAACCCATTGATATGGAAAGAACGGCGCGGGAGAGGAACAGCGCACCCATCATCGCAACTATAGTGAAAAAAAGCAGACTTTTTCGCCAGTCAATCATTAGGCAGTTAGCATATTTTTGATCCTGCAATTTACAGGTTGTGCTATATCCTGACGTAGATTGCAGAATATTTAACTATCTCATACATGGAATGGCCAGCATTACTCCAGGAAGTTCAGCAGGGAAATGTGAAAGCATTGGCAAGAAGCATTTCCCTGATTGAAAATGAACAGAATGGTTATGATGCCATGCTACGTTCACTTCCTGCCAGTTCTACAAAGATCATTGGGATAACCGGACCTCCCGGTGCCGGTAAAAGCACACTGGTAGATGCATTGATCGGCTTACTGGTTGAAAATGGAAAGAAAGTAGGTGTTCTTTGTGTAGATCCTTCTTCTCCATTCAACCTGGGCGCCGTGCTGGGCGACAGGATCCGGATGAGTGATTGGTATACTCACCCCAATGTATTCATTCGTTCACTGGCAACAAGAGGTTCAATGGGCGGACTTCATCCGCGTATTATTGAGATCACTGACCTTTTAAAAACTTTTTCTTTCGATCATATCATTATTGAAACAGTTGGTATTGGCCAGAGTGAAATTGAAATAGCAGGTCTTGCTGATCTGACAGTAGTGGTGGTGGTACCTGAAGCTGGTGATGAAGTGCAGACCATGAAAGCCGGCCTGATGGAGATTGCGGATATTTTTGTTGTCAATAAGGCTGATCGCCCGGATGCAGACCTGTTCGTAAAGAATCTCCGACTTATGTTAGCACCTGCATTCAGCAAACATTATAATGAAGTGCCAGTATTGAAAACAGTCGCTTCTCAAAAACAGGGTGTAAAAGAATTACTGGAAACCATATTGCATGAATTGCCCAAATCCCATCTCACTGATAAAAAATTCTGGTTACTGGCAGAAAAAGCATACTGGCTGATCCAGCAGAAAAGAATGGGTGAAATCAAAAAAGAAGAGCTGAAGAAAAAGATAGAACAGCAATACCTGGCTTCCAAATCCTTCAACCTATACCAGTTTGTTGCCGGCTTCTAACTAACTGGTTTTCCTCACCAATCGGAATTTTACCATCTCATTTCCCGTAATATTCCCAGGCAGGCAAGGGTTTTTTCCAAATCTCAGTATTTACCCCTAGTTCCCTAAGCCTAATGCTTTCAAGTACAGGGAAAAATGACTACTTTTTGAGGGCAGAGCCAATTGCTATGAGAAACCTATACCTGCGAAGGCTTCCACCTATATCCTGTATAACCATTTTGTGGCTTCTCTTTTTATTGCCTTCACTTTCTCGTTCTCAAACAACAAATATCAGTGGCGTTGTAAACACCTATTATTCTGTATTGGCGGTTGATGCCACCAGGGATGGTGTAAAGCTAAATACTGTAGCAGGTCTGGCACGAAATGATAAAGTATTGCTTATCCAGATGAAGGGAGCTTCCATCAATACTACAGCCGGGTCCACACCGGGGTATGGTGATACTACTGCATTGAATAATGCAGGTAATTATGAAATTCATACAGTCTGCGCAATCAGAAATGACTCGGCATTTTTTGTAAATGATGTTTTGAATAACTACACCATTGCTGATAAAGTACAATTAGTAAAATTCGGGAGTTATGTAAACGCCAATGTCAATGGAGTATTGACAGGAAATTCCTGGAATAATGCAGCCGGTACTGGTGGTGTAATTGCTCTTTTTGTTGAACAGGATCTTACACTCAACAATATTATTACTGCTGATTCCCGTGGGTTTGCAGGTGGTGCTCCTGTGGTAAGTGGGTCAACCTGTCTCAATACCCACGGTCAGAATTATTATAATGGCAACGTTGCGCCAGGCGCTACGCAAAACGGAGCGTTCAAAGGTGAAAGTATTGTTGAACGGCCGGCAGGAGAAAGCGGTGGTAAGGCTGCTCCTGCTAATGGAGGTGGCGGCGGTAATGATCACAACAATAGTGGTGGCGGTGGGGCCAATCTTGTACGTGGCGGAGTGGGCGGAGGCAATTCAGGTGCTACTGCATGTAACAAGGCCTGGGTGAGCGAGGGAGGAAAGGCCTTGTCAAGCTGGGGTGGTACCAAAATATTTCTTGGTGGAGGTGGTGGAGCAGGCCATAAGAATAATGTCAGCTTTTCACAGGGTGGTGCAGGAGGTGGTTTAATTTTTATCCATGCAGCCAATATCATTGGCAATGGATTTCTGATAACCAGTTCTGGTGGAGGCGGTGGTGCATCACAGTCTGATGGAGCCGGAGGCGGTGGCGGTGGTGGAACTATTATAATGGATGTAGCCAGTTATACAGGCTCACTTACCATTCTAGCAGAGGGTGGAGCAGGCGGTCAGTCAGATGATGGTCTCAATAATAAACTTTGCTTTGGTGGTGGCGGTGGCGGTGGCGGTGGCATTGTCTATTTTTCAGGTCCAACCCCTCCTATTGCCGTATCAGCTAACGGAGGTGCATTAGGTATTGAATTCAACCGGTGGGATGCTACCTGTCCTGCAACGCCTGTTGTAGCAGGGCCTGGTTTGACGGGAGTTATTGTACCCAATTATACTTACAGAGCATCTTCTACCCTGGCTGCAACCTGTACAAACATTCTTCCTGTAAGATTAGGATATTTCAATGCAAACGCGGAAGGGAAAAAAGTGATCCTGCAATGGCAGGTTCTAAATCCGGATGAAGCTTCAGATTTTGTTGTGGAGAGAATGGATAAATATGGTAACTGGATTTCTCTTCAAACCCTTCAGGCAAATAATTCACAAACAGAATATCAATCGGAAGACCGTTATCCGGATGCAGGATATAATTCCTATCGCATCAGGATCAATCAAAAAAACAATGCCATTCTGTATACCGTAATACGAAGAGTATTTGTAGGCGTTACTGTTGAAACCTTCAGCATATACCCTAATCCTGCCAAAGACAGGATCACATTAAGGGGGAATTTTGATGCGTCAGCCACTATCCGGTTAATAGATGTTTCAGGTAAGATCATTCTGAATACCCGCACCGGCAGTGCTAATACCACAGAATTAAAACTGCCCGCTCTATCAGCAGGCATCTACATGTTGCATATCAACAACGGCGTTGAAAAGCTCGTCATCCAATAAAATAAAAAAGCGGCTCTTATAAGAGCCGCTGGAAATCACCGTCCCGTCCTATAATATTTTATTTACTGTTTTCCCATTTACCACCAGTAGTAGCATTATCATTCCATCCCCACGTTCCGGTCAGTTTCCCTGTAGCAGGATCAAAAGTTGCAACCACAGAGAAGATTGTATTTAGAGGAGCCTTCCATTGGTATTTAGCGGTGAATGTATTGCCATTCAAACTCCAGGTTCCACTGCCCTTTGATTCACCGGATGAATTAAGCTCTTCAATCACTCCACCAGGTTTTACATTCAGGCAGAAGTAAATGGTGGGAGCATCATTCTGATAACCATATTTTCCAACCCATTTTCCTTCAATTGCCGAATTTGAAGGCTGTGTGAAATCATCGTTGTTATCCTTTTTGCAGGAAAAAAAAGCCGTCGACAACAGCAGCGCTACAATGAAAAATTTGAGAAACTTCATTTTGTTACAAGGTTTAATGTTTAATGATTTTTGATTATGCCGCAAATCTATAGCGGCAATGTCCCCTATTATAACAAGGGTGAGCAGATGGAACTTTTTTTGAGTAAAATGCAGG